>Ga0114970_10003306_pt1 | contig 11895 bp, 5 predicted proteins | sample M_140205_XF_Meta_FD_87030 | JGI IMG/M metagenome (GOLD analysis project Ga0114970, IMG submission 87030) | Freshwater microbial communities from Lake Montjoie, Canada to study carbon cycling - M_140205_XF_MetaG | ecosystem: Environmental > Aquatic > Freshwater > Lake | place: Lake Montjoie... | reverse complement strand
GCATGCACGTTGAGGAGATGACCAACCGCACTTGGTACATTCGCCCCGACAATCTCATCACCGATGCGCTACCCGCATTGCCCGATGAAGGCCTCACTTTCACCTTCGACCGCGAACGCGCCCTCTCCCGCGAGCACGAAGCCTTCCTCACCTGGGATCACCCGCTCGTTTGCGGCGCTCTCGACGTTCTACTCGGTTCTCATGACGGCAACGCTGGTTTCGCCTTCTGGAAAGCCTCCGGTGGCGAAGGTTTGGTGCTTCAGACCAGCTTCATCGCCGAATGCATCGCTCCGCCTGCGTTGCATGCCTCACGCTTTCTGCCCGCCACGCCGATTCGCATCGCCATCGATCATCAAGGCCGCGATCTCACCACTGATCCCGCCTTCACCCGCGCCAAACTCACCCCCGGCGATCCCACTCGCACCGTCGAAAACGAAACCGTCCGCCATAAGCTGATGCCTACCATGCTCGGCAAAGCCCAGCAGCTCGCTGAGACGCAATTGAAGACACTTCAGCAACACGCCCTCACCACGATGCGCAAACACCTCGACGACGAAATCATCCGCCTCGAAGACCTTCAGTCCCGCAATCCGCACGTCCGCGCTGAAGAGATCACGGCATTGAGTGATCAACGCGATGCATTGGCTTCGGCGATAGCATCGACAAATCTTCGCCTTGATGCCGTGCGATTGGTGCTGCGATTGAAATAAAAGAGCCGAAGTCTTTCGACTCCGGCTTTGGATTCAAACGGAAATGGCGTGTTACGCTGGCACGCCGGTCAAACCGGGTGCGAGACCGCCTTCGTCTTCATCTTCGCGCTGAACGGGACGTGGATCAGGGGCTTTGGGCAGCGGGGGCGGGGGAGGGGGCTTGCTCTTGTTTTCGGGCGGGTTAATGAGGCGCCCGTGCTCCATGATCTCTTTGATATGCACCCCGTCGAGGGTTTCGTATTCGAGCAAAGCGTGGGCGATAGCATCCAACTTATCTTTGTGTTTGAGGAGCAGTTCCTTGGCGTGTGCGTAGGACTCATCGATGAGGCGCTTCACTTCTTCGTCGATCTTTTGGGCGGTATCCTCGCTGTAGTTGCTGGTGCCGCGTGCCATGAAGGCGGTACTTTCATTTTCACCATACTCAATCATCCCGAGCTTCGTGCTCATGCCCCAAGAGCAAACCATGCTGCGGGCAATTCGCGAGGCCATGCGGATATCGCCGCTGGCGCCGTTGGTGACGTCACCAAACTGGATTTCCTCAGCCACCCGGCCACCCATGGCGACGACGAGATCATCAATGAGTTCGCTTCTGCGGTTGTTGTGCTTGTCTTCTTCCGGCAGCCACATGGTGGAACCCAAGGACGGACCACGCGGAATGATGGTCACTTTGTGAAGAGGGGAGGTGTGTTCGAGCACTTCGATCAAAATGGCGTGACCGGCTTCATGATAAGCGGTGTTTTCCTTTTCTTTTTCCGTCAGCGCCATGCTGCGGCGTTCGCGTCCCCAGCGCACCTTGTCACGGGCTTCTTCGAGCTCGGGATTGGTGATGGACTTCATGTTCTTACGTGCGGCAAGCAGCGCGGCCTCGTTGAGCAAGTTCGCCAGTTCCGCGCCGGAGAATCCAGGTGTGCCACGGGCGATCTTGGATAGGTCGGCGCTCTCGGCCAACTTGACCTTCTTGGCGTGAACGCGGAGAATTTCCTCGCGGCCCTTCACATCTGGCAAATTGACGGTGACCTGTCGGTCGAAGCGGCCTGGACGCAAGAGCGCAGGATCAAGTACGTCGGGACGATTGGTGGCAGCGATGATGATGATACCCTCTTGTGTATCGAAGCCATCCATCTCAACGAGGAGTGCATTGAGCGTCTGTTCACGCTCGTCGTGCCCACCACCCATGCCATGACCGCGATGACGGCCCACGGCGTCGATTTCATCAATGAAGATGAGGCAGGGGGCGTTCTTTTTCCCCTGCTCGAACATGTCACGCACACGGCTGGCACCGACACCGACAAACATTTCGACGAAGTCGGAACCGCTGATGCTGAAGAATGGCACATCGGCCTCACCGGCGATGGCTTTGGCCAGCAAGGTCTTGCCGGTGCCGGGAGGGCCGGTCATGAGCACACCTTTGGGGATCTTGCCGCCGAGGCGCTGGAACTTCTTCGGGTCTTTGAGGAACTCGACGATCTCCTGCACTTCTTCCTTCGCTTCTTCGACGCCGGCCACATCCTTGAATGTGACCTTGTTGCGGTCTTGGGCCAGCATCTTCGCCTTGCTCTTGCCAAAGCTCATCGCACCGCGTCCGGCGCTTTTAAGTTGCTGACGCACGAGGAAATAGAAGAATGCTAGGATGATCAGTAGGGGCAGCAGGAAGCCGACCAGTGAGGACCACATTTCATTTTCATAGACCGGGATGAGCACCAGTTTGTGAGCGTCGAGCAATTTATGGAGTTCCTCTTTCTGGAACTCAATGTTCACGGCAACCGTGAACGGCTTCGAGTCGGGACTGGTGCTTCCAAAAGCTGCTGGCTTTTCGGTGATGTCCTTGGCGGGTTCGGTGATGAGCGGTTTGCTCAAGCTGGGTGCGAGTGGCTCAGCTTCACCCGCTTTGACGGCAGGCATTGGGAAGTAGAAACCGCGAATGGTCTGCTCAGAGGTGGTGTCGAGGTTGACGAGTTCGAGCTTTTTCTTTTCATCGATGCGCCCGGCCTCAACGTGCTCCTTGAATTCGGCGTAGTTGAAAACCTTGCGGCTCCCAGTCATCCCCTTGTTCATCATGAATCCCGAGATCAACAAAGTGATCGCGAGGGCGAAGAGCATAAAACCGCGCCAGTTGAACTGTGGATCTTGATTCCGGCGGCTGGGGCCGTCGGGGCGGTTGTTGAAGGGGTCGTCGGACATGGGCGGGGGTATTACACGTAGTAACGCGTGGACGAGCATACATGCCGGTAAAAGTTTTGCAAAATGCGATTCTGCGGCGCTTTGGCCGCAGACAAGGAGTCAAGCGGGCCAAGAAGTGGTCAAGTTATGACTCTTGACCACCTTGACCTATTGATGGGTTAATCCTGATCTGTGCTTCAGTGCTTGATCGCCTTAAACTCACGCGTGAGGCTGGTTAGCGAATCTTCCACGCCCATGCGTTCCAAGCTGCTCGCTCCGACGAAACCGTCTGCCGTGGTCTTACTCAGGATGAATTCCACGTCCTTCGGTGTATTGATTGGCCCGCCGTGCGTGAGCGTGAAAACATTCGGGTTCACACTTTTAGCGGCATCAATGATGTCCTGCGTGACTTTAACCGTGTGATCCCAGCTCACCACCGCATTGGTCACACCGATGCTACCACCGACGGTTGTGCCAACGTGGGCGATGATCGCATCTGCACCATTTTTAGCCATTTTGATGGCTTCCTCCGGCGTCGCGACATAAACGATGCTGAACATGTCCATGCGCGTGGCCAGGCCGACCATCTCGAATTCTTTCTCCACGCTCATGCCTGTCTCTTCCAGCACGCCGCGGAAGTGACCGTCCACAATCGTATGGGTGGGGAAATTGTTCACGCCGCTAAAGCCCATTTCCTTCACGCGTCCCAGCCAGTGCCACATGCGGCGGCGTGGGTCAGTGGCATGCACACCACAAACGACCGGGATCTCTTTGACCACCGGTAGCACTTCATATTCGCCGATCTCCATGGCGATGGCATTGGCGTCACCATAAGCCATGAGACCGCAAGTGCTGCCGTGGCCCATCATGCGGAAGCGGCCGCTGTTGTAGATGATGATCAGATCTGCGCCGCCCTTCTCGATGAATTTAGCGCTGATGCCCGTGCCAGCGCCGGCGGCGATGATCGGCTCGCCCTTGGCTAGTGTGGCTTTAAGACGATCCACGACTTCTTGCTTCGTGTAGGGATTTCCGATTCCGGTCCAGAGATTGGGCATGGTGGTGATGAGTTGGCGGTTGTTTGCGATGGTTGGCGCTTCGCGTGTTTGCAGTTGTTTGTTAAACCATTGCAAACCACTGCCAACAACGGCAAACAACGGCAAACTTTCCGCCATGCACGCCCGAACTGCCATCCAAGAGCTATCCGAAACCCACACGCACGGACCGGTCACGGAGTTCCGCGTGGTGCGGGCTTCAGACAAAGACGCGCGCCCCTGGCTGCGTGGTTCACCGGTATGCGCCACACTGGGCACGCATCGCATTGCCCACGTAGGCGTCATGACGGCGCGTACGCCCTATCGCATTGTGCGCATGCATCAGGGTGGGTTGTATTTCCTCGCCTGCCTGGAAGGTGAAGGGCGCGTGCTCGTCGATGGTGCATGGAAAAAATGCAGCGCGGGTATGGCCGTGGCGCTGCCGCCTTTCATGGTGAATGCGTTTCATGCCGTGCCCGGCAAAATCTGGCGCTGCTGCTGGGTGCGCTACGAGCAGCAACCGGAGCAGACACCAATCTTGAGCAGCAGTTCGCCGCTCATGGCCCCGTTTGCCGGTCATGCGCTCGACAACGCCATTGAAGGCCTCATCGCAGAAGCCGGTCACGAGGCTAAACCCGCCGCCATGTTTCACTGGGTCGAACTGATCCAGCACTACATCGAGCGCTTCGCGCAACCCTGGCAGGTCGATGACCGACTGCACCGCATCTGGGAAAAAGTCTCCGCCAACGTCGGTCATGACTGGACGCTGGATGAGCTTGCGCGTCAGGCCCATGTCAGCGCCGAGCACCTGCGCCGCCTCTGCCGCCGTGCGCTGGGCCGCACCCCTATGCATCACGTGACTTGGCTGCGCATGCGCAAGGCCGCCGAACTGCTCTCCACCACGAACTTGAAGGTCGAGACGATCTCCCACGAAGTCGGTTACATGAATCCCTTTGTCTTCAGCAACACCTTCAAAAAATGGATCGGCTGGCGCCCAAGCGAGCATCGCTCACGAATGGATGGGTGAATCATGCCAGTAGTGATTGGTTTGATTGGCCAAGCAATTTTTGTTCCTTCCTCCCGTTTTAGCAGGCGCATGAAATCCGCACATTTCATTCTCTTTCTATTCGCCACGATTGCCAACGCCGCTGAATTGACCCCGCAGCTCGGCACTTTGGGTGAAAAGCTCCTCGAAGAGAGCTTCACCGGCACCGAATTACCTAAAGGATGGAATGCGAACACTGGCGCCTTACGTGTGGCCGATGGCACCCTCCTCGCCGGCGAAAAATCCGCCGACATGCACATTGGTGCGTTTCGTCATCCGCTGCCGCTGCAGGATTGCGCCATCCAGATCGACTTCAAACTCGGTGAAGCGCGTATCTTTAACATCGGCTTCGATCCGGCGGCGGGTGAGTTGAAAAAGAAAGGCCACCTGTTCTCCCTTGTCATCAGCAAAACCGGCTGGATCATCGTGGAACACAACGACAAGGCCAATCCCGAGAGTAAAACCAAAACCCACACCAAGGTCGAGACCGCGTTCGATTCTGCCACGACTTATACGCTGCTGCTGGAATGCAAAGGCGACAACGTCGTGGCCCAGATCACTGGCAAAGAGCCGCTCAAGGCCAGCGCCCCCGATTTTCATGTCAAAAAGCCTGGTCTCGTCTTTCGCGTTGGCGGCAAGGACGGGCAGGAGGTCGCCTTCGACAATGTGAAGGTGTGGGCTTTGAAGTGAGGAGGAATCAGTCTTCCAAAATCTTCCCAAAAATCCCCTCGCTCCCTGCGGCGGCATGCTACTCTCACGGCGAACCATTTGTTCGCCATGAAAACCACCTTCAGCCTCGCGCTGCTGCCAGCCATGACGCTGGCGTTTGTCTCTGCCACCGCTATTTCTAAAGCGGCTCCTGCCAAGGGCCGTGCTGACACCAAAGCGCCGCCGCCCTCCGCGTTGCGCGCCGAGATCACCATCAATCCGGTCGAGTTGTCGCCGGAATCGACTATCGAAGTCGTGTTTCCGACGGCCATGATCGGGAAGGAGCGCATCGGCAAGTCTGATGCGCAATCACCGCTCATCGGCACGCCGGAACTCACCGGCACCTTTGAATGGACCAGCACGCGCAGCGGCCAGTTCCACCTCACGCAGGCACCTAAGTTCGCCAGTAGCTATGATTTCAAACTGCGCACCGGTCTGACTGACCTCGCAGGCAAGCCGCTCTCGAGTGACAAGCTCGATTCCGTCGAAAGCGCCCGTTTCCGCATCATTGATCAGCATCCGCGTTGGTTCGACGACGATGCGCAGAATCGCAGCCCACGTTTTCTCTTTGAGTTCAACGACGGTGTCACGCCCGCCGAGGCCGCGAAGCATATCCGCTTCGTCTCCGAAGCATCCCCGCAGCCTGTTGCCGCAAAAATCCGTCATGCAAACGGCAAAGACTTCACGCGCATGAGCACCGAACCGCAGCAAACTTGGGCGGAGCAGATCTCCAAAGCGAAACCCACCGTAGCCGATGACGCTCTGCGGCTCAGTGCGATCATTGTTGAGCCTGAATCGCAGTTAGGCATCGGCAAATGGCGTCTAGCCATCGCGCCGACGCTGACGAATATTTCCGGTCAAAATCAGATCGCCACCGGTGACGACATTCAGCTCGGCGAGATCAAACCCTTCGAAGTGCGTGCCGTCAGTGCTCATACGCCCTTCGACAGCGACTACTTCCTCGACATCGACTTCAACAAGCGTCTCACGCCGCCTTCGGATGACGAAATGAAACCCGAAGAGCAGGCCGCCTTCGCAAAAAAGATCGCCGCACTCATTCATATCGATCCGATTCCTGCGGGCGAGACCAAGGCGGAGGTTTTTGGCCGCACACTGCGCATCAGTGGCAAATTCCCGCTGCAACAGCCGCAAACCGTCACGGTCGATCCGGCGATGACCTCTGGCGATGGTATGGCGCTTGGCGCGCCGGTCAAAAACAGCACCACCTTCATCCCAAATCCGCCTTACGTTGCCGCGCCAACCTTCATCAATGCGCAGCTTGCCAAAGGGGTCGCCGGTTATGAGTTCAGCGCCGCGAATGTGAGCCAAGTGCGCGTGCGTGCAAAGCGTCTCAACGGTCCTGAGCTTCTCAAAGCACTCGATCTCTATCGTGCTTATCAAACCGCCTACTATGGCAACGACAAGCAGCGCGAGGCTTACAAGACGCAGTCCATCGATACCTATCCCGGCACGCAGGTGTTTGACCGCAGCTTCCCGATTACGAAGCCGCTGGATCAAAGCGAGATCGTAAAGCTCAATTGGCGCGAAGTGCTCGGTGAACAGCCCGCTGCGCCTTTGTTTATCGAAATCGAAGGCACTTCCGCCGCAGGTATCGCGCAGAAGGGCGTTATCACGCAGACGCTCGTGCAGTTCACCGATCTCGGCATCATGCAGAAGAGCAACGGCAAGGACACGATGGTTTTTGTCACCTCGCTAGAAACCGGCAAGCCGGTGCCAGGCGTGCGCCTCACGCTCGTTGATTCGGATCTGAAGCTCGTTGGCTACGGCGACACCGACGCGAGCGGTATCGCCACCGCACCCGGAGCCACGCCTGCCTTTGTGATGGCGGAGAAAAACGGTGATTGCGCAGTCATCGAGTGCAGCAACAGCGGCATCGGCGTGCCTTATGACATCTCGCAGGCTTATGAAAACGTCTGGCAGGCACAGCGGCGCACCTTTGCGTTTTCAGATCGTCCGCTCTACAAGCCCGGTGACACGGCGCATTTCAAAGCACACACACGTCTGCTCATCGGTGACGATTTGATTCTCGATCAAGCACCTGCCGAGGGTCGTCTCGTCATCCGTGATCCACGTTATCGTGTCGTGATCGACAAACCGGTCACGTTCACTGCCAGCGGTGCCTGGGCGGATGATGTCGTGCTCCCCACCGGCCCTGCGGGCTGGTATGACCTATCGATCAATCTCAAAGCGCCCAATCCCAACAGCCAGAGCGATGGCGGCGGCGGTATGACCTTCCGTATTGATGAGTACAAGGCGAACACCTTCGAGGTGAAGCTCGACACGAAGACCATTAAGTTCCAGCCCGACCGCATCCAGCTTCCGCTCAGCGCGAACTACTACATGGGAAAGGCGCTCTCAGTTGCCAAAGTGCAGTGGAGTGCGAGTTCGCAGCGTGATTACCAGCCGTCAGAGACCTATCGCCGTTATCACTTCGGCGAAGCTCCTTTATGGGCGCACTACGCACAGGATCGCGATGCCGATGGCGATTATGCCGGGCATAGCAACGACGCTGAAGAAAATGAGTGGTTCGTGAATGGTGATCTCTTCCTTGCTGACGATGGCACCGCCACGCTCGAAATGCCGCAGCCGCCCGCGGATCGTGCCGCGCTGCCACAGCGTGTGCGCGTGAATGCCGAAGTCACCGACATCAACGAGCAGACGATCAGCTCCGCTGCCGAGTTCGAAGTGCCCGGCGCGAATTTCCTGCTCGGTCTCAAAGGCCCCGAGTATTTCGGCACCGCAGGCAAGGCGCTCCAGCTTGAAGTCGTCGCGATTGATTCCAAAGGCGCTCCCGCAGCGGGCAATGTGCATGTGGATGTCAAAGTCGAGCGTCAGGAGTATCACACGCTCAAGATCGCCACCGCTGGCGGCGGCAGCACGACGAAGGATCAAGTCATCCTGCGTGAAGAGTTAAAGCAGGGCTTTGATTTGAAACCTGCGACCGCCGGTTCATCTCCTTCGACGAGCATTCCTTTCACTCCAACCAGCGGCGGCGTTTATTTCGCCACTGCGGAAGCGGTGGATGCCAAAGGCACCAAAGTCATCTCGCGCATGCCGTTCTATGCCGTCGGTGGCAATGAATTCCCGTGGGCGATGGAGGATGGCAACCGCATGAACCTTCAGCCGGAAAAGACGACACTCAAACCCGGCGAAGACGCTGTTATCGTGGTCAAAACGCCGATTGCAGGCACCGCACTCGTCACCGTGGAGCGCAACAAGCTGCATCGTCAGTTTGTGACCGAACTCACGCTCGACAATCCCATCATCCGCGTGCCACTCGGCGAAGATGAGTTCCCGAATGTCTTCGTCTCTGTGATCGTCATCCGTGGCTCCGCCGCCAGCACGAAGCAGCACAAGATGCCCGAGTATCGCGTTGGTTATTGCGCCTTGAAGGTCGAATCAGATGCCAAGGAACTGAAACTCGCCGTGAAGCCGGATCGCGAAGAGGTGCGTCCTGCCGAAGTGGTAAACATCACCACCACGATCACCGATGCCAAAGGTGCGCCAGTTTCTGGCAGCGATGTCACACTCTACGCCGTCGATGAAGGTGTGCTGAGCCTCATGAAGCACGAGACGCCCGATCCTTCGGCCTATTTCCATGCCGAACTGCCGCTCGCCATCGACAGCTTCACCTCGTTCGACAATCTGCTGTCCGAAGAACTCGCCGCACGCGATCGTGGCAACAAAGGTTTCGTCATCGGCGGTGGTGATGGTGATGGTGATGGCAACGGCGCAAATGTCAGCATTCGCAAGAACTTCATCGCCACGCCGCTCTGGCTCGCCTCCGGCGTCACCGACGCGCAGGGCAAACTCACCGCCAGCGTCACCGCGCCGGACAATCTCACGCGCTACCGCATCATGGCCGTCGCCGCGCATGGCGTGGATCGTTTCGGCAAAGGTGAGTCCGCTTTCAAGATCAATAAGCCGCTCATGATCGAGCCCGCCGTGCCGCGTTTCGCCCGTCTTGGCGATGAATTTCTCGTCAAAGCCGTCGTTCACAACACCACGCCAAATGCGGGTGCCGTTGAAGTCACGCTCGAACTCGATGGCAGCGCTGACTTCATTCAGGAGAAGCGCGATTTCATTCCTGTCTCGCTCAAAGCCGACACCGGCGGCAGCGCGAAGCAGCAGAAAGTGATTCTTCAAATCAAAGCCGGTGAAACCGCCGCCACCGCCTTCCCCGTGCAGTTTGTGCAGCTCGGCACCGCGAAATGGAAATGGATCGCACGCGGCGTGAATTGGGCCGCCGAGGCCAGCGACGGCACCGAATCGACCTTTGAGGTGAATCATCCTGTACCCGAACTGCGCTACGTCAGCTACACGCGCCTGAAGGCCGAGGAACCCGTCGAGAATCTCATCAAGGACGTGAACCCTGCGCTGCTCGAAGGCGAAGGATCGCTCTCCCTCGGCATCAGCAACAGCCGCCTCTACGAGGCCCGTGACGCGCTCGATTACCTGCTGCACTATCCGTATGGTTGCGTCGAGCAGACCACTTCCGCCACGATGCCCTGGCTCGCGCTTGGCAAATACGAGCCGCTGTTTCCTGATCAACTCGGCGGCGGCAAGGCGAAGCAAGTCGTGCAGGCCGGCGTGAACAAGTTGCTGCAAATGACCACCGATGAAGGCGGCCTCGCTTACTGGCCCGGCGGCACCGAGCCGACCTTCTGGGGCAGCGCTTACGGTGGTTTGCTGCTGCTGCGTGCGCGTGATCAAGGCGCGGATGTTCCTGCGGACGCGATCAACAAGCTCGTCGAGTTCCTTTCCAAGAAGCTCCGCGGTCTCGATGAAGAAAAAGACCTCTACAACATCACCGATTCCGCCCTGGCGCTCTACACGCTCGCCAAAGCTGGCAAACCCGAGCCTGCGTATCAGAACCTGCTGTTTGGCAAACGCGACAAGCTGCCTGAGATCGCTCGTCTTTATCTCGCGCTCTCGATGTGCCTGAGCAACACGCCCGATCAGCAAATCAAAGACACGCTTGGTTGGAAGCCATCTTCGCCACCATCGCCGCCAAAGACCGACAGCAAAGCCAAAGTCGTCGCCAAAGCGAAGTCCAAGACCGAGACGAAGGCCAAACCCGCAACACCAGCGCCTGCCCCAGTTGTTTGGAGTCATTGGGCTGGCAACGGTGCTAACAAAGCGCTGCGCTTGATCTGCTACACGCACCTCGGACTCACAGAAGACGCGGAAAAGCTCGCGCTGTCGATCTTGCAATCACGCAACGGTCGTGGCGAATGGGGCAACACCTTCACCAATGCCTGGACGCTCACCGCTTTGTCCGCCTACGAGCGCAGCTTGAAGAAAGTCGGCGAGCCGCTGGCTGCCACGGTTCACTGGGACGCGCAGAATCAGCCGCTGAACCTCATTGCTGGCTTTTCCAGTGCCAAGGTGAACTTCGCGCTCAATCAGGCGCTCAGCGCGAAACCACTCAGCGTCGAGCTTCCCGCCGGACGCGAGATCTTCAGCCGCATCGAGGCACGCAGCTTCCCGCCGCAACGCGACTTCGCAGGTGAGAACAAAGGCTACGCCATCGAGCGCACCTACGAGAAACTGAACATGGACGGCTCCACCACCGGCACCGACGACCTCCGTGTCGGCGACATGGTTGTCGTCACACTAAAGATCGAAATCGGCGGCGGCGACCGCTATCTCGCCATCGACGACTCGTTGCCCGCCGTCTTCGAAGCCATCAATCCCGAATTCGGCACCCAGAGCGAACGCGAAGGCGACCAGCTCCCCGACGGCACCCAGCCCTGGTTCTGCGACCACCGCGAAATCCGCACCGACCGCGCCCTGTTCTTCACCGACTACGCCCCCGCCAAAGGCAAGTTCAGCCTCCAATACCTCGCGAGAGTCATCGCCGAAGGCGACACCACCGCCCCGCCCGCTCGCATCGAAGCCATGTATCAACCCGACAAATACGGCCTCAGTCCTACGCAGCGCATTCGCACGCTTCCTTCCGGTAATACGAAGGTGGCAGAATCGAAGTGAGACGGATTCTTTCGTCCGTCGTAATCGTTCGCAATGCCCGCATCCGCCGTCGAATCCATCTCCCTCATACGCGCCTCGTTTCCTGAGCAAGGTTTCTTCCAGGACAAGGAGTGGGTGCTGTCGCCGGAGGCGTTTGCGCTGGATGCGGCGACGGTGGAGCTGATTCGGTCGCTGGGTCCGGCGTTGCGGGCGTTTCAGCGGGCGTGTAACCGCTTGTACTTCGATGAAG
>Ga0114970_10003305_pt1 | contig 11896 bp, 6 predicted proteins | sample M_140205_XF_Meta_FD_87030 | JGI IMG/M metagenome (GOLD analysis project Ga0114970, IMG submission 87030) | Freshwater microbial communities from Lake Montjoie, Canada to study carbon cycling - M_140205_XF_MetaG | ecosystem: Environmental > Aquatic > Freshwater > Lake | place: Lake Montjoie... | reverse complement strand
GTTGGGCTGGTGACGTTGATTTCGGTGACATAGCCGCCGATGACGTCGAGCCCCACGAACAGCATGCCGCGCTCGCGCAGGATGGGGCCAACCTGCGCACAGAGCCAACGGTCCCGGTCCGTCAGTGGGCGTCCTACGCCTTTGGCCCCGGCTGCGAGGTTGCCGCGGTTATCGGTAGCGGCAGGAATACGGGCCAGCGCATAGGGCACCGGTTCGCCGTCCACGAGGATGACGCGGGAGTCGCCACCGGTGACGATTTCCGGCAAGTAGCGCTGGATGATGGCGTACTGCTGGCCATAGCCGGTGAGGGTTTCGAACACGGAGGAAGCGTTCTTGTCGCCGGCGTCGAGGACGAAGATGCCGCGACCGCCCATACCGTCCAGCGGCTTGCATACCGCCTTGCCATGCTCGGCGAGGAAGGCGTGCATATCTGGCATGGCGCGGGTGATGAGCGTCGGCGCGCAGCACTCCGGGAACCAAGCCGTAAACACCTTCTCGTTCATGTCCCGCAGGCCTTGCGGGCGGTTTACCACGAGACAGCCAGCCACTTCCGCCCGCTCCAAGATGTACGTGGCGTAGATATATTCCGTGTCGAACGGCGGATCCTTGCGCATCAGCAGGACGTCGAAACTGCCCAAGGGCTGGGCCACCGGGTCCCCGTGGGTGAACCAGTCATAAAAGTCTTTGCGGACGGTGACTGGGCGGGCACGGCCCCAGGCGGTGCCATCCCGCAGCCACAGGTCGCCCAGCTCCAGCGTGTGCGTTTCCCAGCCGCGGGCCTGAGCCGCCAACAGCATGGCGAGGGTGCTGTCTTTCTTGGGATTGATGGCGGTGATGGGGTCCATCACCACGCCAATGCGGAGGGGGCGGCTGGGGGCAGGTGTGGACACTGGCATGGGCTTCGGCTTCCGACGGAGGGGCAGACTGTGACGGACCTCGCACAGTCGTGTGTCGGCGCAGTTTACACCTGCTGCATGGCCCGGTTGACGGGTAACATATCGCTAATCGTTCCCGAGTGTCGAAGGTCCGCCATTGCGGCGAGCCGGTATGCTAAAAAGTCGGGAGATTCGAGGAACACATGGAACTCCAGACGGAAACGCAACGACCAGCCCGGCTAGCCGGTCTCAAGGTGCTGGTCATCGACGACAGCAAAACCATCCGGCGCACGGCGGAAACGCTGTTGGCGCGTGAAGGCTGCGAAGTATTTACGGCCGTCGATGGCTTTGATGCGCTCTCGAAGGTCGCCGATCATCGCCCCGACATCATCTTTGTGGACATCATGATGCCGCGGCTGGATGGCTACCAAGCATGCTCGCTCATCAAGCGCAGCAAGGCGTTCCGCACCATACCTGTCATCATGCTGTCGTCGAAGGACGGCCTCTTCGACCGCGCGCGTGGCCGTATCGTGGGTAGCGAGCATTACCTCACCAAGCCGTTTACGCGCGATGAGTTGCTGTCTGCTATTGAGCAGCACGTGGCACTGCCCACCGCGCCGGTGCCCTTGGCGCTCGGCCATCTCGATACCCAGGCTTTGGAACAGGCCCTTCCTCAGGGTTGAACGGAGACTTTATCGCTATGCCGCTCATCCTTGTTATCGACGATTCCCCCACCGAGGTGTTCGTCATCCGGCGTGCGCTGGAACAACATGGCTATCAGACTGCAGCTGCGGCTGATGGAGCCGAAGGTTTTCGTTTAGCCAAGTCGATGAAGCCCGACCTCATTTTCATGGATATCGTCATGCCGGGCGTGAACGGCTTCCAAGCTACCCGCCAGTTGGCCAAGGACCCGGAGACGGCGGCCATTCCCGTGGTGATGGTGACCAGCAAAGATCAAGACACCGATCGTATCTGGGGCATGCGCCAAGGCGCGGTGGATTACTTGGTCAAGCCCGTCACGCCGGCGGCGTTGGTGGCGAAGGCCCAATCTGTGTTGGCCCACTGAAGCGGAAGCCCACAGTCGTATGTCGATGAATCCCTCCCCGCTGCGTGAATTAAGTGACCAGCCGTTCGAGTTGCTGCTGGCACTCGAGGCGCGCGCCGTGGCCGCGGAGGCTCCGGCTGGCGCCGCCGTCGTCAGCGACGAGTGGGTGGGGGTGGCTTTTCGCTTGGGTACGGAAACTTTTCTGGCCGCACGCGAAGAAACCCGTGAGGTTCTCGCGGTGCCTGCGCAGTTGACGCGCGTCCCAGGTGCCCGCCCTTGGGTACGGGGACTGCACAACGTTCGTGGTCAGTTACTGCCCATCATCGACCTGCGCCAGTTCCTCGGCAGTGGCGTCACCACTGTGCAGCGACAGTCGCGAGTGCTGGTGGTGCAGCACCGCGAAGTGCCGGTCGGGTTGCTGGTCGACGAGGTGCTCGGGTTTCGGCGCTTTCCGGAAAGCACTTTCGAAGCTGTACCGCCGCCCACACTGGTGCGTTGCGAACATTATCTCGCTGGCGTGTTCCGCCGCGAGGGCGAAGCCTGGCCCGTGTTCGGTCTGCGTCGCTTGGTTGAATCTCCCGCTTTTCTGGCGGCTGCAAGGTAGTCGCCATGCCTCAATATAACTCCCGGATGGTTCCATGGAAACGATGAGCGGGCTGAAGCGCCTGCCCCTGCTGATGGGCCTGGCGCTGGCACTTGCCGTTGGCGCGGCCCTGGTGCTGGTGGTGGATACGCTGGGTTTTCAGTTGTGGGTCAATTTGCCGCCGGCCTGGCTCGCCGTTGGGCTGCTCGGTGGCGCAGCGCTCGTGTTGGTGGCCTTGCTGTTGGTGTACTACTCCTCCGCGAACATTCGCCGCGCCGCTGAGCAGGCAACGGCGCAGAACCAGCGCAATCAGGAGGCCATCCTGCGTTTGCTGGATGAACTCACCAGCCTTGCTGATGGCGATCTCACCGTGCAGGCCACGGTGACGGAAGACATCACGGGCGCCATCGCGGATTCCATCAATTACGCCATCGAGGCCTTGCGTGGCTTGGTGGGAACTATCAACACCACGGCAGTGGCACTCGACAGTGCGGCGCGCAGTACGCAGGCGGCCGCCGGCCATCTCGCGAAGGCCACGGTGGCTCAGACGCGTCAGGTCTCCGGTGCTACGGAGTCGGTTGCGCAGATGGCGGCTTCAGTGGAAGAGGTTTCGGGCAACGCCGAGCGCTGTGCTGATGTGGCGCGTCATGCGGTAGGCGTGGCGCATAAGGGCGGCGAGGCAGTGCGCCGCACCATCGATGGTATGAACACCATCCGCGACACCATTCAAGAGACAAGCAAGCGCATCAAGCGGCTAGGTGAGAGTTCACAGGAAATCGGCAACATCGTCGAACTCATCAACGACATCGCCGAGCAGACCAATATTCTCGCGTTGAACGCTTCTATTCAGGCGATGAGCGCTGGTGAAGCGGGTCGCGGGTTTGCTGTCGTGGCAGATGAAGTCCAGCGCCTCGCGGAGCGTGCCGCCACCGCTACCAGACAGATTGAAGTGCTGGTGCGCGCCATCCAAGCGGACACCAACGAGGCGGTGGTTTCCATGGAACGTAGCACTACTGACGTGGTGGGCGGCGCTCTTCTCGCAGAAAATGCTGGTGCGGCGCTGGAGGAGATTGAGCAGGTCTCCAACCAGATTGCCAGCCTCGTGCAGAACATCTCCGCTACGGCGCGCCAGCAAGCGGCTGCTGCCAGCGCCATCTCGCGGACCATGCAGGTGCTGCGTGAAATTTCTACGCAGACTGCCGATGGCACGACAGCCACTTCCCAATCTATCGGCAAGTTGGCCGAACTTGCTACGCAGTTGCGTGACAGCGTATCGGGCTTCCGTCTGGCGGGTTCAACTGCTGGCACTGAACGTCGCGCATGAGTGAAGTAGCCACCCAGGCGGTTGATGTGGTCGGCCGCGAGATTGGCGTCTCGCTGGGCGCTGCTCGTCAATCGTTGGAGGCGCACGCAGAACAGCCCGGGACTCCCGGTGCTCTCGAGCGTTGCAGCGAACTGCTGCACGAGGTGTGTGGCGTACTCCGGGTAGTCGAAGTTTATGGCGCGGCGCTACTTGCCGAAGAAATGGAGCAGACCGCTCGTTTCCTCATTTCCTGTCCGCCTGGCAGTCGCCCACACGGCGATGGCCTTGAGTCGCTCATGCGTTCACTGGTGCAACTTCCTGCCTATGTCGAGCGCGTACTGGCCGGCGGCCGCGATCTGACTCTGGTGCTGCTGCCCTTGCTCAATGACTTGAGAGCGGTGCGTGGCAGCCCTTTGCTTTCCGAAGGCACCTTGTTGGTGCTGAACCTGTCTTCCGATCGTCAACCGCAGCCTCAGGCGGTGGTTCCTGGCGAGACGCCACTCGACGCGCAACAATGGGCCCGTCGTCTGCGCACTCGCTTTCAGGTGGGTTTGCTCGGCTGGATACGTGGTGAGCATCCACAACAGAACCTCGAGGCGCTTGCCGAAGTGGCAGCGCGCTTGGAGCAGGTGTCTGTACTGCAACCGGTCTTCCAGTTTTGGTGGGTGGTGGGTGCGGTTATCGAAGCGCTTCGCGAGGGCGGCCTTGAAGCCAGTGCTACGTCGAAGCGTCTGTTGGGGCAGGCGGACCGCGAACTGAAACGCCTTTATGAAGAGGGCGAGGCCCATTACGCTGCGGCGCCGAATCTGGAGTTGCTTAACAACCTCCTTTACTACGTTGCCAATACCTCCACCGCCGGTGAGCGAGTGGCTGCGGTCCGTACTTCTTTCCGCTTGCAGGAATTGCTGCCGGTATCCGCCGCTATAGAACGTGAACGCGAGCATCTGGCTGCGCCTTCGGTGGCATTGATGCGCACGGTGGGTGCCGCCATCCGTGAAGATCTCACGCGCATCAAAGACGTGCTGGATATCTTCGTGCGGAAGGGTGCACGGGATGCTGCAGAACTGCTTCCGCAGGTGGAGTTGCTACGCAAGATTAGCGACACGCTGGGGGTGTTGGACTTGGGCGCCTTGCGCGCGCGGGTGCGGGCTGAGGTTTCTCGGCTCGAGGACATGGTCGCTGGCCGTCTGGCGCCTAGTGACCGTTTGCTCGTGGAAGTGGCCGCCACCCTCATCAGTGTGGAGGACGGGCTCGACGAGGCACTCGTCAGCCTGGTGACGCCTGGTATACAAGACGAGGAGGGCGATGCCCGCCACGACGGACAGGATGCCGAACAACATCGCATGCAATCCGCGGTACTGCGTGAGTGCATCGTCAACCTCGCGCGTATCAAGGAAGCCGTAGCGGGTGCCGTGGCGCAGCAGGTGGCGATGCCTACCGCCGCCGTGGATGAATTGGCGAGGGGTATTGGCTCGGCCCTCTGGATGCTCGACCGTGAGCGCGCCCGCGATGTCGTGGCAGCATTGGCGGTGGAAGTACACAGCGTTTTGCTTGCCCCCGCGTCGCTCACTACTGAGCGACTCGACCGCCTTGCCGATGCCATGGTGAGCGTCGAGTACTACATGGAGACGCTCGAGGCCGGCCGTACCGACCCCGAATACATGCTCGACAATGCCGAGACCTGTTTGCGGGCCTTGGCCGCCCGGCCATTGCCGTTGGTGGTGCATTTGACCGAGGTGGCGCAGGCGGCCTCGTCGGTGGCCCCCGACACTACCACTGGGCTGCCGGACACGGCTCCGGTGGCGCCAGAAGCGTTTGCCGCGACGATGGTATTGAAGACGCTACCAGACTACGAGTCCACGGTCGTCGACCTGGTGGCGGCGGTCAGTGCTGAAGCCGCTGCGAAGGTATCGACTCCCGAAGTCGCACCGCCGGCAGCAGAAAGTCGTGCGCCGGTGTCGTCCACCATGCTCGACACGCAAAAAATGCCGGCATCGACGCCGCAACTGGATCCGCATGTCGATCCCGAGCTTATAGAGCTCTTTATTCAGGAGGCCCGCGAGGAGTTGGCCGCCGTCCAGACCACGTTCCCTCGCTGGGCGGACAACCCCGCACAATTGGAAGCCTTGGTGCGTGTCCGCCGCGCTTTCCACACCCTCAAAGGCAGCGGCCGGATGGTCGGCGCGCGTGCAGTCAGTGAATTCGCTTGGTCCATTGAGTCGCTGCTCAACCGCCTGTTGAATGGCACGCTGCCACGCAGTACTGACATCGTGGAGGTGATGACCGACGCGGTGGCGGAATTGCCGGGCCTAGTGGACCAGTTGGCCGTCGGTGGTGAATTGCCCACCTCGGCGGGCTGGGTAGCCGCCCGTGCGATGGCGTTGGCGGAGGGTCGTGATCTCGCGAGTGTCGCGGAACCGTTCTTGCTCTCGGCGGGTGCGCCGCGTCCGGCGGGTGCTCCGGCTATCGTCACGCCCGTCACGCTCGCGCTGGCGGCCCAAGAGGTAGCCAGTGTCGAAGACGCAGCGAACGTGCTACCCACTGCGTCCCCCGAATTGTCACCGGAAGTAATGCCAGAGCTAGTAACAGAGCTGTTACCAGAGGCGGCACCTGAGTCCTTATCTGAGTCTTTGCCGGAGCACTTGCCCGAGACGACTCTCGCCGTCGAAGACGCGCCGAGTGCACCGCAGCCACAGGCACCTGGCTTCGACCCGCAGCTCGCGGAGATTTACCGTGCTGAAACGGCTTCGCACTTGGCCACTATCGCTGCCTTCCTTGGCGACTGCGGCGCTGGACACGCTCCTCATGTAGTGACTGAATCTATGCACCGGGCCTGCCATACCTTGGCGGGTGCCTCCAAGATGGCCGAGGTGCCGGTCGGTACGGCGCTCGCTGAGCCGCTGAATCTCTTCATTCGCAAGCTTTACGACCATGGCCTTGGCCTCGACGCCGATGCTTTGCCGGTGGTGCATGAGTTGGCCGTGTCGGTTGGCGAAGTGGCTGCGCGACTCGACATACCTGCAGCAGATCTCGTCGATCACTCTGCTTTGTTGGCGAGACTGGAGTTGTTGCGCGACCGACTGGATGCGCAGATTGCGGTGCAAGGTCTCGGCGCACCGATGCCCGAAGTGCTGCCGTCCGTGCCGCAGGTGGCGACTGCCCTGCCGGTTGCGGAGGCAGTCGATCCTGAAATCGCCAGTATCTTCGCCGAGGAAGCCAGCGAACTGTTGGAGTTGGCTGATGCCGCATTGGCGGCATGGCGCGCCGATCCACGTGACGCTGCGCCAGTGGCAGAACTCAAGCGTACCCTGCATACCCTGAAGGGTGGTGCACGGATGGCGGGCCTCCATGCCATGGGCGCCTTGGGCCATGAGGCGGAGTCCTTGCTCGGTCGCATCGAAGCCACTACCGATGGGCAGCAGTTGGCGCCCTTATTGGACTTGCTGCAAAATTCGCTCGACCATTTGGGTTTGCTGCGCGATGGCGTTCGTGGTGGCCGGTACGAGCCCGTGGACCCGGTATTGCTGGCCAGCCTCACGACAGCCGTCGTCACCAACGAGCCGACGCCGCCTCTGGAAGCACCAGTGCAGCCAGTGGAGCCGGTGGCACTGTCAACAACTGCATCGCCTGAGCAAGCGCCAGCCGTGCCGGTGGAGCCCGTGGTGCCACCTCCGGGCCGCGAGTTGCAACCAGCAGCGGAGCCGCGCGAATTGGCCCGCATAGACGCCGAATTGCTGGACGATTTGCTGAACAACGCCGGCGAGGTGAGCATTCTCCGCGCTCGGCTCGAGCAGCAGTGGAACTCCGTGGAGTCCAACCTTGCCGAGCTCTCGCGCGTCACGACGCGTCTCAAAGAGCAACTGCGTCGGCTCGAACTCGAGACCGAGGCACAAATTCTCGCGCGTCATGAAACGGATGCGCACCGCGGTGCTTTCGATCCGCTCGAGATGGATCGCTATTCCTCACTGCATCAGTACAGTCGTGCCTTGGCAGAAAGTGCCAGTGACGTGGCCAGCCTGCAGTCGCTCTTGGAACAGCTTACCCGCGATGGCCAGAACCTGCTGATGCAGCAGGCCCGCAGTGTCAGCGAGATGCAGAACGGCCTCATGCGCAGCCGCATGGTGGCCTTCCAGCGTCATGTGCCGCGCTTGTCGCGCCTGGTGCGGCAGGTGGCCAGCGAATCGGGCAAGCGTGCGGACCTTGTGGTGACCGGCGCCAGCGGCGAACTGGACCGTCAGGTGCTCGAACGTCTCGTGGGCCCGTTCGAGCATTTGCTGCGAAATGCAGTAGTGCACGGCATCGAGTTGCCCGCAGTCCGCGAGGCTGCGGGCAAGCTGGCGGAAGGACGCATTGAAGTAGCGCTCCACCGCGAAAACTCGGAAATGGTCATTACCGTGGCTGACGACGGCGCGGGGCTGGACCTGCGCGCCATTCGCGAGCGGGCGCGTACTCGGGGCTTGGTTGCGGCCGGCGCAGTGCTGACCGACGGGCAAGCCATGCAATTGGTCTTGGAGCCCGGTTTCAGCACTGCCACCACGCTCACGGCCGATGCCGGGCGTGGCGTCGGCATGGATGTCGTTGCCACCGCCGTGAAAAAGCTGGGTGGCAGCCTGCACATGGAAAGCGTGGCAGGCCGTGGTGCGCGGTTCACTTTGCGCTTGCCGTTCACGCTGGCTATCAGCCAGGCACTCATCGTGCGCACGGCAGACGAGCTCTATGCCCTGCCTTTGCCTACTGTCGAGGCGGTGCTCCGCCTGACACGTTCGGAAGTGGCCAGATATCTCGTCGGTACGTTGGCTGCGTACGAGTACGGCGGCCAGTTCTATCGATTCGAACATCTGGGTCGCTTCATCGGCGCCCCGCTCGCGCAGTTACCGGAGCAAGACATTGCCGTGCCGGTGGTGCTGGTTCGTTCCGGCGAGAACAGCACGGCGCTGGTGATCGATGAGTTGCTGGGCAACCGCGAAGTAGTGGTCAAGGCGGTCGGTCCGCAGGTGGCTTCCATCGAAGGTATCGCCGGCGCCACCATCCTCGGCGACGGTCGTGTGGTGCTCATCCTCGACATGCCGACGTTGGTACGGCGTGGCGCAGGCGTTCGGGATGTCGAAGCTGTTCAGGAACGAGTCGACCGACGTGCATTTGCGTTGGTCGTTGACGACTCCATTACGGTGCGTCGTGTGACGCAGCGCCTGCTGGAGCGGCATGGTATGCGGGTAGCAACTGCCCGTGATGGCGTAGATGCGCTCACCATCCTTCAGGACCACGTACCAGATGTGGTGCTGCTCGACATCGAGATGCCGCGCATGGACGGCTACGAGTTGGCCATCCAGATCCGTGCTGATGCTCGCCTGCGGGATGTCCCTATCGTCATGATTACCTCGCGCGTGGGCGAGAAGCACCGCGCCAAGGCCATCGAGATCGGTGTCGATGACTATCTCGGCAAGCCGTATCAAGAAAGCCAGTTGCTGGATGCCATCGAGCCACTACTTGCGCGGCGTCAGACGTCCAGTGTCGGGCTGAGTTGAGGCCCGCCCCCGTGACCGCTAACACCGATGAACTGTTTTGTGTCCTCCTGGCACTGGAGGGGGAGCGGTTGCTGTTGCCCCGGCAGGCTTTGGTCGAAGCCGTGGCTTGGGTCGAATTGTTGCCCATGCCTGGAGCTCCGGCGTGGTACCCGGGAACCTTGGAATGGGGCGGTCAAACGGTGCCGGTTGTCTCTTTCGAGGCGATGCTCGGCCGCGATATGGCGACGTTGACTGGCCGCACGCGCGTCGCCCTGTTGCGTGCCATGGGAGGCCCTATTGCGGGCCGGTTGCTGGGTATCGTCGTCCAAGGTTTTCCACAGACTCTGCGGGTGACCCGTGAATCGCTGAAGCGTGACGAGACGCCGTTGCCGCCGGAACGCGGGCCGGTTCTCTGCCGGGTGCGGATGGTTAACGAATCCGCGATCATTCCGGACCTCGAGTCGCTGGGAGCGATGGTCGCTGACGAGACCGTGAGCCGCTGAAATCCCCCGGCTGGCCGCGCGTAGAATGGTGCGTTGTCCTGCCGGAGTTCCTACATGTCCGCTCCCGTGCTGCCTAGCCAAGCCCGCGTTGTCATTATCGGCGGTGGTGTCATCGGCGCCTCGGTTGCCTACCATCTGGCGGCCATGGGCTGCAGCGACGTAGTGCTGCTCGAACGCGACCGCCTCACTTCGGGGACCACTTGGCATGCCGCCGGACTGATGGTTACGTATGGGTCGCTGTCGGAAACCTCGACGGAAATCCGCAAGTACTCCAAACAACTGTATTCGCGTCTCGAGGCCGAGACGGGCCAAGCGACTGGCTTTGCACCCATCGGCTTCATCGAAGTAGCCGCGGATGCGGACCGGCTCGAAGAGTTTCGGCGTATTGCCGCGTTCAATCGCTACTGCGGCGTAGACGTCCATGAAATCTCCCCGCGCGAAGTGGGCGATTTGTTCCCATTGGCTAAGGTGGACGATATCGCCGGCGGCTTCTATGTGCCGGATGACGGCCGCGTAAACCCGGTAGACGTGACGATGGCGCTGGCCAAGGGCGCACGCATGCGTGGCGTGCGTATCTGCGAAGGCGTGCCCGTACTCGACGTTCTTCGCGAACGAGGGCGAGCGGCGGGTGTGCGTACGGCCTACGGAGACATCCGTGCCGAGTTCGTCGTGAACTGTGCCGGCATGTGGGCGCGCCAACTCGGCGAAGCCGCGGGCATCAGTATTCCTAACCAAGCGGCCGAGCACTATTACCTCATCACGGAACCCATTCCGGGCTTGCCGCAAGGCATGCCTGTACTGGAAGACCCGTCGTTCTATGGCTATTACCGGCAGGAAGGTGCGGGCCTCATGGTGGGGCTGTTCGAGCCAGTAGCGGCTCCGTGGCGCCTTGAAGGCATTCCGCAGGAATTCTCGTTCGGCGAACTGTCACCGGATTACGAGCGGGTCATGCCGTTTCTGGAGCGCTCGATGGAGCGCGTCCCGGTCACGAGTCAGGTAGGCATTCGCAAGTTCTTCTGCGGCCCGGAAAGCTTCACGCCCGACTTGGCGCCCATTGTGGGTGAGGCCCCTGAACTACCGGGCTACTTCGTGGCAGCAGGGTTGAATTCCATCGGCATCTTGAGCGGCGGCGGCATAGGCCGTGTGGTCGCGCATTGGATCTTGAACGGCACGCCCGACGTCGATGTCACCGGGATGAATATCGATCGCTTGCAGCGCTATCAGGCGAACCCGGATTACCGTCGTGAGCGCACCATCGAGTCCTTAGGGCGTGTTTATACCTGCCACTACCCGGGCGAGATGCTGCATTCGGCGCGCGATGCCAAGCGCTCGCCGTTCCACGATCGCTTCGTTGCCATGGGCGCCTATTTCCGCGAGACCAGTGGTTGGGAAACTCCCGACTGGTTCGCAGGCGCTGGGTGTACCCCGCAACCGGGCAAGTTGTCTTGGGGACGTCAGGATTGGTGGCCGCTATGGGCCGCTGAGCACAGCGCCGCGCGTGAAGGCGTTGTGCTCATGGACATGTCGTTCATGGGGCGCTTCCTCGTGCAGGGGCGCGATGCCGGTGCTTGCTTGAACCGCATTTCCACCAACCAGGTCGATGGCACTGTTGGCACTATCACTTACACGCAATGGTTGAACGAGCGTGGACTGCTGGAAGCAGATCTCACGGTCGGCAAGTTGGCAGACGACCGCTTCATGGTGATTGCTACCGATACGGCGGTGCGGCATGTCGAGACCTGGCTGCGCCGCCAGCTTCCAGGCAATGCGCATGCTTTCGTCACGGACGTGAGCGGTGCTTACGCACAGCTGAACCTCCAAGGGCCGCGTTCACGCGAATTGCTGCAGGCTTGCACCACCACCAACCTTTCCAACGCGGCTTTCCCGTTCCGCGCGTTCCGCGAGATCGATATCGGCTTTGCCCGCGTGCTCTGCGCGCGCCTGACGTATGTGGGCGAACTGGGCTATGAACTGCACATCCCGGTGGAGCAGGCGGTGCATGTATACGACCGGCTGGTAGCGGCGGGCGCAGCTTTCGGTTTGCGGCATGCTGGCTTGAAGGCACTGGGCAGCCTGCGCATGG
>Ga0114970_10003303_pt1 | contig 11897 bp, 11 predicted proteins | sample M_140205_XF_Meta_FD_87030 | JGI IMG/M metagenome (GOLD analysis project Ga0114970, IMG submission 87030) | Freshwater microbial communities from Lake Montjoie, Canada to study carbon cycling - M_140205_XF_MetaG | ecosystem: Environmental > Aquatic > Freshwater > Lake | place: Lake Montjoie... | reverse complement strand
CGCGGTGGATGATGAAGCTGGGCTGGCCAACGCGGATTTCGTCTGAAGGCGGCATCATCATGGGGAAGGCCAGCAAGGCCAACATTACCGACACCCAGATGTGTACCTTCGAGTACCCCGACCTGAATATCGTCTGGAATCACCGGACCTGGGGCGATGCCGGGGAGCCTGATCCGAAACACAGCTGGGGTGCCACGTTCTACGGCGAAAAAGGCGTGTTGAAAGTCGGCGTGTACGCTTACGATTTCATCCCGAATGCGAAGGGCGCGGCGCCGATTCACAAGGATGTCACTTATGAGTTCGAGCAGTATCCGGAGGATAAGATCGAGAAGGATCTGGAAACCCACGTTGCCCCGGCTGTACGGCACCACATGATGGACTTCCTGGCGGCGATTGACAAGCGCAGCAACCCGGTCGCTGATATCGAACAGGGGTATATCTCGACGGCTTCGTGCATCCTGGCGAACCTGGCTTTGAAGACGGGTCGCAAGTTCACCTGGGATGCGACAAAGCAGCAAGTGGTGGGAGATCCGGAAGCCAACAAACTCCTCACAAGGGCTTACCGCAAGGGCTGGACTCATCCGGACCCGAAGACGGTGTAGTTCCTGCTCTCTTGACATCAAAAGTGGAATACAGCATCATAGTGCGTGGATGCGCACAACCCTTGATTTGGATACCGACATCATGGATCTGGCCCGGGCTCTTGCAGACTCCCGACAGATTTCGCTTGGCAAAGCCGTGTCTTGCCTTGCCCGCAAGGGTGCTATCACTCCAGCGCCAACGGGCCTGAAGAATGGGTTCCGCACCTTCGTTGTTCCACCGGGAACTCCGACCTTCGGTCTGGATGATGTACGTGCGGCTCTGGATGCCGAAGATCACGAGATGAGCCGCTTCTTTGCTCGCCCCGATTCCGGGAAATAGAGCGTGGCGGCATTACTCGACATAAATGTCCTGCTTGCACTGGCGTGGCCTTGCCACCTCCACCATCAGGCCGCGCACCAGTGGTTTGCCGCCAGGCGACAGGGAGGTTGGGCAACCTGCATGCATACACAATTGGGTTTCATTCGGCTTTCGATGCAACCCGGCGTGGTCGCTTGGCCGGTTAGTTTTGTGGACGCGACAACTGTTCTTGCAAACAGTACCAGCGTCCCGGCACATCAATTCTGGCCTCAGAACTTCGGGTTTTCTCAGATTCGACCGGAAATTCAAGCCAGACTGATCGGTCATCAGCAACTTGCCGACGCAGCGTTGCTGGAACTCGCGATCCGGTCATCCGGCACGCTTGCAACATTCGACCGTCGTATTGCACGGCTCCTTCCGGATGATTCGCCGTTGCAGCGAACCATTGAACTCATTCCGGCTTAGCTGGCCTTCGATTTCAGTTGGACTCTATCAAGCACATCAACTCTCTCAGTTCGTCGATCTTCAGGTCGCCTCGGTGAAGCATCGCGTGGCAGTTTGGGCAGACTGGTCTGAGATCCTGCTTCGGATCTACCTGGTATCCCACCTTAATCTTGGACAATGGCGTCAAATGATGAACATGAATGAATCCGGCACCCACTTTGCCATATCGTGCCTCAAAGTTTAGTCCGCATACGGTACAGTTGAGGCCATAAAGGGCCACGCAGGCCTGACGTGCTGCATTGTTTCTCTCGTAAGGATTCACACTCATCGAGATAACGGCGCCCTCGGGGTAGATAACATCTTGCGGGACTTCCTCCGGCAGGCCCGCCAAAGAGCTCTCATCTAACTCCCGAACCAGGGCGTAGCTACGGCTATACTGATCGGACAAGGGTCTGCCGTCTTTTGCCACGCGAAAGTCACTGAGGCGCCGGTCTATGGGGTAACGTCGACAGTTGGCTATTGCGTAAAGGGTCTTCGTCTTCTTCCAGAGCCCCTCTTTGATCGTCCCTTGCAGGCTTAAATCGAGCAGCGGATCGCTCGGAAGGGGATCCAGGACTATTCGGGCTAAGGTGGCTTCGTACCTGACTCCTGCATGGGCAACCATCGGCGTGATGTATATCTTCAGCGTCTGATGCTCCCGCAGGGCCTTTTGGGCGCTCACCCATGGTTTCTCTGATTGAAACGGCACCAGTCGATCCGGGGCCTCAGCGGCAATCTGACATGCCTCTTCGAGATATTTTTCATAGTTACGGGAAAACACTGCCAGTGTGCTCATCGCCCTCATCCTAACCGGATCAGTATAGCTTGCGTCCGTGTCGGTGCCACCTTTGCGGTCCGCCCAGCCGACAACAACCTCACGTTCCGCTTGTCATCAATTGCAGGAAATGCTACGACTTATATGCCGAATCGTGGTCCGAATGCAGTGTCAGGAATTCGATGTAGTCACCTGTTCTCTTGACCACGGCGCGCATCTTCTTTGTGATGCGGATCGAGTAGACACGCTCAGCGCCACGACAGGTACGGCTGTGAATTACTTCCCACCGGAGTCCCTTGTCTCTGTAAAGCGCGGCCCAGTCGAGGCTGACGAGTTTCTCGCAACATTGCAGGACCGCCAGTTGCTCTTCCTTTTCGAGGTCGAACCACTGCTTCTGAAACTCGGGATTGTTCAGGTCAAGTCGGACTCGCATGTGTTTGGGCACGTCGCAACTATCAGTTCAGCCTGACCTATTTCTTCCGCCGGATTCTTGCTGCCATCGCTGCGAGATCGGTTTCCCGTCGCGGGTTATTCTCCGACCAGGCAAGGGCACGATCCAGACTGGCGCGCATCTCTGGGGTGTGTAACCAAAGCTCGTCGTCCGGAATTACCTGCGCCGTCTTGATCGTCCAGACTCCCTCGGTGACCTGTTCAACCGTTACCGTCCGGCCTGCGTACTGCTTTCCGAGGGAAATTTGGCCACTTGCACCAATTGTTTTGATCTCGACCTGCATGATGGCATGATAGCAGGATTTCTCGTAGCCCTTCTGTATCACGATCCAAAGTGTTCTACTAATAAGACAATGAAACCAGCTGCCCTGGCTCTCTTTCTCCTCCCGTTTCTCGCCTTCCCCGCCACCCCGCCCACCGAAAAACTCACGCTCCCCGGCCTGACGCAACCTGTCGAAATCCTCAAAGACAAATGGGGCGTCGCCCACATCTACGCGCAAAACGAGCACGACCTTTTCTTCGCCCAGGGCTACAACGTTGCCCGCGACCGCCTCTTCCAGCTTGAACTTTGGCGTCGACAGGCCACCGGAACTATGGCTGAAGTCTCGGGGCGCGCGGAACTCAAACGTGATATCGGCAACCGCCTCTTCCGCTTCCGTGGCGACCTCAAACAGGAACTCAACTGGTATCACCCCCGTGGCCAGGCGATCATCACCGCCTTCGTCCAGGGCATCAACGCCCGCATCTCTGAAACGCAGGCCAACCCCGCTCTCCTCACCCCCGACTTCCGCCTCCTCAACCTCAAACCCGGCACGTGGACGCCCTCCGTTGTCATCTCTCGCTTCAACGCCCTCCTCAGCAACATCGACCAGGAACTCAACATGGCCCTCGCCATTCGCGCTGTCGGTGTCGACAAGGTCAAAGACCTCGAATACTTCCAGCCCGCCAACCCGGATCTGACAATCGACCCGGCCATCGACCAAAGCCTGCTCTCAAAAGAAATTCTCGAACTCTACCGAGCCTTCAAGGCCCCCCTTCGCTTCGGTGCGCCCGCACCAACCACAGAGTTGGCCGTCGACCTCAGCCAGCGTCAGGAAGACATCGGTAGCAACAATTGGATCGTCGGCCCCAACCTCACCTCCAGCGGCTTCCCGCTCATGATGAACGACCCCCACCGCGCCCATCAGGCTCCGTCCCTTCGCTACTGGGCCCACCTCGTCGCCCCCGGCTGGAACGTCATCGGAGGTGGCGAACCCGCCCTCCCTGGCCTGTCGATTGGCCATAACGAATTTGGGGCCTGGGGCCTCACGATTTTTGGCACAGACTCCGAGGACCTCTACGTCTACGACACCAACCCCGCTAATACCGGCGAATATCGCTACCAGGCCGGTTGGGAGACCATGCGCGTCATTCGCGAAACCATCCCGGTGAAGGGCGAGCAGCCCGTCTCCGTCGAGTTAAAGTACACCCGCCACGGCCCTGTGGTTTTCGAAGACAAGCAGCACCACAAGGCCTACGCCATTCGTGCCGCCTGGCTGGAAGTTGGCAACGCACCCTACCTGGCCAGCCTTCGCATGGACCAGGCCCGTAACTGGGCTGAATTTCAGGAAGCCTGCGAATACAGCCGCCTCCCTGCCGAAAACATGATCTGGGCCGACCGCCAGGGGAACATCGGTTACCAGGCCGTCGGTATCGCCCCGCAACGTCCCAACTTTTCCGGCCTGGTCCCCGTCCCCGGCGACGGGCGCTACGAATGGTCCGGTTATCTGGCCCCGAAAGCCCTACCCTCTGTTTTCAATCCGGCGAAGGGCTTCTACAACACGTCAAACGAATACCAGATCCCCGCCGGTTGGCCCTACAAGGACGCTCTCCACTACAAATGGGCCGACCCGTTCCGAGCCGAGCGCGTTTCCGAGTTCCTCAGCTCGGGGCGTCGCTTCACCGTCGCGGACATGGTGGAACTCCAGAATAATAACCTGTCTATTCCGGCTCGTCGCATCGTGCCACTTCTCAAAGAGATCAAACTCACCAGCGACTCGTCCAGCAAAGCACGAGCCCGCCTCTTTCACTGGAATTATCGCCTCGATGCGGACTCCATCGAAGCTGGTATTTACGAGACCTTCCAGCGCCAGCTTCTCATCGATGTCCGGAGCCTGGTGGTCCCGGCAGCCGCGCGTGACGCCATCGGAACTCCGCCTATGTCGCGGATCATTGCGTGGCTTTACGCCCCCGACAGCAAGTTCGGCGATAACCCCCTCGCCGGACGCGATGCCCTTCTTGCCGGCGCACTCGACAAAGCAGTCGCCACGCTCACGAAACGCTTTGGCTCCGACCCCGGAAAATGGACTCTCGGGGCCTTCCACCACGCCACCATCATCCACCCCCTGTCCGCCACGCTGACGCCCGAAGACCGTGCCCGGTTCAACGTTGGCAATCACCCACGCGGCGGTGACAGCTACACCGTAACCGCGACGGGCGGCACCGACAACCAAATTTCCGGTGGAAGCTTTAAGATCATTTCCGACACCGAAAACTGGGACGACACCCTGGGCATCAACACGCCTGGGCAATCCGGAGATGTGAATGATCCCCACTACCGCGATCTTTACGAACTCTGGGCGCGGGGGCAGTATTTCCCGGTCCTCTACTCTCGTCCGAAAATTGAGGGCGTTACCGAAAAGCGCTTTGAGATAACGCCGGCACCGGCAGCAGACGTCGCTCTTCGTCCCATCGTTGAAACGCCCGGTCTGCCCAGAGTCCTGCTGTTGGGCGACTCCATCTCCATCGGCTACACAGTTCCGGTTCGCGAACTCCTCAAAGGCAAAGCCAATGTTCTCCGCCCTCTCGAAAATTCGGCCCAAACCGCCTTCGGTGTGGAGAATCTCGACAAATGGCTCGGAGATTCCAAATGGGACGTGGTTCACTTCAATTTCGGCCTTCATGACCTGAAGTATCTGGACGCCGAAGGCACCTACGTTACCCCCGACAAAGGCAAACAGGTGGCCCTCCTTCCGGAATACGAAGCCAACCTCCGTCAAATCGTCACCCGCCTGAAGAAGACCGGAGCGACGCTGATTTGGGCGTCGACCACGCCGGTCCCGGATGCCAGTTCGGGCAGGGTGAAAGACGACGAGCTCAGGTACAACGAGGTCGCCCTCCGTGTCATGAAGGAACTCGGTGTTCGGCTTGACGATCTCCATGCTGTCGTCACCGCGAATCCCGGTATTCAGCTTCCGCGCAACGTCCACTTCACGCCGGAAGGCTACCAGCGTCTGGCTCGCGCTGCGGCCAACATGATCGACAACGCAGTCACTACCCGCTGACCATGGCGTCGTGGCTATAGCCTGATCGGCGGAGTCTCAACTTCTGCCGAACCGGCCCGCCGGGTTGCTCCTGCAAGCGTTCAATCGTCATCCAGCCGTTGTCGGCGTCCAGGGTTCGCCGGTCCACCAGGCGCCGGGGCTTGCCACTCACTTCGGATACAGTTTCCACTACAAGTACACTGTCATCCCAGAATGCCCGGACCAATCGAACGCGCCCGCGAATCGTTACCTCAATCGGAGCTCCACCAAGCACCAGATCCCGGTCAACGGTTAAATCACCATTCGCATCCTTCTGGCGCGTCCGCACCCAAAACTCCGGTTCCAGGTGCGAGATCGTATCGACGCGAAGTCTCGGGGGAGGGAGGAACCCAAACTCGCTTTCGCCCCGAATCAGTTTCCAAACCCCTGTAAAATCCGGCTTCATACCCTACAGATGCCAGCCCACCCTACTTGCGCTTCGGATTCGCCGCAGACCCGGCCAGTAAGCCACCATCCACGGTCAACTCTGCCCCTGTCATGTAGGGGACCTCATCGGAAGCCAGCATCACCGCCACCCCGGCTACCTCTTCTGCGGTCCCAAACCGACGCAGGGGACTTCCCTGAATCATCATTTCCATCCGCTCTTCACGTTCCTCGCCCGAGCCCAGCATCGGGTCCCACATTGGAGTCAGGATCGTCGCAGGATGAATGGAATTGCATCGAATCCTTAAGCCCTGCCCTGCACAATAGAGCGCCACCGACTTCGTATGGTTCCGAATCGCCGCCTTACTTGCGGCATACGCAGCAATCACCGGAACGCCCACCAGCCCTGACCGCGACGAGATATTGATAATTGAACCCTCGCCCTGCTTGCGCATGGCACGAATCGCATGTTTGCAGCCCAGAAAGGTGCCGTCGACGTTGGTCCGCATCACCGTGCGCCAGGCCTCCAGAGAAGCGTTCTCCGGGTCATGCGGGACCACTTCACCCTCAAACCCTGTCACCCCGGCGTTATTCACCACCACATCCAGTTGACCGTGTTCGTGCAATATCCCGGCTATAACCGAGATCCACTCACTCTCTTCGCGGATATCGAGATGGGCATACCGCGCCGCTGCGCCCAGGCTCCTGGCAACCGCGATCCCCGGTTCATCACGAATGTCGGTCACCCACACCAATGCGCCTTCCGCCACAAACGCCCGGGCAATTGCGGCTCCAATCCCTGAAGCTGCACCAGTCACCAACGCTGTCTTGCCTAACAACCGGTTCATAAAAGTTCCCCGTTTCGGTTACCGCGAAAGCAACGCCGCCAGTTGATCGAGCCCGGTAACCTCGTGTGTCACCGATAACTCGGTCTGCTCATTCCGGAAATTGCACCAGCAGGTATCCAGACCATACTGAATGCCGCCCTGCATGTCTGCACTCAGACTGTCCCCGACCATCAGGACCTCTTGCCTCTGCGGATGTCCCATCCGCGCGAAAGTCGCATCGAAGAACCGAGGGTCGGGCTTCGCTACCCCCAACTCACCCGAAATAATCACGTCCTCAAAGTACGGACTGAGGCTCGACCTCTGCATCCTTGGCCGCTGTACTTCCTTCAGGCCATTGGTCACAATCACCATTCGGTAATGTTCCGACAGCATCTCCACGAGTTCCTGCGCCCCCGGCAACAGATCGGTCTGTTCCGAAAGATGCCGAACATAGTTGTGGCCCGTTTCGTCCGGATCAGCCTCCACGCGAAGTTCTTCCATCCACAGTTGAAAGCGACGGACCTTGATCTCAGCTTGTGTCACACGGCCCAGCTCAAAGCCGTGCCAGAGCTCTCGATTGATCGCTCTATAGCTTCGTAACGCAGATTCTGACGCAGGTTGTTTCAAATCTGCCAGGACCAGTTCCAGCGCCCGTTCTTCCGCCTTGTCGAAGTCGAAGAGCGTACCATCCGCGTCAAACAGCAACCATGTATAACCGGGCATCGCTTCTATGGGCCTAAGCCAGAATCTCCCGCACCACATTCCCCGCGACATCCGTCAGGCGGAACTGCCTCCCCTGGAAAAGGAACGTCAGTTTCTGGTGGTCAATGCCCAGCAAATGCAGCATCGTGGCGTGCAAATCGTGAATGTGCACTCCGCCCTCTGCCACATTGAACCCATAGTCGTCCGACGCGCCGTGGGAGTGTCCCTTCTTCACGCCCCCACCAGCCATCCACAGCGAAAACACCCGCCCGTGGTGATCCCGTCCATAACTATCCGGCTTTACCGGACCCTGCGCATAAGGTGTGCGGCCAAACTCTCCGCCCCAGATCACGAGCGTGTCGTCGAGCATGCCTCTTTGTTTCAAATCCTGAACCAGCGCCGCCGAGGCCTGATCGGTATCCTTCGCCAGCGCGGGCAGTTTCTCTGTCAGGCCGCCGTGGTGATCCCAGCCCCGGTGATAGAGCTGGATGAAACGCACATTCCGTTCCGCCAGCCGTCGCGCCTGCAGACAGTTCGCCGCAAACGTCCCTGGCTTCCGCGCCTCATCGCCATACAGCTTGTACACCGACTCCGGCTCCGATTTCGCATCCGCCAGTTCCGGCACGCTGGTTTGCATGCGGAAGGCCATCTCGTACTGCGCAATCCTCGTCTCAATCTCCGGATCGCCCACCCTGGCATGCAGGTCTTTGTTCAGCGCCGCCAGGGCGTCCAGTTGCGTCCGCCTCGACTCGCGGGAAATCCCCGGAGGGTTCGATAAATGCAGAACCGGATCCCCTGCGCTGCGAAACTGGACACCCTGATATCGGCTCGGCAGGAACCCTGCGCCCCAAAGCCGCGACAGCAGGCCCTGATCCGGTTGCCCATTACTGGGGACCGAATTCAAAACCACAAATGCGGGCAGATTTTCATTCAGGCTGCCGAGCCCATAATGAAGCCACGAGCCCATGCTGGGGCGGCCCGGCAACTGACTCCCGGTCTGGAAATAGGTAATTGCCGGATCATGATTGATCGCCTCGGTGTACATGCCCCGCAGGACACAAATGTCATCCGCAATCTTGCCCGTGAAAGGAAGTTGATCACTGAGCCACTGCCCGCTCTGGCCATGCTGCCGGAAGCTATACATGGAGGGCACAACAGGGAACCGGTCCTGTTGGGCGACCATACCGGTAATACGTTGCGTCCCAAAGACGGACGGCGGAATATCCTGATCGAAGCGGTCTTTGATCTGCGGCTTGTAGTCCAGGAGGTCGAGATGCGAGGGGCCGCCGGCCTGAAACAGAAAGATGACCCTTTTGGCCCGTGCCGCAAAGTTCACGCCGGGCAACGTCTGGCCGGATAACGATTGCAGTGCGGTTAAGCCCAACCCGTAGGCCATTCGCCCCAGCATTTCCCGTCGCGAAGTTGGCTGTTTGTAGCTCCCGCAATCCATACGGCGATTCTATCCCGTCGAAAGTATTCCAACCGGGGACCTAAACTTTCCGGCAAATCGGGCCGATAAGTTTTCAGCAGGTTTCTATGCCCCGTCGTCGTGTCCCCAAAGCCCTCGCCCTGTTTCTGTTGGTGCGAACTTTCGTGTTCGCGACCGACACTGCGCCACCGCTCTCATTCACCAGACTCGCCGATATTCGCAGTCTCTCACCCGTTGAGGCTGAACGTGGCCATCCCGCCGAAGTTCACGGGATCATTACCTATGTCAATCCCGATACAGGCTCCCTGTTCGTTCAGGATGGGGCGGACGGCATTTACGTTTTCCTCTCCGAGTCGAAGGCGGAGGTGCCGCCACAGCGAGGCCAGCGGGTTACTGTCAAAGGTATTACCACCGCCGGACGCTTTGCCCCGTCACTGACCAAAGCAACTATGACAGTAGATGGTTTCGGCGGACTCCCGGCTCCCAAGAAGCTGGAATTCGACTACCTGATGGCGGGGTGTGAAGATTCGCTTCTGGCCGAAGTCAGCGGAATTGTCCGTTCCGGACAGATAATCGGAACGCAGTTGTGGCTCAGCGTTGCGTCCAATGGCGGGGCATTTCTCGCTCGGGTGAGGATATTTCCGCCTGACTGGAAGTTAAGGCTTGTGGACGTCACGGTTACGGTACGAGGTGTGATCGCGTCGACGTATAACGATCGCAGCCAGTCCATCGGTATGCAAATGATGGTTTCCGATGCGGGCGATATTCACATTCTGGTGCCACCGCAGCCCGATGTCTTTAAGCTGCCCGTCAGCCCCACCACTGCCGTGGGGGGATTCCGTCGGGCAAGTCTGGACCACCGCATCCACGTCCGGGGCACTGTCATCGGCGTTGAGTCCGGTATTGTGTACGTGGCCGACGCCAATGGCAGTCTGGCCGTTGAGTCCAGGTCAGCGGCCGATCTCCGAGCCGGCGACTCAATCGACATCGCCGGTTTTCCTGGCGCCGTTGATGGGCGGCCCGGATTGCAGGATGCCGTTTGGAGAATTGGTGGAACCCCGGTCCTGCCGGTCCCCCGACCCATTCGCGGAGATTGACTCCCGACCGAAGCCACTTTTCCGACTCCTACGGCGGCCCTTGCAAGCCGGTATCAGGAACGATGTTGTTCTGGTGCAAACTGAAGTTAAGCTTCTGCAGACGCTGCGCAACCCCCTTGGCCACAGTCTGGTTGTAGAGGCAGAAGGACGTCAGTTCCTTGCGACGTTGTCTCTGGCTGCCGGCGAGCAATTTCGGCCTCTCGAATCTGGCAGCAAACTCCGTCTGACGGGCCTCTGCCTCGTGATTTGCGACCAGTTTCCGACGTGCACAGTCGGCTCGAATTCTGCTGCGCGGCCAGCAGGATATCGTTGTCCCTACCCGCCCACCTGCGCCCGTTGCGGCTTACCAACAGCCCGCGTTCGTGGTGGTCGCAAGCCTGGCGTTTTTCCTGCTGCTGATTCTGCTCAGGATCGGTTTTCGGGCCTGGCGGGCAATGCACTTTCAGAGTCGGCATGATCCCCTCACCGGCCTCGCCAATCGCAGGGTCTTTGAGCACAACCTGCGGGCTGCCGTTGGAGGCGCTCGACAGCGGAGGGCGTTCCTGGCTTTGATTCTGTTGGATCTTGATCACTTTAAGGCAGTGAATGATTCCTTCGGCCACTTTGTTGGCGACGAGTTCCTCCGTGAAGTTAGCGCCCGGCTTCGGAGCTGCGTTCGGAAAGGCGATACCCTGGCCCGCCTCGGAGGGGACGAGTTCGCCATCGTCATGCCCGAACTGTCTTCCCGCGAAGAAGCGGAACAAGCAGCTACTCGCATCATCGATTCACTGGGTACGGGCTGCCGCATTGGAACGCACAGCCTCCCGAGCGCTGCCAGCATCGGAGTGAGTTTCTACCCCGACCACGCGCAGGATGCTGCGGGCCTCAGTCATTGCGCCGATCTTGCCATGTACGAATCCAAACAGGGCGGACGGGGCCGCTACATGGTCTTTAATCCCTGCGGAGATTTCTCTATTGAACTAAATCGCTGTGCCGTGTAGGCCTGCCGGGTCATAAAAAACATTCGAAGTCGTGGTTCGCCTGGAGCGGCATAACCTGAACTCCGTTGACACGCTGTGTATTGCGCTGGCGCGTCCCCCTAACACAACAATCATGCGGGCCAACTCAACAACAAAGCGGGCGACCTGACCACAATCGCAGATTCCAGGACGGCCTTGTCCAGGATAAGCAGGCCGCCGCTCTGCGCCACTGGCCACGCCGCAACCCAGGGGATGCGCCTTGTACCCGGAATTCCTCAAGGTGGGTATCCGCTTGACTCAGATTTCCAGTGGCAGCGACTGGCTTGTGGGTGGACCATAGGTTTTCGTGGTTCGCCTCCGCCACATCGCTTCTATCGCCCCGCAAGTCCACATAGCGACGATGGTCTGCCCATTGCACGGTATGGGTACAACCTGAGCCAAGCGGATATGCAGCTTCCCAATTCGGCCTCCGCGACGTCGCGCGGCCCACGTCGCGCGGCCCACGTCGCGCGGCCCACGTCACTTCGGCCGCAGGCTGCCGGGCCTGGTG
>Ga0114970_10003302_pt1 | contig 11901 bp, 7 predicted proteins | sample M_140205_XF_Meta_FD_87030 | JGI IMG/M metagenome (GOLD analysis project Ga0114970, IMG submission 87030) | Freshwater microbial communities from Lake Montjoie, Canada to study carbon cycling - M_140205_XF_MetaG | ecosystem: Environmental > Aquatic > Freshwater > Lake | place: Lake Montjoie... | reverse complement strand
TAACAATAAAATTACAAAAAGACAATAATCATTCCATATAAAAACACAAATCATTTATTATCAAATACTTAAAAATAAAAAACATATAAATACATGCTAATTCAAAGTAGCAAAATGAAAAGAAAAAAAACACCTTCCTATAACGTATCCGCACTATAACCATAAACCGCTGGGTTTTTTCCACCCATGGGTCTGACATAACTTGATAGCTGACCACGATGGTGGATGATGTCAAAGAAAAAGAACCACATCATTTGTGTCCTCGGCAGGGTAACAAAAGATTTTCCATGCACCAACAATTCTACTGACTCCTTTTCCCAAGCCACTTCACTGTAAGTGTCTAAAATTTCTTCTACCTCTTTCCATAATGCACGCAAATGATCAGCCGCATCCGAAATACTTGTAAAAGCATAGGTCAAGGTCTCATCGCAACGATCATTTAACAAGATGATTTTCAAATCCAAAACATGCGCAACAATGTGCTCTATCAATTCATGAGCAGAACGATTTACAGCATGTGGTCGATAGTCTAAACGATCCGTCGGACATGCTTGAATAAGCGCAAGGCTAGCGGAAAACTCATTTGCCATGCAGGTTTTAAAAAACAATAAATTAGACATAGGCTTGGGGAATTAAAAATAAATATATTGAACAAATATAACACTAAATTTAAAATAAAACAAAACTGAAATCACGATCAATAAAATTGATAATCAACACCACTGATTTGACTCAAAAGACTTTGAGGCGCATCCATTGCCACTGCATTTCCTCTAGGCATAGGGGTTACAGGTGAATGAACAGATAAATATCCTTTCAGTACACCATGCAAGTTATCCTCTGTATTTTTCGCATCAAGCACATTCTTGAAACGACATAGCATATCAGCAGGATCCCCATCACGCTCACAAGCACAAATACGATACATTTTATCGGGTGACAAAGGAAGACCTCCTACCCTTACTTCCTCTAATCGACTGCCTTGCGGACCATAGGCATGAAAACGAATTTCCATGCCCTTAAATTTAACAAGCCAGCCGCCAATACGCTCTGAAGCTTCTTTGGCAAAAACATTATTCAACTCCTTCTCTAACCAAGTATGCAACTGCTTCCCACTGACCATACCTGTCCGCACCTGACTATTCACTGGCAACATATCATACAGATAACTTTCTGTAATTGGAATATTTCCAGTATGATCAGGTGTTGAAAGTGGAGGACAAAAACGAAACCCATTCGACAAAACAATATCCACCTCCGGATATTTCCAATGCAATGCATCTGTGATCAATGTATCGATGGTATTTTCAATGACAAAATAACGATATAACGGAATGCTGCTATATCCGATAATAGTATCCATATCATTTTTAAAAGCATTCTCCTTTTGCTGAATTATTGCTTCCATCTGTTTTGAATGCGCAAGATTTTTTTCGCCGATTTCAACCAATTCATATTCATCTTTCACAAGCAATCCCTTTTTAAATTGCAGTTGCAATTTGCCTACAAAAGACCCAAATGCTCCCGGCTCCACGACCTTGCTATACTTACATACGATGGGCTTGCGAACACGCTCATGGGTATCGCCACCTAAGATATAATCAACACCCTTACATGCTTCTGAATTGGCTAGTGCCATCTGCTGCGATAAGCCCAAATGCGCAAGTAAAATCACAGAAGAACATTGCTCCTGATTTTTTAATAAATCAACATAATGTGCTAGATTTTCCTCCGGTTTTGCATACAGAATTCCTTTGCTATAATTCGGCGATTGACGAATGGGAACCAATGGATCTGTATATCCTATAAAACCTATTTTGATTCCTTTGACATTCCAAATGTGATAAGGCAAAAAAATCATCTCCCCTCTTTTTCCATCGCCAGCATCATGATACATATTGGCACAAATTTTGGGCGCATGCAAAGACCCCAATAAATTTTGCATGGCCTTTTTATAGTATACAACCTCCCAATTTCCCGGCAAAAACAATTGATAATCCATCGCATTTAAAATGGGTAGCATGGCTTCACCAGTTGTCTTTACCGATAATTCACTTCCCTGAAACATATCGCCTGTATCGACAATAAAAACAGAATCTTTTTTCTTTTTTTCAGATTCAAAATAGGATGCAAGGGCAGCATATCCTCCGGTCTTTCGAAATACGGCCTTCCCATTTTCCCAAAAAAGCTCATCATGCGCATGTACCTGACAATGCACATCAGTTGTCTGTAAAATTGTCAATGAAATAACCTCTTGATTGGTTTCCTCTAATTCAGCATCTTTCGAGGCCTCTACCTTTGCAAGAGAGATAAATGGCATACCAGAAAATAAACCCAAGCCTCCTATTGCACTTAGTTTTTTAACGAAATTTCTTCTGCTTTTCATGGAATATAAAATCTATAGAATGATCATAAAATGAAATCTCAAATCTTAGATTTTAGCTTTCTTTTCACGTTTTTTTGTTCAGCGACAATGGGTTTAAAAGGCCCATACTTATGCTGTTTTTCAGAAAAAGAATCTGCATAAGGCCCAAAGGGATGATCTGCCGGCTTTTGAGAAATATCTGGCCAATCTTTGGGAAAAGTTTTATGCGGACGTGCTTGTGAATTGATGAATGCGGCTACATCCCATGCTTCCTCATCTCCCAATTGCGTATTTTTATAATCTACCCCAAAAGGCATATTGTATTTCACATATTGAGCAAGCTTGCTAAGTCGAAATAATCCTGCACCATCATTGTAACTATGCGATCCCCACAAAGGCGGATAGGTATATTCTGTTCCATCGGCAAGCAACAAACCTTCACCATTTACTTGATGACAAACAACACATTTGGTTTTAAATACCACTCTTCCTTTTGCAGTATCGGCAGCCATTTCTTGATAAGCAAGTTCCTTAAATCCTGAACCAGCAGCTTTTTCACCCTTTGGCACATTGCTTCCTATAAATTCAATATATGCCTTTATCGCCTGCATTTCTTTGCTCAAGGTATCCAATTGCTGTCCATTTAAACTACGAGAAATACAATCGTTAATACGTTTGTAAATATTTTCCACACTCCCACTTCGAGGCCTAAACTTTGGATACAAGGAGGCTACAGATCCATAATTATTTCCAAAAACTTTTGTTCCTGCATTCAAATGACAATTCTGACAATTCATGCCATTACTCATCGCCTTCACAGTCCCTTTGGGACCTAAGTATTTAGAAGTATGAGCGATTAACTCTTTTCCATAAAGCACCAAGTCCTTTTGCTTTGCATCTGCAATCGATGCTATATCAGCAGCAGTCCAGTAAACGATGGTATCCACAGCACCCTTAGAAAGTGTATCCGATACAAATACTTCTTGATTCATAGACGTATTTTGAGTGAAATGATTTACAAAAAAAATCAGAATAGCACCAACCAAAAAAACTGCAATAAAAAATTTTATTTTATTCATTCCTTTTCAATTTCAAATTAAACATGGCACAGAAGATGATTAATGCTTAGAAGTCCTGATTTTAAAGGTATAGGTACCACTTACAGGTTTAACTACACTAGAATCTCCTATCATAACCATATTCATCGCATATTTTCCCGATAGGTTAAAAACGGCATAAGCAGATTCACTACCTAAATATTTGATGTCTACAATTTCATTGTATTCATTTGCAGAAAAGCCCTCTAAACTCAGAAGTTTCTTTGACACATCGGTCAAACTAAATTCGTCCTTCGGAAGCTTATGAGAAAATTGAAATGGGGCATTATTTGCATAAATACTCATGATTTTATATCGCTTCAGATTACCCGACTTTACCATTTGCGAACTGTCTAACGGATAGCTCAAACAAAAAGTTGATTTAGTTGATGATGAAGTGGCTGATATAACATAAGTACTGTCATTATACATATTCGGAGTAAAATCCAATAAATTACAATCAATGTTCCTTTCCCAATCCGGAGTCTTAAAAGAAAAATGCAATGTACCTGAAGGTACTGTGGTATTATTTCCAGAAGGACTTACCTGATCATCCTTTTTTGTGCATCCGGCAAAAAATAAAAGAACAATTACCAAAGAAATTTGGAAAATATTACGAAAGAAATCGAGTAAATAATTCATGCATATTAGATTTTAGGGGGATTATTATTTTTTGATTAGGATTCAGAAAAACATATCACAAATATATGAATTTCCAAGCATACAAAGATACTGTTTTGCTATGGGCTAACAGAATATTACTTTTACATAAAAACACCTTTATAAGCGCTCTATTAGAGAAAAAGGCTTTTGACAAATTGGAACTAAAATAATTCCGCATCCTTGATAAATTATGTACTTTTGTCATCCAAACGCTTTAACTCAACACACGTATGTGGTACAATAATATTTTAGAAACCATCGGAGAAACCCCATTGGTTAAATTAAATAAGGTAACAGAAGGCGTTAAAGCCACAATACTTGCCAAATTGGAATTTTTCAATCCAGGTAATTCGATCAAAGATCGCATGGCACTTCAAATGATTGAAGATGCAGAGGCGGCAGGACTCATTAAGCCAGGAGGCACCATTGTCGAAGGAACTTCGGGAAATACAGGAATGGGACTCGCTCTCGCCTGTATAATAAAGGGTTATAAGCTCATCTGCACCATGCCCGACAAACAATCAAAGGAAAAAATGGACATCCTCCGTGCCATGGGTGCAGAAGTTGTGGTTACACCTACCAATGTAGCAGCTGACGACCCTCGCTCCTATTACTCTGTAGCACGTCAACTCAGTATGGATATACCAAATGCCTACTACCCCAATCAATACGATAATCTATCCAATACAAAAGCCAATTACGAACAAACAGGTCCTGAAATATGGGCGCAGACGGAAGGCAAAATCACCCATTTAGTGGTAGGAACAGGAACCGGTGGCACCATTTCAGGTACTGGAAAATATCTCAAAGAGAAAAATCCAAACATCAAAATATGGGCCATTGATACCTATGGCTCGGTTTTGAAAAAATACCATGAAACAGGTGAATTTGATGAAAGTGAAGTTTATTCATACATCACCGAAGGAATCGGTGAAGATATTATCCCTAAAAATATAGATTTTGGCGTTGTTGACCATTTTGAAAAGGCGACCGATAAAGATGGTATTTTGATGACACGCGAGCTGGCAAGAAAAGAAGGAATATTTGCAGGAAACTCAGCAGGATGCGCCGTTTCAGGTGTACTTCAACTGAAAGACCAACTCAAAGAATCAGACCTTGTGGTAGTAATTTTCCATGACCACGGAAGCAGATATATCGGAAAACTTTATAATGACGATTGGCTCAAATCCAAAGGTATGTTATAAAACATATCAACAGAATTTCATAGCCTTACAAACTTTTCTCGTTATGGGTTGGATTCCCTCTAACTAAGCCTGCGCAGTAGGACCACCAAAATTCATTGGAATTCCTACTCCTTCTGTTTGCTTGATGCTGCCATGTACCGACTCATATTTTGATACATTATCAGCAAGAGCAGACAACAGCCTTTTTGCATGCTGAGGTGTTAGTATAATTCTGGATTTAACTTTTGCCTTCGGAACGCCAGGCATCACCTTTACAAAGTCTATCACAAATTCAGAATTCGAATGGGTTATAATGGCCAAATTTGAATAGGTTCCATCAGCAACTTCTTCGCTAAGTTCAATATTAAGTTGGTTTGGATTGGTATTTTCGATCTCCATTTTTTAGATTATTGAATTAAATACATACAAGCAAAAATTACAAAATAAGGATTATAAAAAGAATCCCGGCAAAAATTACCGGGATTCCATTCATTCAATTTAGTATAGTTTAGGATTCTACTTCTGCTCCAGCTTCTTTTTTAGAGGCCATAAGCAAATCATATTCTTCCTGAGAACCTACAATCAATTTTTCGTATTCTCTTAAGCCGGTTCCAGCCGGAATCAAATGACCTACGATAACATTTTCTTTCAGTCCCAACAATTCATCAACTTTACCAGCAATAGCGGCTTCATTAAGTACTTTTGTCGTTTCCTGGAAGGATGCAGCAGATATCCAGCTCTTGGTATGTAAAGAGGCTTGGGTAATTCCTTGTAACAATGGGAAGGAAGTAGCAGGCATCGCATCGTTTGCTTCAGCCAACTTCAAATCCTTACGCTTCAACATGGAATTTTCATCTCTCAGCTTACGAACTGTAATAACCTGACCTTGTTTCAAATTAGCTGAATCTCCTGGATCAGTAACTATTTTCTTGTCAAATATCCAATCATTTTCAGTTAAGAAATCTAATTTATCAACGGCTTCTTTTTCAAGGAACTTGGTATCTCCTGGATCTTCAATGATAACTTTACGCATCATCTGACGCACAATCACTTCAAAGTGTTTATCATTAATTTTCACACCCTGTAAACGATATACCTCCTGAATCTCATTTACCAAATATTCTTGAACCATTGAAGGCCCTTTGATAGATAAAATATCTGAAGGCGTTATGGCACCATCTGATAAAGCAGATCCTGCACGGATAAAGTCATTATCTTGAACGAGGATGTGCTTACTTAAGGATACAAGGTATCTTTTAACATCACCTTCTCTCGATGTGATGATAATCTCCCTATTACCACGTTTGATGCCACCATAGGTTACAACACCATCAATTTCAGATACAACGGCAGGATTCGAAGGATTACGAGCTTCAAATAACTCCGTTACCCTTGGAAGACCACCGGTAATATCACCCGTTTTACCCGTTGCACGAGGAATTTTAACAAGTACATCTCCCGCGCCAATAGCAGCACCTTCGTTTACAACAACGTGAGCCCCTACCGGAATGTTATAGGCCTTCACAACTGCCTTGTCTTTACCGGTAACAATTTTGATAACAGGATTTTTTGTTTTATCACGGCTATCAATAATTACCTTTTCCTTATAACCTGTTTGTTCATCGGATTCTTCCCTGAAGGTTATACCATCTTCGATATTTTCATAAGAGATTTTACCGCTAAATTCAGATATAATAACCGCATTGTAAGGATCCCAATCACAAATCAATTGGCCTTTGCTGAGTTTCTGACCTGCTTTTACATACAAGCGTGAACCATAAGGAATATTGCTAGTTGCCAATACATTTTTGGTATTCGTATCTACAATTCTGAATTCGCCGGAACGACCCAATACCACATCATGCTTAATTTCACCTGATACATATTCTACGGTCCTTACTTCTTCAAAATCAATGATACCATCATATTTGGCTTCAATTTTTGATTCAGAAGCAATTTTTGACGCTGTACCACCCACGTGGAATGTTCTCAGTGTCAACTGTGTACCTGGCTCACCAATTGACTGAGCTGCAATTACACCAACTGCTTCACCTCTTTGAACCATACGACCGGTCGCTAGATTACGTCCATAACATTTCGCACAAACTCCCTTTTTGGATTCGCATGTAAGTACTGAACGGATTTCAACAACCTCTATCGGGGATTCCTCTATCTTAACAGCAATGTTTTCAATAATTTCATCACCTGAAGAAACGATCAGTTCATTGGTAATTGGATGAAAAATATCATGAACAGATACCCTACCCAAAATACGATCATATAAACTTTCAACTACATCTTCATTGTTCTTTAATGCCGACTCTGCAAGACCTCTCAAGGTTCCACAATCATTTTCATTGATAATCACATCCTGAGCCACATCTACAAGACGACGAGTCAAGTAACCGGCATCAGCTGTTTTCAAAGCCGTATCCGCAAGACCTTTACGCGCACCGTGGGTAGAAATAAAGTATTCCAAAATGGATAGACCTTCCTTGAAATTCGAAAGAATCGGATTTTCAATAATCTCACCACCAGAAGCACCTGATTTCTGTGGCTTAGCCATCAGACCACGCATACCACCTAACTGACGAATCTGTTCTTTAGATCCCCTTGCACCTGAGTCAAGCATCATAAACACAGAATTAAATCCTTGTTTGTCGCTTGACAAATGTTTAAGAAGACTTTCTGTGATTTTTGAATTGGTACGCGTCCAAATATCAATAATCTGGTTATAGCGTTCGTTAAATGTAATGAAACCCATGTTGTAGTTACCCAAAACTTCTTCAACTTCAACATTTGCTTTCTTAATAAGAACTTCTTTCTCATCCGGAATATTAATATCGGCAAGATTGAATGACAAACCACCTTTAAAGGCCATGGTAAATCCAAGGTCTTTAATATCATCCAAAAACTGAGCCGTTCTAGCAATACCGGTAGCTTTCAATACATCGCTGATAATTTCACGAAGTGCTTTCTTGGTAAGAAGATCATTGATAAAGCCCATTTCCTTCGGAACGACTTCATTAAAGAGTACTTTACCAACAGTGGTTTCAATCAATTTATTAATCAGTACTCCATCCTCCATCACACGTGTTTTCACTCTGATGTAAGCATGAAGTTCTACACGGCCTTCATTATGGGCAATGATAACTTCTTCTGATGAATAGAATGCCAAACCTTCTCCTTTTACAATCACATCTCCTTCACTTCTGCGGCCTTTGGTAATATAATAAAGACCCAAAACCATATCCTGAGATGGAACGGTAACCGGAGCACCATTAGCAGGGTTCAGGATGTTATGAGAAGCAAGCATCAATGTCTGAGCTTCAAGAATAGCAGCATTTCCAAGTGGCACGTGTACGGCCATCTGATCACCGTCAAAATCCGCGTTGAAAGCGGTACATACCAATGGATGCAATTGAATAGCTTTTCCTTCAATCAACTTAGGCTGAAAGGCCTGAATACCTAATCTGTGAAGTGTTGGGGCCCTGTTTAACATTACAGGGTGTCCTTTTAACACATTCTCTAAAATATCCCAAACAATAGGATCTTTTCTGTCAACAATTTTCTTCGCTGACTTCACAGTTTTCACAACCCCTCTTTCAATCATCTTACGGATGATAAATGGTTTGAAAAGCTCTGCTGCCATATCTTTTGGAAGACCACATTCGTGCAATTTCAATTCCGGCCCTACAACAATAACCGAACGAGCAGAATAATCCACACGTTTTCCAAGTAAGTTTTGACGGAAACGACCTTGTTTACCTTTCAAGCTATCAGAAAGTGATTTCAGTGCTCTATTGGATTCAGTCTTAACTGCATTTACTTTACGAGAGTTATCGAATAAAGAATCTACAGCTTCCTGCAACATCCTTTTTTCATTTCTTAAAATTACATCAGGAGCTTTAATCTCAATCAATCGTTTCAATCGATTGTTACGAATGATAACCCTTCTGTATAAATCGTTCAAATCCGAAGTTGCAAATCTACCACCATCCAATGGAACAAGTGGTCTTAATTCCGGTGGAATCACTGGAACTACTTTTACAATCATCCACTCAGGACTATTCTCAATACGAGAATTGGCATTTCTGAAAGCTTCTACTACTTGTAAACGCTTCAATGCTTCATTTTTACGTTGTTGAGATGTTTCGGTATTGGCTTGATGTCTCAATTTAAATGATAAATCATCCAACTTTAAACGACCCAATAAATCGGCTAAGGCCTCTGCGCCCATACGCGCAATAAATTTGTTTGGATCTGCATCATCTAAATGCTGATTTTCCTTTGGTAAATTCTCAAGGATAGTAAGATACTCTTCTTCGGTAAGGAAATCTAAATAATTGATTCCATCAGCACCTTTAATACCCGACTGAATAACTACGTAGCGCTCATAGTAAATAATTAAATCTAGCTTTTTAGAAGGTAATCCCAATAAATAACCGATTTTATTTGGTAGAGATCTAAAATACCAAATATGCGCAACAGGAACAACCAAAGTGATGTGTCCCATTCTTTCACGTCTTACCTTTTTTTCTGTTACCTCTACTCCGCAACGATCGCAAACGATGCCTTTGTAACGAATTCTTTTATATTTTCCACAATGACATTCCCAATCCTTTACCGGACCAAAAATACGCTCACAAAAAAGTCCGTCTCTTTCGGGCTTATATGTACGATAATTGATGGTTTCCGGTTTAAGTACCTCACCACTTGACTGCGCCAGAATATCCTCTGGTGAAGCAAGGCTGATGGTAATGGTCTGAAAATTGCTTTTTATTTTTTGATCTTTTCTGATTGCCATTTTCTTTTGTTAAGTTTATAAGATGTAAACCTTATTTTTGATATAATTACCTCATTAAGAATTGAGTACCCCTTGATTTAATCAAGGGATACTTTAAGACATAAACCTCTCAATTCATGAAGTAAAACGTTAAATGATTCAGGAATACCTGGCGTACCCATATTATCGCCTTTCACGATATTTTCATAGGCTTTAGCTCTTCCCAATACATCATCCGATTTGATGGTCAACAATTCCTGCAGTATATTTGAAGCACCAAAGGCCTCAATAGCCCAAACCTCCATCTCACCAAATCTCTGGCCTCCAAATTGAGCCTTTCCGCCCAATGGTTGCTGTGTAATAAGAGAATATGGACCGATAGAACGAGCATGCATCTTATCATCAACCATGTGACCGAGTTTAAGCATATAAATCACACCTACTGTTGCTGGCTGATCGAATTTCAAACCGGAATTTCCATCATTTAAATACGTACTGCCATAACGAGGTAATCCCGCCTTGCTAACATATTCATCGATTTGATCTAAAGAAGCGCCATCAAAAATAGGGGTGGCAAACTTCATTCCCAATTTCTCTCCGGCCCATCCTAAAACAGTTTCATAAATCTGGCCCAAGTTCATACGAGAAGGCACCCCTAGCGGGTTCAATACGATATCAACAGGGGTTCCATCATCAAGAAATGGCATATCTTCATCTCTAACAATACGAGCGACGATACCTTTATTACCATGACGACCGGCCATTTTATCACCTACTTTCAACTTCCGTTTTTTGGCAATATAAATTTTGGCAAGTTGCATAATTCCCGCAGGTAGCTCATCACCGATGGTAATAGCAAATTTCTGACGTTTGTATGCACCAAGCAAATCATTTTGCTTGATATTGAAATTATGTAATAAAACTTTAATCTGATCGTTTTTGTCTTTATCGGTTGTCCACTTATTGGGATTGATATTTGAGAAATCAAGATCCGAAAGAACTTTTTGTGAAAACTTAGCTCCTTTGGGTATCAAAACTTCTTTAAACATATTCATCACACCTTGTGAGGTTTTTCCACTCACCAAGATGAAAAGCTTATCAACCAATTTAGATTTGAGTTCAGCAATACTTTTTGCATTTTCTTTATCAAGTTTTGCAATCAGTTCCTTTTCCTCAGCTTTGGCATTTTTATCTTTTACTGCACGAGAAAACAATTTCTTTTGAATCACCACACCCTTAACGGATGGTGGTACTTTCAATGAAGCATCTTTCACATCGCCAGCTTTATCACCAAAAATAGCTCTGAGCAGTTTTTCTTCCGGAGAAGGATCGGTCTCACCTTTTGGTGTAATCTTTCCAATTAAAATATCCCCTTCAGTGATTTCAGCACCAACACGAATCAAACCATTCTCGTCCAAATCTTTGGTAGCCTCTTCACTCACGTTCGGAATATCTGAGGTAAGTTCTTCCAAACCACGTTTGGTATCTCTTACTTCAAGACTATACTCATCAATATGAATAGATGTAAATATATCCTCACGAACTACACGTTCTGAAATCACAATCGCATCCTCGAAATTATACCCTTTCCAAGGCATGAACGCCACTTTGAGATTTCTTCCCAAGGCCAATTCACCATCTTGTGTAGCGTAACCTTCGCAAAGAACTTGACCAGGAGTAACTTTCTCACCCTTTTTAACAATTGGTTTCAAGTTGATAGAAGTACTCTGATTGGTTTTTTGAAATTTCGTCAGACGATAAGATTTGATGTCATCATCAAAGCTTACTAATTTTTCATCATATGAT
>Ga0114970_10003301_pt1 | contig 11902 bp, 7 predicted proteins | sample M_140205_XF_Meta_FD_87030 | JGI IMG/M metagenome (GOLD analysis project Ga0114970, IMG submission 87030) | Freshwater microbial communities from Lake Montjoie, Canada to study carbon cycling - M_140205_XF_MetaG | ecosystem: Environmental > Aquatic > Freshwater > Lake | place: Lake Montjoie... | reverse complement strand
CGCGTCAGCTATCGTATCGAGAAGGTCTTACTTGAAACACAATCTCCTTTTCAAACCATTCAAGTGGCAGAGAGCAAGCCGTACGGCAGGATGCTCATCTTGGATGGCGTGGTGCAAACTACCGATCGAGATGAATTCGTCTACCATGAGATGATCGCCCATGTACCTCTTTGCTACCATCCCAATCCAGAAAAGGTATTGGTCATTGGAGGTGGAGATGGAGGGACCGTTCGTGAAATCTTGCAACATCCGTGTGTGCAAGAAGTGACCCTCTGCGAGATCGATGGCAAAGTGGTGGATGTGTCGAAGCAATTCTTCCCTCAGCATACAATCGGTCTTTCTGACCCCAAGGTGCGTGTCCATATTGCCGATGGCATCGCCTATATGAACGAGTTGGAACCCGCGAGTCTCGATGTGCTTATCGTGGACTCGAGCGACCCCATTGGTCCTGGGGAAGGACTTTTTACAGCAGACTTTTATCGTGCCGCGGCTAAGGCGCTTCGGCCGAATGGGATTTTGGTGGCCCAGACGGAGTCTCCTTGGCTTCCCGCATCCATTTTGCAGCGCATTTATGGCAACATTCGGGCTGGGTTTCAGACCGTGCGGCCCTATACGGGTCCTGTGCCTACCTACCAACGGGGATTTTGGTCTTGGACTTTGGCCACCAATGGGCCAGCGGAAGGGTTGGTGTTTCAAAAAGACCGATGTGCGGCCCTACAAACCCAGTATTTGACGCCAGCGCTTGCCAGCGTGATTTTGGAGGCCACTCCGCCTTTCTATCTGGAAAAATTGAAGGCGCCTATTCTGTAATAATAGGTTGGAGTTCCCTTCCGGGGGGGAGGGAGTAGCGGGAGTTCTAGCAAGGAGGGTTTTAGGGAAACTGCCTGTGCCCCGAAGGGGTACGCAGCTGGTTTCTCTCAAGGAAGAAAACACATCTTTCGGTAGTATTCCAACTCCCCAATGCTATCTTGAATATCCGCAAGGGCTCTATGCCCTCCTTCTTTTTTAAAGAAAACTTTGGGATACCAATGTTGCAACACTACTTTAAAACTACTCACATCTAGCATCCGGTAATGAAGAAAAGCATCGAGCTTCGGCATATACCGCCGGATGAACCTACGATCTTGCCAAATGCTGTTGCCAGCCAAGATCCCTTTTTTCTCTCCCATATGGGCCCGTAAAATCTCGATTACTTCGTTTTCTACGGTCTCAATTTGCAAGGAAGAAGAGAGGGCTTTTTCCCATAATCCAGATTGGGTATGCTGATTCTGGTTCCAGGCATCCATTTTGGCAAAGCGTTCCTGTGGCATATGGAGGATCCATTCATGTCCTTCGCTTTGTCTGCAGAGAGCCTCATCTGTGACCAGTAGGGCTATCTCTAAAATTTCATCTTGACAGGGTTCTAAGCCTGTCATCTCCAAATCCATCCAAACTAAAGGGGTTTTCATTTTTTATCCTAGTTATGATCACGCCGAAGGCTCAATCTTGCTATTTATTGAGTCCTTCTATAAGGTTGAATTTCACGGGTCAAAAAGTACCATGTACTTGCATGGAAAAGTATGCACAAAAGGCGCAACTGAGCAAAGGAGCTTGCATGAAATTTCCTCGTTTGTCTACCAATGGATTGATTCTGGGGTTTTGTATCGCATGGGTCTCCACATCGATGGTTGTCCATGCTCATGGCTTGGATATGCCCTCCTACGAAGTGATGGGCGTGAAGACTCCAGCGGACATTATCGAGAGTAAAAACCAAAGTTTCTTTTATAAGCAAGCCAAGGAGCGATGGGAGTTTGTAGAAAGAGAGGCTTATAACGCCTACCTAGATGCCTATTGGACCAAGGAAGCCAAGTCCAAAAATCAGCCTGTGGAAAAGTTTCGTGAAGAGTACCTGAAGCAACATATCAAGATTTCTGACAAGGAAATTAAATCCACGTTGGACAGGTTTAAAGATCATCCCCAGTTGAGCAAATTATCAAAAGGAGAGCAAGAAAGCCAAGTGAAGGAGTATCTGCGGGATCGAGATACGAAAGCCTTGTATCAAAGTCTCATCGATGCAGGTCTAAAGAAAAAAGAGTTGGTGATTTACGGGAGTGAACCTCAAGCCCCGATGCACAATATCGTATTATCAGACAAAGATCATATGCGGTATGGACCTCTGCCTACGGATACCAAGCCTATTCAATGTGTAGGGGAAAAATGTCCAATCATCGTATATGAATATAGTGATTTTGAATGCCCATTTTGTTCTGGTCTCTTAGAGGAAGCGGAGAAAGCCTTGACGGAATATAAAGGTAAGATTCTTTGGGTAACTCGAGATTTCCCCTTGAGCTTCCACAATCGTGCCAAGCCTGCTGCCATTGCGGCAAAGTGTGCTTCGAGCCAAGGGAAATATTGGGAAATGTATATGGAGCTGTTCCGAAATCAGCGTAATTTGGCCGATGCGGATTTGGAAAAGTATGCTCAAAAAATTGGGGTTAATATGACCGAGTTCCAAGCTTGTCAAAAAAATCCTACGGAAGCAGAGAAGCGAATTGCAGAAAATATGCAAACAGCCAGTCAGAATGAAGTTACCGGTACACCTACGGTGTTCATCAATGGTCGTCCTTACCCAGGTGCTGTAAAATTCAATGATTTGAAGAAGGTCATGGATGCAGCTTTGGAAGTAAAAAAATCAAGTGATTCCAAAGGGTAATGTTTTTTCCTTTAATAGTATCCGATCTTTTCCGATAGCAAAGGAAGAGATCTGGGACTACTGTGAGAGGACCATTATGCCAACGAATGAATCAGGAAAAGAACAGCGGAAAGTACCGCGTATTCACCTTGATGCGACTATTCCAGTCACCCTTTCCTCGATTGGATCCGAAGTAAAGTACAAGACTGAGACCAGCAATCTATCAGCCAACGGTATTTTTTTAGATTTTGAAAAGCCCGGTCGATTCCCTTTTACCGAAAATAGTATTTTGGAAGTATGGCTTCATGCAGATCCTAAGGAGGAGCCCATTTTCTTTAATGGGAAATTGAGCCGTATTGTGTCGGAGACCACAGAGAATGAGAACAACCATCCCGGCATTGCCATTCGCATGATTCAAATCGAAGCCGAGCAAGAGAAAAGGCTTGGGGCATTTCTTGCTTCCAAAGCACCCGCCAAACAGGCATAGTTCCATTACATGGCATGACAACTGATTTGTGTGGGGAGTTGGTTATGGTTATATTGGGCATTGAAACCTTTTTGCAAAATGCCAATATCTCCAAATCTTGGGGCACCTGCGCCTTGGTTTGCAATCAATCGAGTTGGGTTCGATATACAGGCCCTCCTCTTTCTACAGCAAAGGTTTTACAAGAGGTATTGGGACCTCGATTGTGCCTTCTCTTTGCGCCCCAGCATGGATATTTTTGTACGGAACAAGACAACATGATCGAATCGGGTCATGGTGTGCATGAGGAAACGGGTCTTCCCATCTTCAGTCTCTATTCCCAAACGAGAAAGCCTCCGGCAGAGTCCCTGGTGGGGATCGATACGATACTGATCGATTTGCCTGTGGTGGGATGCCGGGTTTATACGTTTAAGTACACCTTGGCTGAATGTTTGCGCGCCGCAAAAGAGAGTGGAAAACGGGTAGTGGTCTTTGACCGACCGAATCCTGTGGGGGGGCAATGGATCGAGGGTCCTTGTTTGGCTACCAATCGACATTCCTTTGTGGGGCAATTTCCCATTCCCATGCGTCATGCCCTATCCATGGGGGAGTTTGCTCGATTTTGCAATCTTTCCATTCAGGCAAACTTGGATGTCATCCCTCTGCAGAATTGGGATTTACAGCCATTTTCAGTTTCGCATCCCTGGAGTTGGACTTCTCCCAATTTACCCACTGTGGAATCAGTGCAACCGTATCCAGGGATGGTGTTGTTTGAAGGAACCAACTTATCCGAAGGGCGGGGTACCACCTTGCCTTTTCAGATTGCAGGTGCCCCTTATCTTCCCAGTGCGGTAGCGTATGCGGCTCGGGTGAGGGAACTCTTACCCCATAAAGGGTATTACTTGCGTCCTCTTTCTTTTATTCCTACTTCCAATAAATGGATGGGAGAGGTTTGTAACGGAGTACAAATCCATTTGCTTACCCATGAGCAGGCATTTCCGATTTTTTCTTTGGGTCTTGCTTTGATCAAAGCGGCCTATGATATAGCCGGAGAAGCGATGAAATGGAAAGAACCTCCCTATGAGTATGAATTTATCCATTCTCCTATGGAGTTGATTGTCGGGCAGGAAAGAGCCCGAGAAGAAATTCTGCAGTTAGATTTGAGTCGAAGTTTTTGGACAGAAGGGCATAGTGAGTATCAAGAGCAGGCTCGAAAGATTCTGCTATATGGTACAGAGAAGCGATTTTCTCTTCCTTAGCAAGGAAGGGGTTGGGAAAACTGCGCAGCTGGGTTCCCAGGAAATTAGCAGCGAGTCTTGCAGTTGGAGAATTGCAACTGATTGCCTTTCCAATTAATGGTGCAGATCCAGCTATTTTCCAGTAGATAAACGAGTGGATAGTTCTGTGCATTGCCGAGGACACTGGGATCTGGATTGGGTTCCTTACAAGGCTTCCATGGAGGAAGAGGCGAGAGAGAAATCTGATTTTCTATGGAATTTCCTTGGAGTTGAGCCATCAATGTCCAAGCATTTTGTGTATCTAAATCCATGGGAAAGGAAGGGGGTGGCGTGGATGGGTGCTCATATAATGTTTGCAGCTGGGCTAAGCTTGCTAGATATTGCTGTCTAGCTTGTTGAAAAATTTGCAATCCGCTTTCGAAGGAAGGAAGAAATATATCGGAGGGGCTGTTTGCAAGACGAAATCCCTCTATTCGGACGGGAGCTACTTCTGGTGCATGGGGGATCAATAATTCATCGCTATGGCTGGTGATATGTCTTGTCACTTCGCCAATGGGATCAAAGGGTTTTTTGATGCTGACGAGTCCATGAAGGTTACTAATATTTGGGGGCATATTTAGAGATTTCGTCTGGAGAGGGGGGGGGGCCATGTGTGGGTTTTTTTCTTCATTCAAGTGTTCTGAGGCTAACGCAGGCAAAGAGAGAATAGGGGGCGCTTCATACAGAAAGGTCCCTCCTTGTGAAATTCCCGTTTCTGGGAGAGACGTTCTTTTATAGAGTACGATTCCCGTAAGCCATGTCATGGCAAGGGCGCTGCTCGCAAGGGGAGTGGAAGACTCCTTTGGATTAGCTGAAGAAAGAGTAGAAGAAACAGGCTTTCCTGTGATGGCTTCCAGCCATTGTTGGTTGCGAATACAGGAAGGAGCGAGTGGGAGTGTCTCTCTATTTTTTTCCTGGAAGGAAGAAGGAGTGGTCTGGGAGGCTAGGGTAAGTTGATCCCATAGGGAGCTGGTAAACCATACCCATAGATTCTCTCTCTGTGCTAAAAATGTACCAGCGAGGGAATTCAGTTGATCTTTGGTAGAAGAATTTTTACTAACAAAAGAGTAAACCATATCCAGCAGGGAGTAAAATTGGGTGATCATTTCTATCTGATTCATGTGCAAGGTGCGGAATTGTTGGGCAAGCGCCTCATTGGGGGCTGGCTGTTGCAGATAGGCAGTGGGAAAGGCAACGGAAGGTCCGCAGTATAAGGTCAAATTTGAATATTGCGAAGGATGAACAATGGTAGTCTTTTCTCCTTGATTGGACACGCGATCGGCTCGTACACAAGCGGATGCAGATACACGGTATGTGGTTGGCGCCTGAGGCAAAGAATAAATATAGCTTCCATAGAAGCCAGTTTGATTTTGTATAGGAAGGAATATTAATCCATCGAGGCAAGCAGAGGAATTTGTCACATTGATGTCACATAGTTGATAATAAGTAACATCCGCATTTGGATCCGGTGCAATGATAATTCGGGGTAGGGAAAAGGCACTCGTGCTTTCCACCTGAATGGGGGTGATTTCGCCTCCATTCAGAGTTAGTGTTCCAGGATCTACCATGGGAGCTTTCCACTTTTCATCATAGAGGTCTACACATGCCGCGGGGGGGAGGTCAGTCAAGTTACCTAGTGCAGCTTGATGTAAGGTCGATGAATTGGTTTTGCATCCAAAAGAAAGAAGAAGCCAAAAGTAAAATCGATGCATGAAAAAATCTTAAAAAATGGTTGGAGTTGGATCTCTACGGAAATAATAGCATAGATCATTGGCTTTGAGAAATAGAACTTCGTTCCTTCTGTATGTCTTTATTTACCAGAAGGGCTTTTTCATAAAAGTGAGAAGCTGCCTCTTGTTGTGCGCCAGTTTTTTGGAGTAATTCGGAAAGCAGGGTATAGAGTGCAGCATGATTAGAAAAATCAGGTTCTACTTTTTTCAATAGAGCAATCAAACTTTTGTTGTCATGAAAATACTCATATTCATAGGCGATAGTGGTCAATATTTCTTCTTTCAAATTCGATTCTCTCAAGGATTTTTCCAGATAGGTATTGGCCTTTTTCTTATCTCCGTTTCGATGAAAGATAAATCCTATATGCATCCAGATGGCGGGCTTCCATTCAGGTGGAGCTGTTTTCTCTAAGCGCTGAAATTCATGGAGAGTCTCATGGGATCGATGTAAGTATCGGTAGGATAAAAAGAGGCATGTTAGTTTGGATCCGATATCTTTCGACTTCATTCGTTCCTTTTTCTTGCACAAGGAATCTGCTTTTCCATATTGTCCGAGTTCGATATAGACATGGGTCAACTGGGTGCGTAAAAATTCTGTGGAATATTCAGATTCCCATTTTTGTAACTGAGTGGCATAAGCTTCCCCCTCGAAGGTGCTCTGTCCAGTAGCGACCAGGTAAGGGATCATAATTTCCTGGGCTGTCTCGCTCGCTGTGGCATGAAGGAGGTCTTCTAGTTGGTGAGTCGCCTGGGTCGTTTTAGGTTCTTGTATGCGAATTAAATGAAAGGGAACTCTCCAACTAATAGGATATTGTAGCGAACGTACCATAAGGGATTGCAATATTAAGCAGGCTTCCTTTTTCTTGTTCATGACATCCAGTACGTTGGCCATTGCCAAATATCCAAATTCTCCATCTGGATTCAATTCGATGGCTTGTTGAGCCAACTGTAAAGCTTGTTGCAAGGGTTTCTCATTTTTTCCTTCTCGGGTAAAAAATCGAAGGTACGCTATGGAGAGTAGATAGTGGGAAAAAGGAGATGAAGGGGATTCTTGCAAATGGTGAATCAGGGATTTTTCGATGGCCTCTAGCTGTGTGGCAGGGGCATTCCATACCTGTGCTTCCAAGGCCTCTTCCTTCTGCTCCAATGAAAAAAGGCAAGAGGTGACCCCAGCAAGTATCCAAAAAATGATCCATTTCTTATATAGTTTCATGCGATGTCATTCCTTATTTTCCCTTCTTTTCGGTGATTCCCAAGAAAAATCAACCAAAAATTAGATAAATATAAAAAAATCAGTATTTATCTAAAGAATTCAAGCGAGAAACCGATACTCACTCTAGTGAAGATCATAAGATCTATAGAGGTCCTTGATAGGCGGTAGAGGGAATGGTATGCAGAAAATCCTGAAATGCTTCTTAGCTCTTATCCTGTTTTGTGAAGCAGGTATATTGGTATTTCGGTTCTATGAAGAACGGCAAGTCCCTCAAGAGGCCTCGATTCCTCTGCAAGAGAACCCAGTTTCGTCTGTCGATGTGAATCAAAAAAATCAAGATCAAGCATTTGTTACGTTAGTAATGGATCTCGTGGAGAAATATTATGTCCATGCGGATCGATTGCCCTATGGGAAGTGGTGGGAAGCCAGTGTGAAAAATTTACAAGAAAATGAATATATCACTTATACGGCAAGCACCCGTATGGTGAGCAAGGAAGGGCGCACCCATCGAATTTCTATCCCAACCAATCGAGGCGAATTTCTTACCCAGATCTATGACATAGGGGACTGGTTAAATCGTCAACAAGGCAGAGTAGAGGAGAAAGGGTCGTCTACGGGAATGAAAGATCTCTCGCGAGGCTATCAACTTATTTTGGAATCTGTGATTCAATCCTTAGACCCTCATAGTATGCTGCTTACCCATGATGTATACGCCGACCTCAAACAAACCACGGAGGGGCAATTTGGAGGTTTGGGGGTCATGATTCATATGGAGAACAGTCGACTCTGGGTATCTCATGTGCTGCCCCATAGTCCGGCCTTTCGGCAGGGGATTGCTCCCTCTGACCAAATCATCTCCATTGGAGGGATTTCTACCTATGGCCTCTCCATGGACGCTGTAACCTCAGTCATGAAAGGGGAGGTGGGATCATTGATTCGGTTGGGGATTTTGAAAGCAGGAGAATGGGCGCCTCGTGACCTTTTATTGCGACGGGAAATGATCCAGGTACCTGCTGTAGAGTCGAGAGAGATGGAAGTGGGAAATCGTCATGTTTTATATCTCAAAGTAGCGACTTTTTCTCAGCATACGACGGAAGATACATGGCGTGCAATCCAACGGGCAGAAAAGAAGCACTCCTTACATGGAATTATACTGGATTTACGTGACAACCCAGGGGGCCTTCTGGATGAAGCTACCCATATGGCAAGTCTATTCATTCCAAAAGGGCCAGCTGTGCTGATCAAAGGGCAAATGGAAGAAGCCCAAATGATTTTACCTCTCAAAGATAAAATTTCTACTCCGATGATTACCCTCATGAATGATAGGTCTGCTTCAGCCAGTGAAATCTTAGCGGGAGCATTGAAGGATTATCATCGCTCTGTGATTTTAGGAACTCGCAGTTATGGAAAGGCTTCGGTTCAAACTATTTTTGAATTGCCTTATGGGCATGCCCTCAAGTTGACCATTGCTCGGTATTATACGCCTCATGGTGTATCGATTCAGGATACGGGAATTGTGCCGGATATTTGGCTGCAGTCTGTGGCAAAAAGACAGGAAAATTGGGATTTATTGGGAGAGGATCGGTATCGGAAAGAAAGATTTTTGCTAGAGTCCAATTATGTATCAGAAGCTTCTTATCCCACGTCTCCCCTTCGTGGATATTTTCTTTCTTCTGGCTCAAAGGAACGAGACCCTCTGTTGGAGGTGGGTCTCGATGTGGTCTTGAGGGAAGACCCTTTCTCTGCGATAAAGCAGCAATCAAGCCCCCTGCGAGAAAAATTGGCAGTTTGGTCAAAAAAGGTTCAAACTTATTTGCACGAAGTCCATCATCTTCAATGGGCATTTCAGTCCTCCACTTATAAGCGTTCTGTAGTTCCGATTTCCGTTTCTTTGGCTTGGAAAGAGCTCATTCTTCATCCTCATACACCCGCTACTCTGACCTATCGTGTGGAGAATCAGGGGGAAGAAAGCTTGCAGGATTTGTCCTTGGTGTTTTCGGATACCAATGGTCTGTTGCCTCCCATCGAGGCTTTGGTGGGAATCCTTTCTTCCCATGGTACATTTCAAGGTACGTTACGTTTGCAGTTTCCCGAGGCGACCCCGTTGGATACCCTTCAAGTACAAGTAGTCAACCAAGGTATTTTGCAGGAAGTGCCGGTGCAAAGTCATTCGTTTCATGTGGAACCATTTCCAGAAAGCCATTTGCAAGTAAAAACCCAATTTGTTGCGCCTCATCAGGTTTTGAGTACTGGAGAAGAGGGAGTCTTAAAAGTGTGGTTGAAGAATGAAGGAAAGAATATCCTTCATCATATTGTGACTCATGTGCAGAATTTAGCGGGAAAACAAATTGAAATACCTGGTAGAGGCAAATCTGAGGATAGTCAAGAATTGGCCCCAGGAGAGTCAACTCTCGTGGAGATCCCTATCCTTGGATCAAAAACGATTTTATCTCAGTATGTGGATGTGGGATTGAATATTGAAGGAGAGGGGCTTCGAGCTCCGATTCGCAAAAGCATTCGTATTCCTACCATGGCTTTCTGCGAGATGTAAAGGAAGGGGGGAGGTCTGGAGGGGGGAACGCCCTCTCCAGTAAAGTACTAAGAAAATACCGTAGGCTTTTGCCCCAGGGCTTCTCGACGAGACAACTTAATTCGACCCTGTTTATCGATCTCTACGATCTTCACCAAGATCTCTTCTCCCAATTTCACCACATCTTCGACTTTTTCCACTCGTTTTTCATCCAAGTGGGTTACGTGGCACAATCCATCCACCCCAGGCTTAATTTCGACGAAAACACCGAAGTCGATGATCTTTACGATCTTACCCAAGTAGACTTCCCCTACCTGTGGGTCGGAGAGGCAAGCTCGGATCATGGCCTTGGCGGCTTCAGCGGAGATCTCATCGGGGGCCACTAAACTGATGATCCCTGTATCGTCGATATCGATTTTGATTCCGGTTTCAGCCGTGATTTTCTTGATGGTTTTTCCACCAGGCCCAATCAAATCGCGGATCTTGTCTTTTTTAATTTTGATTTTGAAAATACGAGGGGCAAAATTGCTTACCGTAGCCGGAGTCGAAATGGTGGCATCCATCTTTCCGAGGATATGAAGGCGCCCTTGCATGGCTTGGGCCAAGGCTTCTGCCATAATTTCACGGGAAATGCCTGCAATTTTAATGTCCATTTGGAGTGCGGTAATGCCCTCGCTGGTTCCGCATACCTTGAAGTCCATATCGCCCAAATGATCTTCATCTCCAGAGATATCGGACAATACAGCATAGCGGTCGCCTTCCTTGATCAAGCCCATGGCGATACCCGCCACGCGATGGGTCAAGGGAATCCCAGCTGCCAACATGGCCATAGTACCGGAACAAACGGAGGCCATGGAAGAGCTTCCGTTGGATTCTAAAATCTCCGAGACAATCCGAATGGTGTATCCAAACTCTCGGATGGGGGGTACGACTCGACTCAGGGCTTTTTGGGCCAAGTTGCCGTGTCCAATCTCTCGTCGGCCTGGAGTGCGTTGCATCCGCGCTTCCCCAACACAGAAGGAGGGGAAGTTATAGTGCAGCATAAAGCGCTCTTTTTGATCACCGCCCCAGAGGTTATCCATGCGTTGTTGATCCTCTGCGGAGGCCAAGGTTACCGCTGCCAAGGACTGAGTCTCTCCTCGGGTGAACAAAGCAGAGCCATGGGGACGAATCAAGGTACCCACTTCACAGGTAATGGGGCGAATTTGATCGAGTTGGCGGTTGTCGATTCGGCGACGTTCTTCCAAAATCATTTCCCGCATGTGCCGAGATTTTTCTTCTTCAAAGGCTTCCTTTACTTGAGAAACCAAGAGAGAGTCCTCGCCTGCGATTTCTTTGACAAGGCTTTTTCCGAGGGCTTTGAGAGCGGCATTCCGTTGCAGTTTATCCTGAATAGTAAAGGCAGCTGCAATTTTTTCTTGGCCAGCGGCATGAACCGCGTTCACGATCTCATGGGAAATCAATTGCTCAGGAAGGTTCCACTTGGGCTTTCCTATTTCTCGTTGGATTTCTTCCTGCATATCGAAGAAGGGCCGCATCTTCTCTTGGGCGAAATCGATGGCATCCAAAATTTGTTCTTCGGAAAGAAAGTTGCAACCCGCCTCTACCATCAATACGGCATCTCGCTTGCAAGCGATGTTGAGATCCAAATCGCCTTCATCGCCTTCAAAAGGATCTACCACATATTTGCCGTCTTCATAACCGATGCGCAAGGCCGCAACGGGCCCATTAAATGGGATCTCGCTGATCATGAGGGCGGTGCTGGCGCCTAGCAATCCGAGGGTGACGGGACTGTTGCCGTGTTCGTAGGAAAGAACTGTGACGGAGACTACGGTCTCATTTCGGTAGGTATTGGGAAAACAGGGCCGCAAAGGGCGATCGATGGCGCGGGCCATGAGGGTGGCTGCATCGGAAGGCTTGCCTTCGCGTTTAGAGTATCCACCTGGTACGCGTCCCACAGCGTAGGCTTTTTCCAAATATTCCACACCGAGGGGGAAAAAATCCAGTCCGGGGGTTGG
>Ga0114970_10003296_pt1 | contig 11909 bp, 11 predicted proteins | sample M_140205_XF_Meta_FD_87030 | JGI IMG/M metagenome (GOLD analysis project Ga0114970, IMG submission 87030) | Freshwater microbial communities from Lake Montjoie, Canada to study carbon cycling - M_140205_XF_MetaG | ecosystem: Environmental > Aquatic > Freshwater > Lake | place: Lake Montjoie... | reverse complement strand
CCGACCACCGACCACCGACCACCGACCACCGACAACCGACAACCGCCCCCCATGCAACCACTACTTCAGCAACACCTCGTCGAAATTCAGAAACTCTGCAAAGCCCACCATGTCATGAGTCTTCATGCCTTTGGGTCCATCCTCAGGCAAGACTTCGGCCCGCAAAGCGATGTGGACTTCCTTGTCGTCTTTGACCGCTCTCACGGACAAAGCGCCTTCGCCCAATTCTTCGATTTCAACGAAGCACTCGAAGCGCTGCTCCGCCGCAAAGTCGATTTGGTCTCCGGTCGTGCCATCCACAACCCATTTTTCCAGCAAGAAATCGACGAAACCAAGCAATCGATTTATGCTGCATAAGATCCATTCGCTACGCCACGACATTCTTACTGCGGTTGAAGAGATCCATGGCTTCGTGGCTGGAAAGACCCTAGCGATCCTACTCTCCGACCGAACCCTTCAACTCGTTCTCGAACGGGAATTCGAAATCATCGGTGAAGCCCTCTTCCGGCTGCGCAATGTAGCGCCGGAGACCTTTGAAACTATTCCTGGTGCCCACCGCATCATCGGCATGCGGAATATTCTCGCACACGGTTACGACAGGGTGGACTACGAGATTCTCTGGGATGCGGCGACACTCGAACTTGAAGCCCTCCGATTGATTATCGACCAACTGCCGACCGGCAATCTCACCTAAAAGCAGGACCGCGCTCCTCCGACCACCGACCTCTCAAAGGTAGCGCTGCACCGCCGGGGCAGCACGCCAATGAACCGCTAAAGAAGCCAAGCTCAGACGTTCCGCCTCTTCTCGGCATCCCTTCCCCATCTCTTTGACTGCGCTCCCGGCGGTAGCGCGCTACCTCTACCACCCACCACCAACCGACAACCGACAACCGACAACCGACAACCGACAACCGACAACCGACAACCGACAACCGTCCTCCGTCCTCCGTCCTCCGTCCTCCGACCTCTAGCTTCTTCACTTCAGCTTTCCGCTTTCAACCTTTACCCTTCAAATGATCAATTCCCGCTCCCTACAAGGCGTCATCGTCCTGACCGCCGGATTGTTCCTCGCCATCTGGCTGGGTCTCAGTATCGCCACTAACCAGATCGAGACGATCATTCAGGTCATCGCGGCAGTGGTCCTGATCGGCAGCCTTGCTCTAGGCCGGAGAATCTGGCTGCTGATCCCGTTCATGGGGACGCTGGGCCTTAGCTTGCGCATCCCCGGCCAACCGTCCAGCTTACTGTTAGGTCAAGCACTCGTTCTCGGGTTTTGCATCCTACTCTTCCTGATGCGCAAACTACCGTTCCGGATCGCCTGGACCGAGATGGAGGCTTGGATCGTCATTCTCACCCTCTTCATTGGCCAAGTTTACATGCGCAACCCGGTCGGGGTCAACCTTTTCGGGGGGGATACGGTGGGCGGAAAAGGCTATGCCCTATACGCGATCGCGCTGGCCAGCACACTTCTAATTTGTGGTTTAAGGGTTCCGGCCAATGAGCTCAAATGGGTATTGCCCCTTTCCATCATCGGCGGGCTGATGAATATGGTGATCTCCATTATAGGCAGTTTCATTCCCATCGTAGCCTTCTACACGGGTAGCGACACCTTCATGGAATCCGCTGACGCCGGATTTGAGAATCAAGTGGTTGACGAGAAGGCCGCAACCCGGGTCGGATTTTTGGCAGGAATTTCCAGCAACCTATCCCTGTGGATCTCGTCCTACATTTCCCCCGTAGCGGCGTGTCTCCGGCCTCTATGGGCCATCCTCCTCTTGTTGGCTATCGCAGCGGCAACTCTCTCGGGATTCAGAAACGGAATCATCACCGTTGGTATGACGTTTCTACTCGGTATTATTTATCGCAGTGGCTTCAACGGAGTCGTTCTCTCCATCTTCGGCGGGATCGGAGCTTTGGCCCTGCTCGCAGTGGTCAACACCATGCACCCGCTGCCACCGAACGTCCAGCGCTCACTCACCTTCCTTCCCGGCACCTGGGAAGAGCGCTACAAACTCGACGCGAAAGGCTCCAGCGAATGGCGCTTTGAAGTCTGGCGCGAAGCGCTTCTCACCGACCGCTGGATTCACAACAAGTGGCTTGGCGACGGCCTTGGCTTCAGCGCGCACGAACTTGCGGCCCAAAGGAATAACCAACAGGGGGGGCGGCTGGGGGTCTCCGGCTTCGAAGCCCACCGGGAGACTATCCTCGCAAACGGCGACTACCACAGCGGCCCGGTATCCAGCATCCGAGTCATTGGCGGCATCGGCCTATTCTTTTTCTTGCTCGCCCAGATCCGCCTCGCGGTCCACGCCCATCGCCAGATCCTCCGCTGCCGCGGCACCGAGTGGCTGCCGCTTGCCTTGTTCACCGGAATCCCGATAATCGCTGGTCCGCTGTACTTTGTCTTCATCTTCGGAGACTTCAAAACCAATGCGGCCACATTCTTGCTGGCGGTGGGGATGATCCGCCTGCTGGAAAACAATCTCCCGCTGCCCGCCTACGTGAGACGCAGCCGGCTTCCCTTCGTGCTCCAGTCTGGGCACCGTGCGCAGTTGAGAGAACAGCGGTTGGTACCCGGAAAACGGTAGGGCCGGTGTTTCGGTGTTTCGGTAAAGCGGTAAGAAAAGCGAAAGCTCAGCCCTGTGGACGACGTTCCGGCTTTTCCTAGCTTTACTTTCCCACCCCTTTGGCTGCGCTCCCGGCAGTAGCGCGCCACCTTTGAATTGAGATGAGCTACCTCCGAAACTTCTCTCCCTCTTCACCGAAACTCCGGCTTCCGAAAATCCGAAAATCCCACCTCATGAAAGGAATTTTACTAGCCGGCGGCTCCGGCACCCGTCTCTACCCGGTCACCATGGCCATCAGCAAGCAACTGCTGCCGGTCTATGACAAGCCGATGATTTAATACCCACTTTCCGTGCTCATGCTGGCCAGCATCCGGGATGTCCTGATCATCTCAACACCCTATGACCTACCGCTCTACCAGCGCCTGCTTGGCGATGGCTCGCGTTTCGGCATCCGCCTATCCTATGCGGAGCAGCCCTCGCCCGACGGTCTCGCTCAGGCCTTCCTGATCGGCGAGGAATTCATTAACGGCGGTTCCTGCGCCCTAGTTCTAGGCGACAACATCTTCTACGGCCAAAGTTTCTCACCTAAACTCAAAGCCGCCGTCAACCGTCCGTCTGGAGCGACGGTCTTTGGCTACGAAGTCCGGGACCCTGAACGCTTCGGCGTCGTCGAATTCGATAGCAGCGGCAAAGCCATCTCCATCGAGGAAAAACCCGCAAATCCAAAATCCAATTATGCGGTCACCGGACTCTATTTCTATGACGAGCGCGTTGTCGAATTCGCCAAACAAGTCAAACCTTCCCACCGCGGTGAGTTGGAAATCACCTGCATCAACCGCGCTTACATGGAAGCAGGTGATCTTCACGTCGAAATCCTCGGGCGTGGCTACACCTGGCTTGACACCGGCACCCACGAATCCCTTCTCGAAGCTTCGCAATTTGTTCGCACCATCGAGCATCACCAAGGATTCAAAGTCGCATGCCTTGAGGAAATCGCCTTCCGCAACGGTTGGCTCAATAGCGAGCAACTTGATATTGCCATTCAAGCACTCGGGAAAACCCAATACGCAGACTACCTCCGCTCCCTGCGGACCAAGGACTAACTGCCTACCGCTTCGTTTTCAGCTTTCAGCTTTCAACTTTCAACTTTTCTTCCTGCCTCGCAGTTCGTCCGCACCATCGAGCACCACCAAGGATTCAAGGTCGCCTGCCTTGAAGAAATTGCCTTCCGCAACGGCTGGATGACCGCCGGGCATCTTCAATCCGCTATAACCGCCTTGGAAAAAAACGCCGTATGCGGACTATCTACGAACGCCCGGGTGAAGGAGTGAGGAAACAGGGAACAAGAGACCGGACCGTGTAGCATGTTTCATCCTTGACCCTGCTGTTCTCCCCCTCTTTACTGCTCTACCACCACAGTTCTCGTATCGAACCATGAAAAACAACCAAATCGTCCCGCAATCATCCCACGCAGAGGCCATCCGGGATCGTGAGGCCATCCTGAGGGCTTCCGAGAGAATCAATCAAAGCCGCACAACGGCACGCGCATTTCTCCAGCGGGTCGGAATCATTACGCCATCTGGAAAACTCAGGAAGGCCTATCGTTAGGAATACCCTGCCATTATGCCTTGGGATCGCTTTGTTCTTGGCTATCACGGATGCGACCGTTCGATCATGAACGATATTCTTACCGGCAAATCCGGTCTCCAGGCGAGCCGTAACGACTACGACTGGCTCGGCAACGGGGTCTATTTTTGGGAAGATAGCTTCCAACGCGCCTTCCAATGGGCTCATCAAAGCGAGCGGGTTGCGCACCCTGCCGTGATTGGTGCGGTCATCAATCTAGGGCACTGCCTCAACCTGCTGGATGTGGAGCACCTTGAAACGGTCAAAATCGCCTACCAGACGTTGCAGCGGACCTCCGCACAGGCGGAAATTCTCATGCCGGTCAACCGGGGCAAAACATTCAAAGACAGAAAGCTGGACTGCGCCGTAATCGAGACCCTTCATGGAATGCGCGAAGACGAAAGCCTCGAACCTTATCAAACGGTCCGTGGATTCTTCGTCGAAGGCGAGCCTCTTTACAAGGGGGCAGGGCTCCGTAATCAGGATCACATCCAATTGTGTGTGCGCGACACCGCGTGCATCGTAGGATTCTTCCTACCACGCTTCAGGTAAGCTGCTCACTGTGTCTTGAAAGGTTGAATGTTCGATGTTGTAGGTTGTTTCTTTCCGCCCTCCCTTCTGAATGCGCCCCGCGCCACCTGCCGAAACACCGCCCGCGCAGCGTGAACCGAAACACCGAAACACCTCCTCCCCTCCCCCATGTCCCGCTCCAAGCGCTTTGTCACCGGCCTGCTGTCCAGCTACGCGGCCATCGGTGTCAACATCCTCTACACGCTCGCCTCGGTTCCTCTGGCCCTGCACTATCTGGACAAGGAGGAGTTCGGTCTCTGGGCGCTGGTCACCCAGCTCTCCGGCTATCTGATGTTGTTGGAGTTCGGCATGGGCGGATCGGTGGCCCGCTCCTTGTCCGATCACAAGGACCACATGGAGGACGGGATCTACGGCAGCATCCTGCGCACCGGTGGCAGGGTCTTCGCCATCCAAGGCGTGCTGGTGGCCGTGATGGGGCTGGCCTTGGCGTGGTTTGCTCCTCCTTTGCTGGACTTGCCCGCCCGCCTGCACCAACCCTTCGCCATCCTGATGGCGGCCCAAGCGATACTGAGCGGTTTGAGATTGTCACTCGGTGCCCTAGGCTCACCACTCTGGTGCCATCAGCGTCTCGACTTGAGCAACCTTTCCAGCAGTCTCAGCTTGGTCGGTACCTTTGCCATGCTTTGGATTGGCTTCCATCTGGGTTGGCATGTTTACAGCCTGACGGTTTCATTCGTGGTGGGCACCTTCCTAAGTTTATTCTCCACTTATTTTTCCTGCCGGTGGCTTGGCTTGTATCCGTCCCGCGAGCACCGGGGACGCTATGACCCGCAGCTCTTCCGCGAGCTTTTTCACTTCGGCGGTGGGCTGTTCATGATGAATCTTGGCGCCCAGCTCGCCTCCGCCAGCCAAGTCATCGTGGTTAGCCGCCTGCTCGGCATGGAAGCCGCCGCCACCTGGTCGGTCGCCACCAAGGTCTTCAGCATGGCTCAGCAATTCGTCTCCCGCGTGCTCGATTCGTCCGCCGGCGGACTGGCAGAAATGGTCGTGCGTCAGGAAAGCGGCCAGTTGCAAAAACGCTTCCGGGACTTGGTCACCGTTTCCGCCGTGATGGCCGTGGCGGCAAGCGCAGGCATCGCCCTGATGAACGGCCCGTTCATCGAGCTCTGGACCTCAGGCAAGGTCGTCTGGGCTCCATGGAACAATTACCTGCTGGCCTGCGTGCTGTTCAGCACCGCCGTGACGCGCTGCCATATCGGGCTCGTTGGAATCAACAAACAGATCCGCGGCATGAAATACGTCTATCTGATTGAAGGACTGGCCTTTGTATCCCTCTCAGTGCTGCTGTTGCCGTGGCTGGGGCTCGCTGGCTTACTCATCGCCGCTCTGATCTGCAACATTGCCATCACCGGGATTTATGGTGTCAGCCGCACCGCTGATTACTTTGGTATCAGCCGTCGAGCCGTGACGGGTTGGGTTGCCCGCCCGCTTTGGATCTTGTTAATCACCGCAGGTCTATTTACACTGACCCGCATCCCCGCGTTCGCAGCATCCAAGCCATTGTTCCAACTCTCCGCCGAAAGCGTGATCTTTTGTATCGTGGTGCTCCCCGCGCTCTGGTTTGTCGGAATGGATCGCAGGCTTCGCCATGAGATACGATCCTTGGTCGAAAAGGCCTTAGAAAAGGCCACAGCAAGATTCAGGAGCACCTGACAACAGTTATAAACACAAGACACTCACCATGGGACTCAATATCAACGGCTCAAGATTTCTGCTCGCTGAGAAACGACGAGGGCTTTCACTTGGAAGACTTCTCACACTCGGGCGACAACAGGTTTACATGTCTGATCACGATTACACGAAAATACTCAAGGAACTCGGTCATAAAAAAACAGTCTCCACATATGCTGATAATTTTTTCGAAGGACTTGGGGCAAGCAGCCTGGAAGTCATGGACGCGTCGGACTACGAGGGGGCTGACGTGATTCATGATTTAAACGAACCCATCGGACCTGAACTCCGTTCCAGCTACGACACCGTCATCGACGGAGGCACATTGGAACATGTGTTCCACTTTCCAAATTCGATTCGGACCTGCATGGAACTTGTGAAGCCGGGCGGCCACCTGATCCTGATGACTCCATGGCATAACTATTCTGGGCATGGTTTTTATCAATTCAGTCCGGAGTTGTTCTACAGCATTCTCTCCCCCGCCAACGGCTACATCATTGAAAGAATGCTCATGGTTTCGCAAGGTTACTGGTATAGCATTCGAAATCCTTCCGAAATCCAACGCAGAATCGAAGTATCAACTGCTGAATCCATTGATTTATATATTATCGCAAAACGCACCGGCTCTGAAGAAATTTTCAAAGCTTGGCCCCAACAGTCGGACTACAGCGCCGCATGGAAACAAGGATCTTACGGACAAGCGAACCACAGCCCCTCAAAAATGCTTAAAGAAAAGTTAACCGGCCAGTTTCCAGTCCTCGAAACCCTTCAAAGCAAATGGCGCCGATTCAAAGCTCGACGCCTGCTTTCTCCGGCAAAGAACCCCGGCATGGCACGGCTTTGTCGGAGCCATGAGATACCTTAACCAAATTTTTGACTCCGTCCGGCATCCCGAAATTTGGATCACCCTTCGTTCCTGATGAAAATCCTCATCGCCTCATTCACCTTCCCGCCGAACAAGGACGGAGTCTCCGAGGCAGCTTCGGTGATGGCGGCCGGATTTCTGGCCCAAGGCTGGGAGGTGGAAGTGGCCACTTCACCGACGGACCCAGCCCGCAATGGAGCGGACTGGTCCGGGGCCAAGGTTCATGAGTTCGCCATCCAGGGAGATTCGAATCCGAAGCGTTCCTATAGCGGTGAAATTGGCAGGTACCGCATCTTTCTTGAAGAGGGAGATTGGGACGTTGTGATTTTTCATGCCTATCTTTGGTCACTCTATGCTTCCCTGGACATACTCGATAGAATTCCGGCAAAGAAGATCCTGGTCAGTCATGGTTTTGCCGCCCTCCAATGGATCAGGGCGAAGTCCTTCCCCTGGGGCCTGGCCGTATGGCTGCGAACGGTTTGCCGGGCGCTGCACATGTTCGCCTGGATTCATCGAATGGATCGAACCGTTTATTTGAGTGAAAAAGCGGATTTACGGGGCTTTCTCGATCATTGGATCGCCAAGACCGTGCATTATGAAGGACGCCGGGTGATCCCAAACGGAGTGGATCCGGATCTCCGGGGAACGAACCCGGATGGATTCCGGAAGGCTCATGAAATCGCAGAAAATCAAACCGTGTTTCTCTGCGTTGCGAATTACAGCCGCCGCAAGGACCAGGGCTATGCGGCACGGGCTTTTCGGGCGGCGGCCATTCCTAATGCCGTCCTGATCTTCATCGGCAGCGAGTTCAACAGCGACTCCGCCCGCTTTCAGGAAGAAGACGGGCGGTTACCGGATCGCGAAAAACCGGGGCGGATCATCTGGCTCGAAAAAATTGACAGGAACACGACCTTGGACGCATGCGCTGCCTGCGATGTGTTCGTGATTTCCTCAGACCATGAAGCGCAACCCATTGCATTGCTAGAGGCGATGAGAGAGTCGAAGTCCTGGATCGCGCGTGACTCCGGTTGCATCTCCGAAATACCCGGAGGCGTTAGCATTCACACGGAAGCCGCCATGTCCCGGGAAATGGCGCGCCTGGCAGCTCAACCGGAAATGCGCGCCGCCCTTGGAAAACAAGGACGGCAGGCCGTCGAGGAAACCTACAATCGCCAACACTACATCGACGCCTACCGCCAGTTGGTGTCCGAAGTGACAGGACACTGAACCGGCCGACCGGCGGACACTGCAATTTTGGCAAATCATCTAAATCGCTCCATGAGTCAATTCACGCACTATCAAGCGGCATTCAAGACCGCATTCTTCGGTCACTTGACGGCATTCAAGCTGAAACACAACATCAAGCGGCGGCCCACCAGCCGGGTCATGCACTTCGGCATCGACCACGCCGTGGAGCGCTACACCCGGATCTGCAAGACCTTGCTGGCCCACCTTCCCGATCCGGCAGCCCTCAAAGACGCGGTGGTCAGCGAGATCGGCTGCGGTGACTGCTTCGCGGCGGCCGACATGATGCTCGGACTGGGAGCCCAGCACGTTCACCTCGTGGAATTCCTGCCCTTGGAATTGTCAAAGGAGAATCAAAAAGCGCTTGATGCGCTCGTTGGACAAGAAGGCCTCCCGAATCGAGGCACTTTGCTGGCCGCGGGAGAACATTTAAGACTCAATCCTGAAAATGCGACTTACCATCAAGGGCTTTTGGAAAACATCCGGCTCCCGCGGAAGGTCGATTTCCTCTACTCATTTGATGTGCTCGAGCATGTCGAGGATCTGGAAGGATTCTTCTCCTACTGCGGCGAGGTGGTGCGGCCCGGCGGAGTGATGGTGCACAAATTCGATCTCAGCGGCCACGGCCTGTTCGAAGATCCTATGCCGCCGCTCGACTTCCAAACCTTCCCGAAATGGTTGTTCGACCTGATCTTTGTGAAATACCAGCGGGCCGTCGGCCACTTCGCGGACGAGTTTCTGAGTGCCATGGAGAAACACGGCTTCACCGATTTGAAGATCATTCCCATCAGAACCGCGGATCCGGAATATCTGGACGAGATCTGGCCTCATTTCAGGGCAGAAGCAAGGGGCAGAAGCAAAGACATCGTCAAACTGCTCGATCTGGTGGTGATCGCCACCCGCAAGGACGCATGAGGTCCGTCAAATTCAAATTGCATCGGCCCATTAGGGTTTACTCCCTATGACCGCGAGAACCTGACGCGGGAGGAAATGTCAGAGCTCAATCCGACGAGATGGAAGACCGTTGCCGAAATCACGGTGATTACGAAAAACCGCATCATCCGCAAGCTGAAGAAAATCTCGTCATTCCTGCACAAGCAGTGACGACTCCCAACCTCATCGGATCACCCCACGCAAATACTAACTCCCTAAAAAGCCAACCTTTTTTAATTTATGAAACCACTCAAATGGATCAAAGGCAAATACCTCGGATGGATTTCCAGCAAATCCAAGCAGGAACTCGTCTCCCAAGCACCAATCAGCACCGTAAATCCGGATCACTTCCCTGACAGTCTTAAGGACCCGAATGCCTACTACCGCCGCGCCTTCCAGGATTTCCACCGCACACTTCCCGCAGAACTGCGCGCCCACCGCGCCTACTACAGCATCGCCCGCAGGGGCTTCGGCGAGGATGCCTTCCACACCATGTGGTGGCGTCTGGTCCGGAGCTTCAAGCCGGAAAGCTTTCTCGAAATCGGCGTCTATCGGGGCCAGGTCGTCAGTCTGGTGGCTCTATTGGCAAGGATCGAGGGCATCGACTGCAAGGTGACCGGGATTTCCCCATTCAGTTCGGCGGGCGACTCGGTATCAAACTATCGGAATGATGTGGATTACCGGCTGGATACACTGTCACACTTCAAACATTTCGGGCTACCGGAACCCACCTTGGTCAATGCCTACTCGACCGATTCCGAGGCCCTGGCCGTCATCGCGTCGCGCCAATGGGACATGATCTACATCGACGGGAACCATGACTACGACATCGTGGTAAAAGATTGGGAGGCCTGCTCGAATGCGATCAAGCCCGGCGGCATCATCATTCTCGACGATTCCGGGCTAACCACTTCCTACCAACCACCGGCGTTCGCAACGGGGGGGCATCCCGGCCCTTCGCGCCTTGCCTCCGAGATCGATCCGAAACATTTCACAGAAATCCTGCAAATGGGTCACAACCGGGTGTTCCAACGTCGCCTTTAAGTAGATATGCGCATCGTCCAGATCACCACCGACAGCCGCGAGCATTTCAAGGACTATGAGCGGCCGGAGCCCTACTTCGGAACGGCACCACAAGGACTTTTCGACGGATTCACGGATTTTCCGGATGCCGAGATCCATGTGATTTCATGCTCCCATGTAGCGGCGCGCGCGCCTGAGAAACTGGCCAACAATATCTGGTTTCATCAGCCGGTGGTCGGAAAATGGGGTTGGGGTCGCACTCTCTTCTCTGGCTGCGTGAAGGCGACCCGGAATCTGATCCGCGACATCAAGCCAGACATTGTCCACGGCCAGGGTACCGAACGCGATTGCGCGCTGAGTGCCGTCCTCTCCGGTTATCCCAATGTGCTGACTATCCATGGCAACATGCGGGTCCACGCCGCCCGCGGAGAAAACTGCGGACGGCCCTATTACAAACTAGCCGCCTTTCTGGAGGGATACTGCCTGAAACGAACCGGCGGCGTGGTGGCCATCTCTCGCTATACCGAGGATCTGGTCAAAGGTCTCACTCCGCGCACCTGGCTGCTACCGAATGCGGTGGATCGCCGCTTCTTTGACATCACGCCCGAGCCTCAAGCGGTTCCACGTATCCTCTTCGTCGGCTCCATCGACGAGCGCAAGAACCCGCTGGGACTACTCCGCGCCTGCGAGCCGATGCTGCGGGCGGGCGAATGCACCCTCACCTTCGCCGGACAATCGAACGTATCCTCGCCCTACGTCCAGGAGTTCCTCAAGTCCGCCGCCGCGCTCCCGGGAGTCGAACTGCCGGGATTCATCGGGCGCGATGAACTGGGCGCGCAGTTCGGGCGGGCCTCCCTGCTGGTGTTACCCACGTTTGAAGACAACTGCCCGATGGTGGTGCTGGAAGCCATGGCCGCCGGCCTCCCCGTCGCCGCCTCCCGCGTCGGCGGGGTGCCGGATCTCATCACCCATGAACAGGATGGATTGATGTTTGATCCCAATGATCCTGCGGACGTGAGAGCGTGCCTCGAAAGGCTCGTGAGAGATCCCGAAACCCGCGCCAGCTTCGGAATCAAAGGGCGGATTACTGCTAGTGAACGCTTCCATCCCAAGGTGATCGCTGAGCGCCATTTGAAAATCTATCAAGAAGTGCTTAACAGGTAGGCCGGACTCTGCCGCCTTCGCGGATTTCCCAAAGGTGGCGCGCTCTTGCCAAGAGCGCACGCCAAAGAGATGAGAAAGAACCGCCCAAGCGAATGCCGTCTCGCTCTCCTTGGACCCATCTTTCACCGCTCTTTGACTGCTGCCTTATCAAGGCAGCGCTACCTTGCGGCCCCGGCGGAGGCTATTCTTGCTCTTCCCATCAAAAATCAAAATTCAACAGTCAT
>Ga0114970_10003289_pt1 | contig 11921 bp, 7 predicted proteins | sample M_140205_XF_Meta_FD_87030 | JGI IMG/M metagenome (GOLD analysis project Ga0114970, IMG submission 87030) | Freshwater microbial communities from Lake Montjoie, Canada to study carbon cycling - M_140205_XF_MetaG | ecosystem: Environmental > Aquatic > Freshwater > Lake | place: Lake Montjoie... | reverse complement strand
TAGCGAAGCACAACGATTCGACATGCAGGTCGGCCTGCGATCACACCTAGGAGACGACGTGGCCAACATACTTATGGAACACCTGCCACCCTCAGGCTGGTCAGACGTCGCCCGCAAACAAGACATCGTCGAAATTCACAAGGATCTCAGCCGCATCAATGGCACCTTGAAAGTCATCATTGGTGGCGTACTAACGGTGTCAGCCGCCATCATTGTTTTACTTATTCAACTGAATCAGAACATTTCTTCGCTCTGATCTATTGCTAGATCGTTGCGCGACGTTTCCGTCGGCGGGCCTGTGTCGGAAGAAGAAAACCAAATCCGACAGCTAGCGAAATCGGAATTGCGATCAACACTCGCGTGAGTGTCGAAGTCTTATTAATCTTCCCGACCAAGATTCCGAGCGTGAAAGTTGTTGCTTTGCCGTTTGGCAACTTTGCAGTCACTACAACTCGGTGAGACCCAGACTTAACTCCAAATGGCAATTTGTACGTGCCACTCATGGTGCCGTCAGCAGCGACAACTGCAGAGCCCAACTGTGTGGGTGTTGAGAAGAGCCATACCTCAACAATGGACTTGGGTTCAAAACCACCAACACTTACCTTGATGACGTCACCAGCAGACAAATGAACCGTGCCATCTGTGTCAAGCGGCAACGTCTTTCCGGCGCTATCTGTACCGGACAATGTGGCACTGACTGAACCAGCGCTTACAACCATCTGGTTGTTTTCACGCGACACCTTTGCATCTGTATCAACACCATCAACTTGCACTGCGGTTTGTCCGGCTTCGACCTTGCCAGCAGAAGGCGGCCCAACAGTTGTTGTTGTCACACGGGGTGCAACAGTCGTTGTAGTTACAACTGCTTTAGATTTTGGTGAGGCAATCGTGGTCGACGTGGTCGTCGGAACAGGCAAACCATTCGCACCGAGCGCAGGAAGCGTTGTTGTTGTTGGTGCAACTGTTGCCACTGTTGCCTGACCTTGAGCCACAGTAGTTACTGGGGCTTGAATCACAATCGATAATGTGGGAGCGGCTGTAGTTGTGGTGGTCGCTGCCCCACCAGTGAAAGTCAAAGTCGCCGTAACCGATTCAACAGAATATGTTGAGTCTGCAGCTTTAGTAACGGTAAGCGAGCAAGTACCAGATGTTTTGGCGGTCACAACACCAGATGCCAGCGTGCACGTTGCAGTACCAGACGTAACAGAAGACGTAACTGCACCAGTTCCTGAACCACCAGTAGTGGCAACGGTTATTCCAGTGATTGCATCACCAGAAGTTGTGGTTACTGCAAGAGGAGTTTGTGTTTTTTTAGCAAACGTCACTGTTGTCGCATTTGATGAATCGGATAGATAGATACCGCTTGCAGCTTTTGTTGCAGTCACCGTGCACGTCCCCGGTGATGTGGCACTTAGGGTGTTGCCGCCCGTGATTGAACAACCAGCCGTACCCGTAGTTGTTACTGCGTAGGTCACCGAGCCACTGCCAGAACCACCGGAAGTTGTAAGAGTGAGATCAGTTCCATACGTGCCACTTGTTGAAGTCAGTACTACTGCTGCTTGTGAAGTTAGGGAATTGGTAGTGACAGAATCCGGACCACTTTCAAGTGAGTCCAGGTAGTTAGTGCCATCACCAATCGCGGTCACTGTGATCTTGTAAGCAGTGTTATCTGCAATAGCCGAATACGTAGAAGAAGTGATTGTTGTCGATGTACCCGTCACCCCTGTCTTGGTGCCAAGCACCGAGGAGCCAGCAGAGTTGTAGATCTTCACTGTGAATGAAGCAGCGTTGGCATTGGCCGCCCACGACACATTTATTGACTTTAAAGTTGATGCCGTAGCAGTAGCCGAAACCGACGTTGGCGTTGCAAGTGCGACAGGCGGTGCTGATACTGAAACTGCCGTGGCGCGGTTTGTCGTTGTGCCATCCCCCAACTCGCCAGAGTTGTTTCTACCCCAACACTGAATGCTTGTATCCGCGAGAAGGGCGCAAGTGTGTGTGTACCCAACAGAGACTTGAGTGGCTCCGACAACATTAGAAACTGCAGTGGGAACAAACTTGTCCGCATTTCCTCCGTTGCCGAGCTGGTAGTAGTAGCCCCAACCCCAGCACAACACAGTGGTATCACTCTTGATTGCGCACGATGTGTGGTTGGCAGACGATATTCCAGTCACCCCAGTCAGGTCCGAGATAGCTACAGGAGAACTCTTGTCAATCTGGGTGTTGTCTCCAACCTGACCATGATCGTTGTATCCCCAACACTTCACTGTTTGGTTTGCGAGTTTGGTACATAAGTGTTGACCATGTGCGTCTGAGAGCATCGTCACGCCGGAGATCCCAGTGGGACTGGTCTTGGTGCTCGCATTCGTCGCATCGCCATCACCACGGAACCCGCCTGTGCCTCCTCCCCAACAAGTCAGTGTTTGATTGGCGAGCAGCACACAGTTTTGCCAGGCTCCCGCTCGAATTTCAGTTGCCGTAGTGATTCCACTCACAGAAATTGGTGTACTTGAGCTTGTCGTTGTGCCGTTTCCGAGCATCTGGTTGACATTCCACCCCCAACAGCGAATTGTTCCATCTGTAATGACGACACACACGTGTCCATATCCGGTGGAGATCTGCGTGACACCAGAAAGTCCCGTCACCTGCACCGGTGTACTTGAGTTTGCGGTGGCTCCATTACCAAGTTGGCCAAAGCCGCCGTAGCCCCAGCACCAGACTGTCTGATCAGACTTCAATGCGCATGCAAAATCACTTTGGTTATCAACAGAAATGACGCCTGTGAGTCCGGACACCTGCACTGGCCGGTTTCGATTTGTGGTTGTGCCGTCACCCAGCTGACCACTTGAGTTGAGACCCCAGCACCAGACTGTCTGATCAGACTTCAATGCGCATGTAAAATACGTTCCGACCGTAACTTGCGTGAAACCTGTCAGTGCCGCGGCATCAGCACGTTGTGGAGACTGCGTAGCAACAGGTAACGCCACCACCATCAGTCCAACGATGAGGGCTGCCACGTTGGAGCGTAGGAAAGTAATCAATCGTGAAGCGGAAAACAAAGGCATAATGTGCATTGTATGCTTATTTAGTGCATGATATGCACTAAATAAGCGGTTCGCTCTACAATGTGGCTCTAGACCCTTCTCCTAACCGTTACGCTTGTCACATGGCCCCGGTATCGAAAAAAAAGAAGTCTCCAGCAGCTCCAGCTCCAAAGAAGCCCCGGCTTAGCCAGGCGGAAGCCACCGTGCGCATGCTGAATGCCACTATTCAGCTTCTCCTTAAATCTTCGCCAGCAGACGTGACGGTGGTGCGAATCTGTGAAAAGGCTGGGGTTCATACAGATTATGTGGTCCGCTACTTCGGATCCCGAGAAGAGTTGTTATCCCAAGCGGTCGAGGCTGCATTTCTTGGTTATTTCGTTAAGACCGAAAATGACGCTTCCACACGCCTCAAATTGGTTCTTGATTCCGACGACAATGCCATGAGATTGGCCAAGGTACGAATGCAGACAATCACCTACTTATTGGGTTGTGGAGTCAGCCCCGAGCGGTTTAAGGCAAATCAAAAATTGGTTCTTGAATCGGTCCAGCTGCAATCAAGTAACCCCGATGTGGGAGAGCGCGCAACGAAGAATCTCGTCCTCATCGGAACACTGATTGTTCAAGCCATGAACGTACTTGACGAGGTAAACGACATTTCTGAACTACAGAAAAAGGACATACTTTCCTTTCTCGGTTATTTGAGTCAGTCAGGTGAAACAGTTCAGACGGCCTTGGGCTGGGATAAGCCCGCACCAAAGACACGGGCTAAGAAATAGTTAGTCGAAACCGACAAATGATGCCATTGCATCATTTGGTGCACGGCGCGAACGCACATCGTTCGCAACAAACTCTTCATCAGGAAAGCCCATTGCAACACAGGTCATGATGACTTGGTCTTCAGGAATATTTGCGTGTTCGCGAACAACCTGTGACTGCATGATTCCTTGACCATTGATTACAGAACCAAGGCCCTTTGACCAGGCGGCAAGAACAAGACCATAAGTGGCTGCACCACAATCGAAGTGCGCGATGGTGTCATGTTCGAGTGCCTTATCAAGCGTGATCACAATTGATACTGGTGCATCAAACTGGCGGAAACCGCGCATCACCCAATCTTGACGGCGCACTTTGTCATCGCGCTCGATTCCCATTGCTTCGAAAAGTTGAATTGCGATTTCAACTTGACGATCACGATGCGGACCTTCATAGCCATGGTTCATTTTGATTTCACGATCAACTTTTGAACCTGACATCATGCGCTCGGTGTTGCCTTTGCGAATGTGCTCAAGAGGCTCACCAGTCACAACGTGGTAATGCCACGGCTGAGTGTTCATCGATGATGGTGCGCGCTTGGCAAGTTCGATGACTTCTTCAAGTAGCGCACGCGGTACCGGTTGCTTCTTGTATCCACGGATACTGCGGCGCTCGTGCACCACTGTCTCGAAATCTGTTGGGTTCTGATTATCAGCCATGAGTATTCCTTTGCTTTCCTGAAACGCTAGGGCGTTCGACTGGTCACTCCGTCATCGAGCCATAATCCAATGCATTATTTTGGGGTGGGTAGCTGCGCTAGGTCTGCAGGACGTGGCAAGTACTCTTTTCATGTGACTTCTCAAAAGGGCTTATCTTCAACGGAAGTGGCCACGCGAGTCTCCCAAGGTCTCGCCAACAATGTGGACGAAGCTAGTTCCCGGCCGTTACGGGACATTCTGACTTCAAACATCTTCACCAAGTTCAACGCAATCCTTGGGGTGCTCTTCGTTGTGGTCATGATTGCCGGATCAATAGCAGACGCTCTATTCGGCCTCATCGTGATCACCAATTCTCTGATTGGCATTGTGCAAGAACTGCTGGCCAAGAAGAAACTCGATTCTCTATCTCTCATGCACTCCCCCACAACTCGTGTCATTAGAGATGGCGTTGGTATTTCCATTCCCACCCAAGGTGTCGTTCAAGACGATCTCATCGAACTGCGTTCAGGTGACCAAGTACCTGCAGACGGCCATGTTCTGGAGAGTCATCAATTGGAAATCAACGAAGCGAACCTCACTGGTGAAATTGATGCAGTACCGAAAGCTATGGGGGACCCACTGATGTCGGGGACCATTGTCACCGCGGGTCGAGGTTTCTATACAGCAGCTTCAGTAGGTGCCGAAGCGTACGCACACCGCATTGCGGCTGAAGCAAAGATCTTTCAGCGCACCGGTTCCGAAATTCGTCGATCAATCGATAAGTTGCTCGTGTACATCATGTGGGCAATTGCAATTGCCACTCCACTACAACTGTGGTCACAATTTCATGTGAACAACTCCGGTAACTGGCGTGATGCGACAATTCGTGCAACAGCGGGTCTCATCGGACTGGTACCCGAAGGTCTTGTGTTGCTTACGACACTCGCATTTCTTACTGCGGCAGTGCAACTGACACGTCAGCAAGTTCTCGTGCAAGAACTTCCTGCTGTTGAAGGGCTGGCCCGAGTCAGCGTGATTTGCCTCGATAAGACCGGCACATTAACCACAGGAAAAATTCTTTTCGAACAACTGGAAATACTCTCCACGTCTAGCGAAGAAGAAGTGCGCAGTGCACTCGGCATTATTGCGTCTGATCCAACAGCAAACGGAACACTCGCCACCATTGCTGATGCTGTTCCGAAAGTAGCCAACTGGACCGCTGTTGCTTCAATACCTTTTGATTCTTCACGTAAGTGGCAAGCAGTGCAATTTGACGGACATGGCACATGGGTTCTCGGCGCCCCAGACGTATTGCTCTCGCCGGATAATCCTGTCTCAACAAACATTCAAGCGCTAGCCCAAACAGGCCGACGAGTGTTACTACTCAGTCACTCAGAATTACCGCTAGTAGATCAAACACTTCCATCAGACTTAGTTCCAGCAGCATTTGCCGTGTTGCAAGAAGAAGTGCGTTCTGATGCAGCAGAAACGCTTTCCTATTTTGCCGCACAGGGTGTCACAGTGAAGATCATTTCGGGTGACAATCCGGTCACTGTGGCAGCCATCGCTCGTGGTATCGGAATTGAAGTTGGTGAACCACTTGATGCGCGCACAGTTGGTGCCGAAGCAGAAGCATTACAAGAAACCGTTGCTGCGTACACAGTATTTGGCCGGGTTTCTCCTGAACAGAAACGGGCATTTGTACGCGCGTTACAAATGCGTGGCGAAGTAGTGGCAATGACTGGCGACGGAGTAAACGACGCGTTGGCATTGAAGCAAGCAGACATTGGTATTGCGATGGAGAATGGAGCATCGGCAACAAAAGCAGTTGCTCAGCTCATTTTGCTTGATGGTCAATTCTCACACCTGCCATCAGTGGTCGCAGAAGGTCGCCGCGTTATCGGCAATGTTGAACGTGTATCAAATCTTTTTGTTGCGAAAAACGTTATGAGTTTTGTTGCCATATTGAGTGCCGCACTAATTGGCCGCCCATTCCCACTTCTGCCCCGCCACCTCACATTGCTCTCCAGCATCACAATTGGTATTCCCGCCTTTGTCTTGGCTCTTGGTCCCAACTTGCAGCGATACAAGCCCGGATTTCTACGTCGCGTACTGACGTTTGCCGTACCTGCAGGAGCAGTTGCCGGTATCACTGTTGTTATTGCAGATTATGTAGCAAATATTTCATGGGGCGTCTCTGCCGAAACACAGTGCAGTGTGGTGACCGCTTCTAACAATGTTATTAATACAGAGTGTTGGCGCGTTGGGTCCGGAGCAACACTTGCAGTTCTCATCGTCTTCTTCTGGATTCTGATTCTGCTTGCGCGCCCATTACGGGCTTGGAAACTTGCACTCGTGTCAGCGATGGGAGGCATTGGCGTGTTTGCGTTCATGGTCCCGTTTGCACGCGAGTTCTTTAACTTCAACTTGCCAACAGCATTAATGATCGAATCAAGCCTGATTGGCCTTGCCGGCATTGCAGCAATCGAGTGTGCTCGCCGGTTGATACCGGCAAAATAACTCTTGTATCAGCCGTGGCCAGGAATGTTCTTCCATGGTCCACCGTCAGAGCGTGGCTCTTTTGGCAGTCCGAGAACTTGTTCACCAACAATTCCGCGTTGTACCTGGCTGGTTCCGGCGTAAATGGTTCCGGCACGAGCATTCAAGAAAACCCCAACCCAGTTTGCACTGTCATTTGGCGAACCAACTGAGTCGGTGGTGAATGCCGTATGAGGAGTTTGACCAACTGGCACAAGTGCGTCAGCTCCAAGAATGTCAACTGCAAGTTCAGTTGCTTCCTTGTGATATTCACTCCACCACAACTTGCCGATTGACGCTTCTGGTCCTGGCTGATTGCCGTTAAGGAATGCAGTGAGTGCGCGGTATCCGAGGAACCGCATGATCTCAACCTTGATATGAGCCTGAGCAAGACGCTGGCGAATATGAGGGTTCTTCGTGAGGCCCTTGTCTGTTGCCAAACGTGTGAGCTTGTCAAGTTCGCCGCGGAATGAGATTCCACTAACAACTGCACCAGCGCCACGCTCGTTACCGAGAAGTGTCATAGCGACCATCCAGCCGCCATTGATTTCACCAACAACGTTTTCTTTCGGACAACGTGCATCGGTAAAGAACACTTCGTTGAATTCAGAATCGCCTGACATCATCTTGATGGGTCGAACTTCCACGCCTTTTTGACGCATGTCAACAAGAAGGAACGTAATACCGCGATGCTTCACATCGTCTGGTGATGTACGAGCAAGAACAAAAATATGGTTTGCAAGGTGACCAGCTGATGTCCAAATCTTCTGACCATTGATGACCCACTCATCGCCATCAAGAACTGCACGACATCCCAAGTTTCCAAGGTCAGAACCGGCCGATGGCTCGCTGTATCCCTGACACCAACGATCTTCACCGGAAAGAACGCGCGGAAGGAAATGCTTCTTCTGCTCTTCAGTGCCAACAGCAAGGATGGTGTTACCCAACATGCCAATTCCGAAACCATCGTTTGGTCCGCCACCAGGAACACCAGAAAGAGCAAACTCTTCTGCAATAACTAATGATTCGATTGCGGTCAGTCCAGCGCCGCCGTATTCCTTTGGCCAAGTGGTTGCAAGGAAATCATTCTTTGCCAACTTCTCGCGCCAGTCTTCGGTCCATGCAGCTGCATCTTTATGATTCAGAGCACCGATGCCCTTCCAGTCTTTCGGGAGGTTGGCGTCGAGGAAGGCGCGCACCTTTGTGCGGTACGTGTCGGCTTGGGGTGGGTAAACAAAATCCATGTCCCTACCTTAGTAATGGCTATCTGCAGTCTCGGTACCCGAGCCGCCGAATGGGACTATTTCGACATCTCTAAGCCAGCAAAATCGCCTGCTGCCCGCCACGACTCAAGAAGTCGCACGAATGCAACAGGGCCTTTGCCGTAACTGCCATTTTGGGCGGCTCGTTCGGCTGGTTTTCCTTCGTTGTTGTAGTACCCAGGCGTGCAGGCCTCGAGAAACTTCAAGTTCATTGTGGAATTGGATTTGATGTTTTCCACCCAGTCATGCTCAGCCTGAGCGCTTGCTTCAATACGTGTGATTCCATCTTCAGTTGCGTGCTTCACGATGTGAGCAATATGAATTGCCTGTTCGTTCAACATGTGTGGGAAGTTCACAGAGAATCCTGATTGTGCAGTGGACACAAGGAAGCAGTTCGGGAACCCACGAGAGAAAAAACCGTGGAATGTTTCAACGCCTTCGGCCCACTTACTGGTGAGTGTGAGATTGTCCGAGCCGATGGTTTCATAACCAGAACGACGCGCATAATCAGTTCCGACTTCAAACCCAGTTGCAAATATAAGGCAATCGAGTTCGTATTCAACACCGTTAGCCACAACACCCTTTGGTGTGATTCGCTCAACACCAAGGCCGCCTGTGTCAACAAGTGTCACGTTTGGCCTATTGAAAGTTGGCAAGTAGTCGTCATGGAAGCACGGACGCTTGCAGAACTGGCGATACCACGGCTTCAATGCTTCAGCTGTTTTCGGATCAGCCACAATTTCGTCCACACGATTACGCACTTGATTCATTTTTTCAAAGTCTGCATTTTCAACAATGGTGCCGATTTGTTCTGGGCTTGTGCCGAGGCCACCTTCTTTGCGCGCACGCAACATGAGATTGCCTACAATTTCGGTCCAACCGTCGTGCACTAAATCTTCAGTATCGAATACTCCCGATGTGAGATTCGTAAAGTTCTCATTACGACGACGCTGCCAGCCAGGCTCTAATGAATTCACCCAGTCAGGATCGGTTGGTGTGTCGTTACGCACGTCGATTGACGACGGTGTGCGCTGAAATACAAACAACTGCTTTGCACCTGCACCAAGGTGTGGCACAGCTTGCACTGCTGTTGCGCCGGTACCAATGATGCCGACCACTTTGTCTTTCAACCCAGTGAGATTTCCCTTGCTGGTTCCGCCGGTGTATGCGTAATCCCAGCGACTGGTGTGAAATGAATGACCTGCGAATGTGCCGACGCCTTCGATGCCTGGCAATTTGGGGCGATGTAACGGGCCATTGGCCATACTGATGAATCGTGCGCGCACTTCGTCGCCACGGTTAGTGCGAATAACCCAGCGACGGGATGATTCATCCCAACGCACTTCAGTTACTTCTGTTTGCAACATTGCACGCGGATATAAATTGAAGTGTTCAGCGATGCGATGGCAGTGCGCCAAAATCTCTGGTGCTGGTGTGTACTTCGATGCAGGAATGAAACCTGTCTCTTCTAGCAACGGCAAGTAGATATACGACTCAACGTCGCATGCAGCGCCGGGATACCTGTTCCAGTACCACGTGCCACCAAAGTCGCCACCCTTTTCAATCACTGTGAAATCGTGAACGCCTGCTTCATGCAGTCGTGCTGCAACCAACATGCCACCAAAGCCACCACCAACAATGGCAACTTGAACCTCTTTGATAATTGGTGCACGCTCTTCGAACTTGATGTACGGATCATCAAGATAGTGAGCAAACTCGCCCGCTATTTCTGTGTACTGCTCGTTAGCTTCAGCCCGCACTCGTTTATCGCGTTCATCGCGATAGCGCTGGCGTAGTTCATCAGGGTTAAACCCCAGGTCGTCAGTTGATGTCTGGCTCATGGCCCAACACTATGTCTCAGTCCGCAGCGATGCGGAGCCGAAGGTTATTTGTCAGCAGTAACCCGAGCACGAGGGAATACGCGCAAGAAGTTGCCGGAGTTGAATTTGTCGACAGATGCCTGAGGAACATCCTTCATGCACGACTCAAAGCGGGCGATCGGGTCACGGCCACCTTCTGTGTGTGGGTAATCGCTTGAGAATAAGTAGAGGTCATCGTTTGACTGGTCGATGAGGCGTGCCACATCTTCAAACACGAACGGTGTGAAACCGAACTGTTGACGAACCTGTTCAGACGGCGTGCGCTTGAAACCGCGAAGACGGTCGTCAACACGTGAGTACGCCTTATGAACATGATCAAGACGAACAAGCATTTCAGGAACCCAACCAGCGCCAAGTTCGACTGAAGCAAACTTCAAGTCTGGGAAGTCTTCAAGAACTCCGTCAAGAATCATCATTGAAATAAATGTTTCAATGCCCTGGTGCAAAACAGCTGCGTCACGAGCGCGAACATTTTCTCCGCCGCCCATCCAGTCTTTGGTAACACCACGACCGGTGTTGCTCCACTCTGGCTTCAATTGCAATGGGTTTCCACCAACGTGGAACACAACAGGAACTTGTGCTTCCTGCAACAACGACCAGATCGGGTTGAAGTCAACATGTGTTGGCGAACGATCGCCTGCCAAACGATGTGGAACCCACATGGCTTCAAGACCATTGTCGATGCTCCACTGAACCTCTTCTAATGCAAGTGCTGGATTCTCGAGTGGAATTGCAGCTACACCCATCAGGCGGTCATCGATTGAACAGAAGTCAGCCATGTGACGGTTGTGCGCACGGGCTCCGCCGTAACGAACCTTGTCAGGAATTTTGCTACTTGGTGAAAACGGCATGTGCAAACTGTGCGTTGGGAATACCAACTGCTTCTTGAAGCCCAACATGTCGTTAGCAATAACACGGTCATGCTTGTCGAATGCGCCGAGAGCTTGAATCTCTTTGACCTCTTGAATCATTCGATCACCAAGAGCAATGAGTGATTCTTTGTGTTCGTCAGAATGTTGCGAACCGTTGCCAACAATGATTGCGACTTCTTCGTCGGTGACAAGTGAACGACCGTAATCAACTTCAGGAAGAAGGTCACGCACGTCTGGATCAGCAAACTTCTTGAGGAAGTCTGGAAGCTCCATGATGTGTGTATCTGCGTCGTAAAGAACGCGATCGCCTGCGTATGTCATATGGGTCCCCTATCCCTCGAACTGTGAGAAACGGTACCACCAGTACAGGCGGTAACAAAGAGGTGAACAGTTGGGTCAGGGCTATGCCCAATTGGGCCTTACTCAATACGATGAACCTGTGCACATCACTACCTCCCAGATCGATTCATATCGGCGTAATGGCTGGCTTTTGTGCCGCCCATTTGTGGGTGGGGAAATTCGTGACATCCAGCATTGGGTAGACGAAGTTCAGCAGTGGCCCGAAAATGGCGACTGGTTGCACTACCGCGAGATGACTGACAGTGGGCCGAAGTTGTGCCGCACCGAAAACTTTGTGCCGTTCCACACATCGCTTCGTGAGATTCTGGCGACCGGTCCGATTTTGTCAATTGTTTCTGCCCTCATGGGTGAACAAGCAGTTCTCTACAAAGAAAAAATCAACTACAAGTTGGTGGGCGGAGCAGGGTTTCTTCCTCATCAAGATGCGCCGGCGTATCCGTTTATTGAAACTTCAATCTCATGCATGATTGCTGTTGACCAAAGCACAACGTCAAATGGTTGTCTAGAAGTTGTC
>Ga0114970_10003288_pt1 | contig 11924 bp, 11 predicted proteins | sample M_140205_XF_Meta_FD_87030 | JGI IMG/M metagenome (GOLD analysis project Ga0114970, IMG submission 87030) | Freshwater microbial communities from Lake Montjoie, Canada to study carbon cycling - M_140205_XF_MetaG | ecosystem: Environmental > Aquatic > Freshwater > Lake | place: Lake Montjoie... | reverse complement strand
GTGGTGAAGGGATAGTCGGCGATGCGCGGGCGCGCGTTCGATATGGCGGTGATCAGCGTTGACTTGCCGGCATTGGGCATGCCAAGCAGACCGACATCGGCCAGCACCTTGAGTTCGAGCTTCAGGCTCTTCTTCTCTCCCGGCCAGCCCGGGGTTTTCTGTCGCGGAGCGCGGTTGATGGCGCTCTTGAAGCGCATGTTGCCAAAGCCCCCGTCTCCGCCCCTGGCGATGGTGATCACCTCACCCGGCGTCAGCAGTTCATAAAGAACGTCGCCGGTCTCGGCGTCGGTGATGACGGTCCCGACCGGCATCTTCAGCGTGATGTCGTCGCCGGCCGCTCCGAACATATCCGACCCCATGCCATGCTGGCCGCGCCGGGCTTCATGGCGGCGCGAAAACCGGAAGTCGACCAGCGTATTGAGGTTGACATCGGCGACCGCGAGGACATGGCCGCCCCGACCGCCGTCGCCGCCGTTGGGGCCGCCAAACTCCTTGTACTTCTCGTGCCGGAACGACACGCAGCCCGCACCGCCGTCCCCGGCTGCGATGTCAATAAAGGCTTCGTCTACAAACTTCATGGGTTGAACTCATGGGGCCACTGGCACACATCGGAACACGCTGACATCCTTATAAACGAAAAACCCCGCGTTCGGCGCGGGGTTTTCTTCCGGGGCGAAGCTCCCCTCAGACCGGGGTAATGCTCACCGTATGCTTATTCAGCGCGCCCCGCACCGAGAAGGACACGCTTCCTGCTGTCAGCGCAAACAAGGTATGGTCCTTTCCGATACCGACATTGGCGCCGGGGTGGAACTTGGTCCCACGCTGACGGACAATGATCGCTCCAGCGCTGATCGCCTCACCGCCGAAAGCCTTCACGCCAAGCATTTTGGGCTTCGAATCGCGCCCGTTGCGCGTAGAGCCGCCGCCTTTTTTCTGTGCCATTTTTTTCTCCAGTCAGTCGGCGGCGTTGCCAATGGCGCGCCACCGCAATTGCATCAGCCGACGATCGCGCCAATTTGCAGTTCTGTGAACTGCTGGCGATGACCCTGGCGCTTTTGATAGTGCTTGCGACGGCGCATCTTGAAAATGCCGACCTTGTCGTGCTTGCCGTGCGCCATCACCGTAACCGTAACCGTCGCGCCGGAAACCAGGGGAGTGCCCACCCGAATCTCGGCGCCGTTGCCGACCGCAAGAACCTGGTCAAGCACAATCTCCTGGCCTACATCCGCAGCAATCAGTTCTACTTTAATTTTTTCGCCAGCAGCAACGCGATACTGTTTGCCACCGGTTTTTATGACCGCGTACATAGGGACCTCTTTGTTTGGACTCTGCAAGAAAATTTAGGCAGAGCCCAAAATTATAGCAGCTCTGGGGCGTCTTGCCATCGACGCGCTGCAACCGACCTCTGGCGGGGCTATACGACTTCCTATAATCGGCCGAAATCGCAGAGCGCCACGAGTTGCAAGTTCATTCACCCCCTTCAATGCCCTGTCTGGATGTGATCGCCCAGGACATGCGCATGGTCGACGCGGTGATCAGCCAGCGGCTCGCGTCAGGCGTTCCGCTGGTAGGGCAGGTGTCACGCCACATCATCGCCGCTGGCGGTAAGCGGCTGCGGCCCTCGCTGCTGCTGCTTACCTGCGGCGCACTCGGCTACCGGGGCGAGCGGCGCTTCAACCTGGCGGCGGTGGTCGAGTTCATCCACACCGCGACCCTGTTGCATGACGACGTTGTCGACGGCTCAGCGTTGCGCCGCGGAAACGCCACTGCCAACGAAACTTTCGGAAATCCGGCGAGCGTTCTGGTCGGCGACTTCCTGTACTCGCGCGCCTTCCAGATGATGGTCGAAGCCAGCGACATGCGCATCATGCAGGTACTGGCCGACGCGACCAACGTGATCGCCGAGGGCGAGGTGTTGCAGTTGATGAACATGCACAATGCGGAGCTTGACGAAGCCGGCTACTTGGCGGTGGTGCGATCGAAGACGGCCAAGCTGTTCGAAGCCAGCGCCCGGGTCGGGGCCATCCTGGCTGGCGCTTCCCCCGAACTCGAAGCAGCGTGCGCGCAATACGGCCAGGCACTTGGAACCGCATTTCAGGTGATAGACGACGTGCTCGACTACGCGGGCGACGCCGAGGTGATGGGAAAAAGCCTGGGCGACGACTTGCGCGAGGGCAAGAACACCTTGCCCCTGATAGCGGCCATGCAGCGCGGCACGCCAGCACAAAAGGCGGTGATCCAGTCGGCCCTCGAAACCGGCTCGACCGATTTGCTCGACCAGGTGATCGATATCGTCACCACGACCGGCGCGCTGGAATTTTCGCGCCACGCAGCCGCTCAGGAAGCGCGACGCGCCATCGCCTTTGCGCAAGCGTTGGCGCCGGGCCCTTACACCAATTGCCTGCTGAGCCTGGCGGAACAACTGCTGGATCGCGACATCTGAGGCCGCCTTAAAACAGCAGCTTAAAACTGCTTTCCTGCACCTCGATAGCCTCGATGTGCTTGCCCACCAGGTCCGGGACATGGTACGCGCTGATCCCGTCGAGCAGGGTCAGCACGGTGTTGTTGAGCAAAACCTCGATCGCCTTGGGCACTTCACTGCCCTCGCCCGTGCTCAACTTGAGAAGTTGCACCTTTGATATTTCGATGTCGCCCTTGGCCTTGTTCCAAAGCGGATGAAAATTAATGCAGAAATCGCCGGCCCTGCTTGGCAGCTTGCTGGCCCAGTTGCCACAGAGTTCGATCTTCTGACTATCCTTGCCGAACTTGGTGACCGGATTGTCGAGACGGATGCTCAGCTTCTCGCGCGGAAACTTGGCCTGCACAGCCTTGTCAATCAGGGTCTTGGGGATACTCAGTGACAGCGCGCTGGCAGCACCGCAAGCCAATGCCATCACCAAGCTCAGGACAATGTTAATGCGCACAGGTTTTCCTTTTCTTAGATGGCGCGAGCACTTGCAGCTGCGAATCGCCGCATGGCAGCAGGCAGCGATTCGCACAACTAGGCTCTTGAGCATCACTAGGAAATTCCCGCTTTCGTGAACTCCTACCGTACGCGATATTGCCAGGCGCTCGCTACAATCGTGTCTTTATATTAACCAGGCCTACCATGACCACTCTTAAAGACTTGATGGCGCAAAAAGAAGCGCTGGAAAAACAAATCGCAGAAACGCGCAGCCGGGAATTATCGGACGCGATCCGACAGGTGCGCTCGTTGATCGAAGCGCACGGCCTGACGCAAAAAGATGTCTTTGAGACCGGCAGCCGCGGAACAAAGACGCGGATGAAGGCCAGCAAGGTAGCGGCAAAATACCGCGACCCCTTGTCCGGCAAGGAGTGGACCGGCAGGGGCAAGGCTCCGCGCTGGCTCGACGGCAAGGACAAGATGCAATACCTGATCGCTGGCTGAGTCGGTTCAGCGGCCCCAGGCGGCCCGCCGCGCCGCCGCTGGCCAGCGGCCGTGAGGCCGTCACATGTCGGTCGAGTTGCTCATGGACTCCGCTGCGGGAGCGCCCGGGTCGGGTCCGCCAGTGCCACCGGCGGGCGGGGAGCCGGGGGCGATTGCTGATAACGCCGCATTGGCCGGCGCATCGTCGCCGCCACCGCACGCAGCCAAGGCGAGCGCAGCAACGACCATTACAACTGGGAATGGGAAAGACTTGGTCACGATGCCTATTCTAAGTATCTGTTCGGCTTTGTATCGATTATCGCCCTTCGCTCCACAAGCCGCCAAGGCCTCGGCTACAAGCGGGTTTGTTACAATGCCCAGCTTGGTTTTCATTGCTAGGCACCTGCGTTGCAACGGCATTGGCAAACCTAACGGGGTGTAGCTTAGTCAGGTAAAGCGCTACGTTCGGGACGTAGAGACCGGAGGTTCGAATCCTCTCACCCCGACCAAATTCCCGAATTAGATACAGCACTGAGCAGCATTGAGCCGCTTCTCTTGCAGGCAAATGTAGCTTGGCTTTTGGGATACTGCAGCTCGATGCTTCATGCCCCAATCGCCTGCAAGTCCTGCGCCTCAGTACCCGGCGGGGTGGCCTCAGTGGCCAGTGCAAGATAGTCGACCTTCTTTTGCAGGTCACCGTCGGAGTCGGTAAAACGTGCCGCGATGGCCCGGAACTCCTCGGCGATGTCCATGAACGCGTCGACCATGGCGGGGTCGAAGTGCTCGCCACGGCCTTGCGAGATGATGTCGACCGCGCGTTCATGCGGCATTGCGACTTTATAGACGCGCCGGCTGATGACCGCGTCGTACACGTCGGCCAGCGCCATCAGGCGCGCCGATACCGGTATCTCCTCCCCGCACAGACCCTGCGGATAACCCGATCCGTCCCATTTTTCATGGTGCGAGTAGGCGATTTCCTTGGCCACAGTAAGGAACGCGATTCGGTGGCCGAGCAGGTTTTCGGCGTACTCGATGGCGTCACGTCCCAACACCGCATGGGTCTTCATGATGTCCATTTCGGCGGGCTCGTAACGGTCGGGCTTGAGCAGGATACGGTCGGGTATGCCGACCTTTCCGATGTCGTGCATCGGCGCCGATTTGAGCAGCAGCTCGATATACGCGTCGCTGAGCAGCGCGGCAAAGCGCGGATGCGACTGCAGTTTTCGGCTTAGCGCGTGCACATAGTGCTGGGTTCTACGGATATGGTTTCCGGTCTCGGAGTCGCGCGTCTGCGCCAGCGAGGTCATGACCAGGATGGTGAAGTCCTGCACCGCAATCATCTCTTCGGTCCGTCGGGCAACCGCCTGTTCCAGGCCGTCACTGATCTTGCGCATCAGGTCCGTGTTTGCGTGCTGCGCCAGTTGCACCTTCATGCGCGCCAGGAACACTTGAGGGCTGACCGGCAACTGGATGTAGTCGGTCGCGCCGCAGTCGAAGCCGCGCAACTCCGCCTGCTCGCCAGCATGCGGGTCGCCCAGCAGCACGACCGGGATATGCCAGGTGACCGGGTCGCTCTTGAGTTTCTTGCAAATCGCGTAGCCGTCGACGTCGGGAAGCTGGGTATCCAAAACGATTAGCTTGGGCGTACAACACGCTCCCACCATGCGCAGCAAATCATCGACATCGTCGGCCACATGCAGATCGCAGATCTCGCGCAAGGCAGCAGGAATCCACGGGGCGACGAGATGCCGGTCGTTGACAATCAGCGCGCTTGGCCGGTTGGCCACAAATAGGTCCATGGTGTTGCCGTCCTATCCGATATGCAGCTCAAGCGCCGCGACCTGCAGGGCGCTTGCGCCCGCATGCATCGTCGTGCCATCAGCGGCAGGGAACAGCAAGCTCACCGATGTACCGAGCCCTGGCGCGCTGTCTACCACCAGTTCACCACCGTGCAAGTCCATGATTTCCTTCACGATGCTCATCCCCAGCCCGGTTCCGGGGGTGGCGCCGGAGCGATCGGCCCGGAAGAAACGCTCGCAGATGCGCGCGACGACCTCGCTGTGCATTCCAATTCCCTCGTCGCGGATGCACAGACCCACCAGGTCCTTGCCGACGGCGTTGCAGGATGCCGTCGCCGTGATGCTGATGCGCGTTCCGGGCGGCGAATATTTGTAGGCGTTGGACAGCACATTCAAGACCGCCTGCCTGGCCTTGCCCAGGTCGACGCGGCACGGCGTCGCCGACAAATCCACGCTCGGCGCCAGTCGGGCCGGTGGCAGGCTGAATCCGGAAATCAGCTCGTGCACCAGCACCCGCAGATCAGCGTCAACGACTACAAAGTCCTTGTCCCGGCGCGCCTCGATGCGGGCCAGATCCAGCAATTCGTCCAGAATCGCCTTCATCTGGTAGGACTGCCTCAAGATAATGTTCAGGAACTCTTTACGCTGCTCGTCACCGAGATCATGCGTGAGAAGCACTTCGGAAAATCCCAGTATGCCCGCCATCGGCGTTCGCAACTCGTGCGCCGCCGTTGCCAGGAATTCGCTCTTCATTTTTTCCACCATGGTTTCATGCGTGACATCGCGCAGGTAAACGATCTGCGCCACGGTGGCCGAGTCGCTGGTCCTCAGGCTCAACTCCAACATGCGTCTCGGTGACCCGGCGATTTCAATCCGCTTGCGATGCTTCGGTTGCGGGTCATGGTGCAATCTGCGCAACATAGGAAAGCCATCGAAAGGCTGCTCGGCAGTGCAACGCGCATTCATCATCTGTGCGAGAGCGTCTTCCTCAAGCCCCAGCACCGCCGACCCAGCCAATCCGGTGAGCAACTCAAAGGCCGGGTTGGTGTACTTCACCCGCATGCCACGGTCGAAGGAGATGAAAGCGTCTGTGCTCAGCGAAAAAATGGCGTCCAGTTGCGCGCTGCGGTCCTCTATCTGATCGCGTGCCATACGCTGCTCGCTGCAATCGCGGGCCGATCCCGAGACGCGCACCACCTGACCGCCAGCGCCGCGTATCGCGCGGCCCCGGACCGATGTCCACTTGTACGAACCATCCCTGCAGCGCAGCCGCATTTCCTGAAAGTAATGATCGCTCTCGCCGCTGAAATGCAGTTGCATCTGGCGACGGGCCTGGTCGATGTCATCCGGATGGAGCAGCGACACCATGTCGTACAAGTCCGGGCCCTCGCCGCTGAATGGGTAGCCCAGCATGGCGACGAAGCGATCCGAAGCGTAGCGACTGCCATCGCTGAGATTCCAGTCCCATATGCCTTCGTCAGCGCCGTTGAGGGCGCCTTTCCAACGTTCCTCGCTTTCGGCCAGGGCCTGCGCCACGACGACCTTGGCCGTGACATCGCGCACGATGCCCAAGACCCGCTCCGCGCGGCCCAGGCCGTCACGTTCGAGCACTTCGCCGGTCGTGCTGATCCAGACCCACTGGCCGCTCTTGTGGCGCATCCGGAATTCGACGAAGAAGTGCCGCGTCTCCCCCTTGAGGTGGCCCAGCAGGGCGGCACGCACCGCGCCGGCATCCTCAGGATGCACCAGGTCGGCAGCAGCGCTGTCGGCCAGGTTGATCTCGCCGGCCCGATAGCCCAGCATCCGGTTGACCTGCGCGCTGTGGGACGCGGCCCGGTCGCGCAGGTTCCAATCCCATATGCCGAGCGCGCCACCGTCCACGGCCATTTCAAGCCGCTCCTCGCTGCGACGCAATACCGACTCCAAGTGCTCGCGCATGACCATCTCCCGATACATGCGCTTGAGGTGGATCGACATCAGTGCGGCCATCAGCGCTATCAGAATGACCAGCGCCGTCGCCTGCTGGATGACCACCTGTCGGCTGGCGACCGTCATGTCGCGCAGCGCCTTCGTCGACATTGCGGTGGCCACCAGCAACGGGTAGTCCGGCACCTGGCGATAGGCGAGCAGATGTTCGATAGCACCGTCGCCGATGGGCGCGGTCAGCAACACATGCGTCGCTCCCTCAACCATCGGCTGTCGAAAAAAGGATGCCAACGCTATGGTCGGGCCGTAATCTTCCGATCCCTGCATCGACTGCGCCCGATAGACGCCGTCCTGACCGATCAAAGCCGCCACGCTGTTGGCCGGCAAATCGAGTTCAGCCAAAAAACGGGTGAAGGTGCTGCTTCTGATCGATGCCACCGCGACCCCGCCAAAGCTGCCGTCGGTCTTGAAGATACGCCGGGTTAACGCGATGGTCCACTGCTTCGGCGTGCCTCCGAGCACCGGTTTGGATACCTGCATCTGGCTAGAGCGGCCATCGCGGTGAACCTGAAAGTGTTCGCGGTCCGACAAGTTCAAGCCTTTGGCAAAGGGAACACTGCTGGCTTGCAAAAAGCCGTTGGCGTCGATGATCCCGACCTGCTCGTACAGGCGTGCGTCGATCACGCCCTGCTCGACCATGGCCCTCAGGTTCAGGCCAGAGCCCTCAGCGACATAGCGCGCGCTGAGCAAGCCCAGCGTCTGGTCGGCCGCAGCCAGTATGCGTGAGGTACGTTCCTCCTGCACACGCGTCAGGTTCGACAGCGTGCCCTGGATTTCGGCCTGTTGGCGCTGCACCATATCTTGCGTCGCATGCCAAGCGATCAGCGCCACCGCCGCGATGAGCAGCAGCGTGGCACCCCACAGCGCGGGCAGGACAAACTTTCGGGGCAGCAGCGCGTACAGGCCGTTTAGCCCGGGGCTTGCAAACCCGGCTGCGGCTGCGCCGCGCTTCATGCGGCCAGAGGCTGCGACGCACTACGGTAACGCCCTGAGCCGGCCTTGCGCGCCAGCGCCATGGCGTCGGCTGCGCTCGCCAGCAGCGTCGCGCCATCGACACCGTCCCCGCGAAACATGGCGCCACCGATGCTCGCGCCTACCACCAGCGACAGCTTGCGCAGCGCAAAGGGCTGGCCCATCAGGTCGATCATTCTTTGCGCGACCAACGCCAGTTCGGCTTCGCTGCGCAAACCGACCAGCAGGACCGCAAAGCAATCGGCCCCGGCGCTGGCGACACTGTCACAACCGCGAACGGATTCCTGCAGGCGCGCAATGGCGCCGTGCAGCACCGTCTCGGCGACACCCACATCCTCGGTATCGCGTATCCACTGCATCCGGTCGAGCAGCACCGACAGCATGGCAACGGATTCACCGCCGCACCGTGCCACCGCGATCCTCTGCGCCACCCTTTGGTCAAACAGTGCCCGCTGGGGCAAACCGGTCAGAGGGTCGTGGCTCGAGGTGTCCATTAGCGCCAGTTCGGCGCCGCGCAGGGCCGCATGGTCGCTGAACACCGCCACAAAAATCGGCGGCGCGTTGTCCGCCCCGGCGATGGCGCTAACGCAGACTGACACGCACACGGGGTCTGCGTGCGCGCCGGCTAGCAGGGTTGTCTGGCCACGCCAATGACCGTCGCGCTGCAGCGCGGTCCACATGGACGGCTCGAATCCGTCGCCCGCTTGCACCGATGGCAGAAAGTCGGTCAGGCGCGCTGGCAGCCCCTCGTCTGCGCCGACCAGCGCCAAGTCGTGGTCGGCTGCTATCACCAGGCCACTGGCGTCGCACAGCAGTGCGCCGCGGTGCAGCTTGCGCGCGATCTCGGCGCCAGCGTGCGGACTGTCAGCGGCACCGATATCGCGCATTACCCAGGCTAGGCGGCGCTGCGACTCGGCGAGCAGCGGCAACACCTGAACGGAAAAAAGCCTGGCGCTAGCGGGATCGCCTTGGGGATGCATCACCAGTTCAGCCGCAGCGCACACCCGCTCTGCACCGGACAGGCCCTCGAGCATGCGTTGCAACTGCGGCAGGCACGAGGATGCGAGCAGTTGCTCCACCTGGATCGGGCCCGCGTCGCCCAACTGCAAGGCGGTTCGCGCGGCGGCGTTAAAAGCCTCCAGTCGACCGTCCGGCCCCAGCACCAGGCACAGCGCCTTGGGCACGCTGCTCTCCCGGCCCAGGATCGCGCCGGCCTCGCTGAGCCTCTGGTAGGAGGCCCTGAGCAGCGCATGGCGCCGCTCCAGGTCGCCGTAGCGCCCCTGCAGCTCCTGAAAATCTTCGGCGTAACGGGCCAACTGGTGCTTCAACGAGGTCTCGTCGCTGACGACCATGGGCTGCGCGTCGCCGCCAGCGGACGCCATACGCAAATGCTGGACCGTCGTCATTTGAGCTTCTCGCGCAGCCAGTTCACTACCTGCAGCGGGCTGAACGGCTTGATGAAGTAGGCGTCGGCGCCATGCTCCTGGCCCGCCCGGTAGTCAGCCGCCTGGCCGCGCGCCGTGACCATCGCCACCAGCGTGCTCTTGAGATCGGGGTCGGCCTTCACCCTATCGAGCACCTGCAGGCCGTCAAGCGCACCGGGCATCATGATGTCGAGCACCAGCGCATCGGGCCGGTGCTCGCGCAGCGCCTGCAACGCCGAAACACCGTCGCTGGCCTCAAAAATCTGGTACTCACCGCCCAGGGTAATAGACAGCAGTCGGCGAATGTCGGGGTGGTCGTCGGCAATCAGTATCTTCTTCATGGGGCACTCTTCAGGTTGTGCAACGCGCCGGCCAACAGCACCAGCGTGCAGGAGTCTATCGCGCTGGCACCCGCCCAGCCTGCCACCACTGCCCGGTGCGCTTGGCGCCGGCGTCGAGTTGCATCATGCGGCTAGGCGGACACTTGCGCGCCGGCCCTCCTCGACAGAATTGGCAACCGCCAGCAAGCGGGAAAAGGCGACCGGCTTTCCCAGCAGCGTAACGCCCGGCGGCAGGCCACCGCGGCGCGCTATCTCGGTCTCGTCCAGACCGCTGACGGCAACAATGGCGATGCCCGCATAACGCGCGCTGCTGCGCAGGATTCGCAGCACCTGCAAGCCATCCACGCCGGGCATGCTCAGATCGACGATGAGGAGGTCGGGGGGTGCCGCTTCAATCGCCAGCAACCCCTCGATGCCGTTGTCGACCGTGCGCACCTCGGGCGCCATGGGCCACTGCGCCAGCATGACCTGGTACAGGCGCAGCAGGTTACGGTCGTCCTCTACCACCAGCACCCGCATGCGTGCGCTCTCGGCCTCGGTCGGCGCGCTAACAACCGACTGCATCCGCACGTACAGCAGCTTTTCCACCGAATCACGCGCCACCCGCCGGTGTCCGCCCGGAGTCTTCCAGGCCGACAGCAGGCCGTTGTCGACCCACAGCTGCGTCGTTCCGACCGACACGCCCAGCAGCGTCGCGGCCTCCCGCGTGGTGCAAAAGGTCTTCTCAACTTTCATAGTCTCACTCGCCCGAGGGCCTGGATTTCGATCCGCCGACTGTAATTTCGAAAGCTGCCAAATCCTATTGGATTCTGTCGAATTAGCAAAAACCGCCAACTATTCACGCTTGGAGTCACACCGGCATGTCATTCGGCAATCCGAAAACGGCTGACGCGGGCTTAGCCCGGTCGCGCCGCCGGCGCTAAGCCGCCAGCGCGCGCACCCATTCGAGCTGGCGCGGCAGGCATACCGACTGCAGGTCATAGTGCGCGCGCGCGAATGCACGCGCCGATGCGCCCAGTCTGGCGCGGGCCTGCGGATCGTCGAGCAGCGCACAGACCTGCTGCGCCAGCCCGCCGACGTCAAAAAAATCCACCAGCCGCCCGGTTTCGTCATCGCGCACTGCCTCGCGCAGCGGCTGCGTGTCGCTGGCGACGATGGCGCAGCCCAGGCTCATGGCCTCGAGCAAGCTCCACGACAGCACGAAAGGGTAGGTCAGGTAGACATGCACACTCGACAGTTGCAGCAGCGGTATGAAGTGCTGGTAGGGCACATGGCCCAGAAAGTGCACCCGGGCCCAGTCGGCGTCGCTGATCTGCGGGCGCACTTCGGCGGCGAATAGGTCCTTCCACTTGCGCCCGCCCTCGGCACGCGCGCCGTAGCTCACGTCGTCGCCGCCGACCAGCAGCACCCGTGCCCCTGGACGGCGTCGCAGCAACTCGGGCAACGCACGCATGAATATGTGGTAGCCGCGGTAGGGCTCCAGGTTGCGGTTGACGAAGGTGATGAGCTCGTCGCCGCGGCTCAGCTTCAGGCTGCCGTTGAGCGTCAGGCTGACACCGGGGTTGGGTGCCAGCGCGTCGGTGTCGATGCCGTCGTGCACCACGGTGATCTTGCTGCGAAAAGGCTCGGGGAAGGTACTCGCCTGCCATTGGGTCGGCGAGATCGCTGCGTCGGCGACCTCGAAGTGCAGCAGGTTGTTGAGGTTTTTCAGCCGCAGCCGGCAGACATCGCCGGCGTCGGCGGCCGGAAACTCCGGATCGAAGCCGACGTCGGCGCCTTGCGGGTGGTAGTAGAACTCGGCATAGATTCCCAGCCGCGCTGCGGGCCAGACGTCCTTGAGAAAGAGGCTCTCTCCCCAGCCCGGATGCGCGATGACCAGGTCGGGGCAAAAACCCTGCGCCTTCAACCGCAAGGCGGCGCGAAAGCAGGCTTCGCCGCGGATCGCCTTGGTCTCGAAATCGCTCACCCACGGATGGACCTTGGGCGTCGTGCCCCGGCTCGCCGCATAGGGCAC
>Ga0114970_10003286_pt1 | contig 11928 bp, 10 predicted proteins | sample M_140205_XF_Meta_FD_87030 | JGI IMG/M metagenome (GOLD analysis project Ga0114970, IMG submission 87030) | Freshwater microbial communities from Lake Montjoie, Canada to study carbon cycling - M_140205_XF_MetaG | ecosystem: Environmental > Aquatic > Freshwater > Lake | place: Lake Montjoie... | reverse complement strand
TTGCAGCCCAGGCAGATCCAGCGGAACCCCAGGCGAAGGCACAATCAGGTCCCAGGCTTCATCAAACAGCTCTTCGCTCTGCAAACAAAACCCTGGCAAATCCTGCGCCTTCATATCCGCAGGCGTCACTACCGCTCCGCGAGCGAGCAGAAATTCCGCCGCAGCGCGACCGGACTTCTCCATCCCCAGCACAAGGACTCTCGCCCCCAACAGGTTCATCGCAGCTTGAGCGTGGTCAGCGCGAACAGCGCCAACACGAACCCAATAATCCAGAACCGGGCAATGATCTTCGATTCCTGCCAGCCCAAAGCCTCAAAGTGGTGATGTATCGGGGCCATCTTGAAGATGCGCTTCTTCCGCAACTTGTAACTGCCCACCTGCAGAATCACACTCATCAACTCAATCACGAACATGCCGGCAATGAAGATCAACAGGATCTCCTGCTTAATCAGCACCGCCACCACCCCCATCGCCCCGCCCAGCGAAAGCGACCCCACATCGCCCATAAACACTGCCGCCGGATGCGAGTTCCACCACAGAAAACCCAGACTGGCCCCGGTCATCGAAGCGCAAAAAATCGTCAGCTCAGCTGTACGCGGATTTCGCGCCAGCAACAGGTACTCGGCCAGTTCCTTGTTCCCCGTCGTATACGCAAACACCGTCAGCGCACCCGCCGAAATCACCATCAGGCCAATCGCCAGACCATCCAGGCCGTCCGTAATGTTCACTGCGTTGCTCGACCCCACCACCACAAACACAAAGAACAAATAGAAGGGCAGGAAAGCCAGCACCGCCGTCCACGGGTTCCCCAGCATCGAGTGAATCAACAGGTCCGGCTGAAACTGTTTGAAGAACGGAACATTCAGCACCGTCGTGTAGCCACCGTTGCCTCTCATCGAAGCCAGCCACCCGGTGATCACCGCCGCCACCGCCATCTGCAAGGCAAACTTCTGCTTCGCCGTCAGCCCCAGATTCTGTTTCTTCGCTACCTTCGCATAGTCATCCAGGAAACCAATCGCGCCGTATGCCAGCAACGCAAACATCGCGATCCATACATACTGATGCCGCAGATCCGCCCACAACAGTGTCGGCACAATAATGCTGACAATAATCAGCACTCCGCCCATCGTGGGCGTACCCGCCTTCTTCTGGTGCGACTTCGGCCCGTCTTCCCGAATATGCTGCCCAATCTGGAACTGCCGCAGCTTCTGAATCAGCCACGGCCCCAGCATCACGCAAAGAAAGAACGATGTCAGACTGGCGAACATCGTCCGCGCCGTCACATAACGGAAAACATTGAACGCGCGGACTGTCGTATGAAGCTGTTCGTATAAGAGCCAATAAAGCATGTTTGTCCGCCGCTAGTGTCTTTCGCCCGGGCCCGCGCCCTCGTTGCCAAACGCTCTTGCAAGCGCCTTCTCTACCTGTACTCCACGAGATCCCTTAAACAGCACGGCATCACCCGGCTGCACAAAATCGCGGACAAATTCACCCGCTTCTTCCGGCGTTGAAAAAAAGTACGCGGCGCTGACCGACGTTCCCGCTTTGACAGCCTCGTCAACTGTAAAGCGGGCAGCGCCGCGTATGCCGATAACGGCATGAATGCCCTGTTCTGCGGCAAATTTTCCGATTCCGCGGTGCAGGGTCTCGGCCTCGCGGCCAAGTTCGAGCATTTCGCCCAGCACGGCAATACGCCGACGGGCGGGAATCCCGGCAAGCAACTCCAGCATGGAGCGCATCGCCTCAGGATTCGCATTGTAGCAATCGTTGATTATCGTGACGCCGTTCTTTTCCGAACGTTCGCCACGCATATGGCCGGGGCGTAGAGCCCGCACGGCATCCCGCAAGGAAGCGGCTTCAATTCCCAGAGCTCGCGCAGCAGAGATCGCGGCCAGCACATTGCTGATGCCATGACGTCCCGCCAGCGGTGATTCAAAATCCACTCCCACAGCGCGGAACTTCGCACCGTCTTCAGAGAGTTCCACATTCTCCGCACGAACCTCAGCCCCAGCGGAAAATCCATACAAAATCGAGCGCCCGGAATGAACCTTCGCGAAATCGCGAACGCGATCATCATCCGCGTTCAACACAGCAATGCCGTCACCCGGCAACTCTTCAATCAGTTCCCGCTTGGCCAGAGCCACACCGTCAATACCATCCGGAAAATTCTCGGCGTGCGCCCAGCCCACATTGGTAACTACCCCAATGGAAGGCCGCGCCACACGAGCCAGCGTGCGAATCTCTTCGGCGTGGTTCATCCCCATTTCCAGTACGCCAACCTGAGCTTCGGCGGGCAACCGGAGAATCGACAAAGGCACCCCCAAATGGTTGTTGAAATTCCCCATGGTCCGCCCGGTCGGGAACGCACTCCCCACCAGTTCCGCAACCGCGTCTTTAGTACTCGTCTTTCCAGCCGACCCCGTGACGCCAATCACCGTCCCGCCCCACTGCGTCCGCGCCGCCGCGCCCAGTTGCATCAGTGCCTGCTGCGTATCACGAACCTGCAACAGAGGGCCACCCACACCAGGCAGATCATGATCCACCACCGCTACCGATGCGCCACGCCCAAAGGCCGAAGCCACATAGTCATGCCCATCACGCTCCCCGCGCAAAGCAAAAAAGCAATCGCCCGCCTGGGTGGTTCGGGAATCAATGCTCCAGCCGGAAACGGCGAAGTTTCCCGCTGACACCGCACCCACCGCCGCAGCAATCTGAACAGAGGACATCGTCATCCCGCAGCCTCCACGCTCTTCCGCCCAAAGCCAAAGGACCGCAATACTTCCGCCGCGACTTCCCGGTCATCAAAGTGAATCGTCTCTTTGGCAAAGACCTGGTAGGTTTCGTGCCCCTTGCCGGCCAGCAGCACCAGATCTCCCGCATTCGCGTTCTCAATCGCCCGGCGAATCGCACTCGCACGATCCGGCTCCACAATCGCCTTCGTGTCCGTCCGCTTCAGGCCAACCATAATGTCGTTGATGATCTGCAACGGCTCTTCCGAACGCGGATTATCGCTCGTCACAATCACCAGATCACTGCCTTCGCCAGCCGCCTTCCCCATCAGCGGACGCTTCGTTACGTCGCGATCGCCACCGCAGCCGAACACCGTGATAATTCTCTTCGGCTCCAGCCCACGAGCCACGGCCAACGCGTTCCGCAGAGCATCATCCGTGTGCGAGTAATCCACCACTACCGCAAACGGCTGACCTTCATCCACCCGCTCAAATCGTCCCGGTACCCCTGTGCAGGCAGCAATCCCCGCAGCAATCGTCTCCGGTGCCAATTGGTACGTCATCCCGGCGCAGCAAGCCGCCAGAATGTTGTACACATTGAACCGACCAATCATTTTCGACCGAACTTCAAACTTCAGCCGATCAAAAGCAATCTCAAACCGAAGCCCCGTCAGAGCATTGTGGATATGCCGGGCCCGAACCCGCGCATCCGGCCCCAAACCATACCAAAGCACTTCAGAAGTGCTGCCTTCCGAGACCAGCTTCCGGCCCCATTCGTCATCCCGGTTGATCACCGCGCACTTCGGCGCAGGTCCGCCCGAGCCAGTGAACAGCAACTTCTTCGCTTCGAAGTAACTCTCCATCGTCCCGTGGAAATCCAGATGGTCCCGGGTCAGATTCGAGAATACTGCGGTATGAAATCCAACCCCGTAGACGCGGCCCAGTGCCAGCGCATGTGACGAAACTTCCATCGTCGCGTGCGTCCCGCCAAGTTGTTCCAGCCCCGCCAGAATCCGATGCAGCTCCAGAGACTCAGGTGTCGTATTCACCGCAGGCAGAACCTTGCCGCCTAACCTGTATTCCACCGTTCCGATCAGTGCCGTCGTCTTCCCCGCCGCCCGCAGAATCGAATCGATCAGATAGCCCGTGGTGGTCTTCCCGTTCGTCCCCGTAATCCCGGTCAACTGCAGCTTCTCGTCGAGGTTCCCGTAGAATGTCCGCGAAGCCCTGGCCAGCGCCTGACGCCCATGCAGAACCTGCAGCCATGGCCCCTCAAAACCAGTCGGCGCGGGCAGTTCACTCACCACCGCTACTGCGCCTTTCGCCATTGCATCTGCGGCAAACTGCCTGCCATCCGCCCTGGCCCCGGGAAATGCAAAGAACAGGCTCCCGGCGGTAACCTTTCGCGAGTCGTACTCCAGCCCGCTAATCTCCCTCGCCTCAAGGCCTGCAGACACAGCGCCGCCCGTCTGCTCACTGAGCAGCGGAACGCCCGTCAATACTGCCTTGAGCTCCATTTCAGCGCGCGAAAACGACCCTTATCCTTTCCCCTCGGTGCATCGGCCGGCCCGCCGCAGGCAACTGTGCCCGCGCCACACCACTGCCCTGAATCGTCACTTCAATCCCTTCAGCCGACGCCATTTCAACGACATTTCGCACCGACTTGCCCCGGAAATCAGGCACCTTCGGACCCTTCGGCGCTTCCGACGGGATCGCATCGTCCGCCTCCACAGGTTCTGCCTCCTGTGCAGCCAGCAGCTCCTTCAGGCTTGGATCGTCTTCCATGATGCTCCGCTCGCTCAAACCGGCAATCGAAGCATCTTCCATCACGAGCTCCGGTTTCAAAGGCTTTTTCACCGCAAGCGCATCCTCAGGAATGTCTTTCGGGACATCCATCAGCCGCATCGCTTCTTCCGCAATCACCTTGAACACAGGCCCCGCCGCAGACCCGCCCATCCCCGAATTCCCTTCCGTGCCATTCAGCGTCACCACAATCACCAGCCGCGGATTCGTTACCGGCGCGAAACCCATGAACGACGCGTTGTACAGGTGGGTGTAATGTCCGTTTTCAAAGATCTGTGCCGTACCCGTCTTGCCCGCCGACGTGTAGCCATCCAGCCGGGCAGTTGTGCGCGCCGTGCCACGCAGCACCACGCCTTCCATCATCATCCGCATCGTCATCACGGTTTCGGGCTTCAGCACCCGCACCGGAGCCTCCGTCGGTTCTACCTGGTCGCCGCGCTTCAACACCAGCCTCGGCTTCACCAGCATCCCGCCATTGGCGATTACCGAACAGGCACGTGCCAACTGCACGGACGTCGTACTCAGCTCCTGGCCCATCGCAATCGAGGCCAGCGAAGTGGTGCCCCATCTGTCCAGCGTCCGCAACAGGCCCCGCGATTCGGCGGGCAGGCCAACGCCCGTCTTCTCGCCAAACCCGAACTTCCGCGAGTATTCGTACATCTTTTCGCGGCCCACACGGGTCCCAATCAGAATCGCTCCAATATTCGACGACTTCTCCAGTACCTGCTGCATCGAAATCGTCCCGTAGCCACCGTGCGCTTCGTGGATCACCCGTCCCGGCAGACGCAGCGTTCCCGCACCCGTCGGAATCATCGACTCCGGCGTCAAATTCGTTGTCTCCAGCGCCGCCGACAGCGTCACAACCTTATAAATGGAACCGGGCTCAAACGGGACCGAAACACCCAGATTGAATCGCGACCACTTATTCTCCCCAGGCATCTTCGCCTTGTTCGGGTCGTAAGTCGGATAGTTGGCCAAAGCGATGATTTCGCCGTTGTACGGATCCATCACGATCGCAGTCCCATAGCGCGCATGCTTCAGTTCCACCTGCGCCTTCAGAGCCTGCTCGGTCAAGTACTGCAGTCTCTCGTCAATGGAAAGCGTCAACGAGATCCCCGACTTCGGCGCGGAGTCCATGTGCGATGCAATGCCTCGCCGCTTCACGTCCATCAGCAGGCGTTCTGAACCAGCCTTGCCCTTCAGCGTCCCCTCAAAGGCCTTTTCAATTCCCGCCGCGCCTTCTTCTTCCTTGTAGACAGTCCCAATCACATGGGCGGCTGTCTCCGCTTTCGGATAGTGCCGCTGGCTTTCCACGTGAAAGCTCGCCCACTCCAGATTGAGCTTCTTGAGATTATCTGTTTCAAACGGGTCCAGCCTGTGTTTTACCCAAAGAAAACCCTTGCGGTGCCGACGCGCGGTCATCAGCCGGTCAAACAGCACCTTCTGGTCCACATGGAGGATTCCTCCGAGGACATTGGCCGCCACACCCACATTGCTCATCCGCATCGGATTCACCGATACCGACTCAACAGGCACGCTGATTGCGAGCGGCTCTCCGTTGCGGTCATAAATGGAACCGCGTGGAGCCTGCAGCGAGATGTCCTCTTCCTGCTGTTTCCTCGCCTGTAGTACGTACTTGTCGTGATCCCGGATCTGCACGGACACCAGCGTCCACACGATCCAGACACCCCACATGAGTAAGGCAATCGCGATAACCGTCAGCCGGTTCACCGCCGCAATGCCAGATGCCGCAGATGCGGGCCGCAGCTCCGCTTCCCGCACGCCAGTCCCCCGCCCCCCAGTCATGCCGATGAACCTCTATTCCTTAGTGGTTCTGCGCCGCTGCGGAGCTGTCCGCCGAAACCGTCGCAGGAGCTCGATTAGCCGCCAGCGCCGCCGCTTCCGGACCCTCCAGGTGAACAATCTGGTCCGCCCCCGGAGTCGTCAGATTAATTTCCTTCGCCAGGCCCGCCAGACGTTCCGGACTCAGCAACCTGGCTTCGCGAACTTCCAGATCACGTTTCTGGTCCAGCAGCGTCTGGTGCTCCTGCTTCAGAGACTCCAGCTTGTAGCCTTCCAGCATCCATGCCGCCTTGGGCATAATAATGCTCACTGCCAGCACCATCAGGAGCACCGCAGCCACCATCGCCGAGCCCATTTCCTCGCGTGCGGTGGGATCCGCCTGCCGGATAACTTTGGAGTTGTCGATTCTCTTGGCAAAGAAGTAGATGTCGTCGTTCGGCAGGGAACGCAAACGAAAGGGGTCCATCTGAGCACGCATGGCATCCCGCGCATCAACAGACGCCATTGCGTCCGCCTGCTTGAACGAGCTCTGCTTGAACGAACTCTGTTTGAAAAATCCTGACCAGGTTGCCATCTTTGTCCTCCCGCCTCTCTGTTTCCCTGCCAATTACTACGCTGCTGACTTCAAAATCTCTACCGCCCGGAGCTTTGCGCTTCTCGATGCGGCATTTTCCCGGAGCTCTTTGTCCCCGGGCACAACCGGCTTTTTAGTGAGGATCCGCGCAATGCCGGCGCGCTGCAGATCCCGAAACTTGTCCTTAACCCGAACGTCTTCCAGTGAGTGGAAACTGATCATCACGATGCGACCTCCAGGGGCCACCATTCGCGGTGCGCGGTTCAACAGCGCGTCCAGTTCCTTCATCTCTTCGTTCACCACAATCCGCAGCGCCTGAAACGTTCTGGTCGCCGGATGTATGGGTCCCACGCGGGGAACGACCCCTTCCACTACACCCGCCAGGTGAAGTGTGCTCCGAAGGGGTCGAGCCGCGTAGATTGCTCTGGCTATCTTCCGCGCATTCCTCCTTTCTTGTCCGTACTGGAATATCCAGTCGGCTATGGCCGTCTCGGCCGAGTGATTCACCAGATCGGCTGCCGTCATGCCACGCGTTTGATCCATGCGCATGTCGAGCGGCCCATCCTGTAAAAGCGAGAAACCTCTGTCCGGGTCCGTTAGCTGGAACCGAGAGGTACCAAGATCTGCGAGCAGGCCGTCCAATCCGCTTTCGTTCAACATCGAAAACGGGGCGCACTGAAACTCGGCACGATCCACAAAATCCATCAGAGTCCGCTTCGCCATCTCCAGCGATTCCGAATCCCTGTCGTTTACGACTAATCTTCCCGCCGGCGTCAGCCTCTCGGCGATCGCCTTCGAGTGCCCGCCCATCCCGGCGGTGCAGTCCAAATAAAATCCTTCCGGCTTGATCGCCAGATACTCCAGCGACTCCTGTAACAGAACTGAGTAATGTTCGGCCATAAGACATACCGCCTACATCAACCCCTTCTGCTCAAGAAGCCGGACATTCTCGGTTGCCCGACGCTTGCCGTTCTCGGCCAGACCTTCGCGAGCCTGACGTCTGCGTTCCTTGTACTGCTCTTCGTTCAGAATGTCCACCCGGCCCTTAACAGCCCACAGATGAAGCTCCTGCCCGACCCAGCCCAACTCTTCCCTCAACTGCGTGTTCACTGTGATCCGGCCCGACCCGTCAATCTCGGCCTCCGCCCCCAGGTCCATCGCATTAAAGAGGACGTCCGACACCACATTCGGATCATCCGGCGAGTTCCTCAATAAATTTTCGTTATGCCACCAGACAGAAATAGGGTAAATTTGACCTATGACTCCATCGAGCGACGTCACGAACAACTTCTTGTCTTCAAACGCCCCGAAGAACGTCTGGAAGTCCACTGGCAACTTGATGCGTCCCTTGTCGTCCATGCGTACCGCATACATCCCGAGCGGGGCCCGGGCTGGCAATCGGAACGATTTTGGAGTTTCCTGGTCCACTTAGCTACTTGTTTGGCCACTTTCGACCACTTCTGGCCCACACGAGTAATTGTGTCACTACCCAACTCGGGTTGCAAGCTCTATTTTGAGATAAGTGTAGATTTTCGTGTAGCTTACAGAGCACAACAGGTAACCAGACGCAAGCCGGATACCACAATTAGTAGATAAATCGGCGAACGAATGGCGAAAGTACGGCGAGGGACTTGAGCTTATTGGGGTGGTCGGGTGGGGCAGACAACAGGCGCTTGCGACGAAGATAAGAAAACAGCTCAGGAATCGTCAGCAGTGGCAGTAACCACATTGAAACTATTGCCCCGGGAAAATACCTGTATGCTGTCGATTCTAAGCTTATTGGGGCTGGACTCTCATGTTACCCTTACGTTGACTCTTGTTCTTACCTCACGTTCACAGCTTCCGCGCTTTGGCCATCATCTTCATCTTGGCCGGACATGTGCTGGGCCCCGTTGGCGTCAACAGGAACGTGTGGCAGGGCCGCCTGCAATACAGCCTTCTTCAAAACGGCACCGTTTACTTTGTTTTCATCGCCGGGTTTCTCTTTCAGTATCTGTCCGGTAAGTTCCGTTTTCCCGACTATCTGAAGCGGAAAGCTCTCAATGTAGGGCTGCCGTATCTTCTGATTTCCATTCCCAAAATCACTTACGACGCCCTCGGGAACCGCGGTCTCTTCAGCCCCGACCATCCGGCCCATTGGCCGACTCTTTGGCAGAATGTCTCATGGGCTTACCTGACCGGCAACCACATCATGGGGCCTTTATGGTTCATCCCCATGATCAGCATCTTCTATCTGCTTGCGCCCCTTTTCCTCTGGCTCGACCGCCGCGAGATACCTTACCGCCTGTTGCCCCTTCTGCTGGTGGGCTCGGTCTTTATTCATCGCCCGGACTACCTCGGCAGTACTTTGCAGTCTGCCGTGCATTTTCTGCCCGTCTACCTTTTTGGAATGTGGTTCTCCCGAAACCGTGATCGCATCCTCGCCTGGCACGAGCGGTGGCTACCCGCGCTTTTGGCTCTCGTGGCGCTTGTTGTCTTCCTCGAAGTCGGCTATCTCAAAAATGGTGGCAACATCTATTCGCCCTCCATGTTCTCCGCTGAGGCCAGGCTTCCGGACCTCAATGTGGTGCAAAAACTCCTGCTTTGCGGTATCTACCTGACCGTTCTTCGGCGCTGTAGGACGCAATTGCACGCAAGACTTCACTACCTGGCAGATGCCAGTTTTGGCGTGTATTTCCTGCACGACTACGCCATTGTCGTGCTGCATTTCATCTTGCGGATGCTCCCCGTCCCTCGGAGCGTCGAAGTCCCGCTTATGGTGGCTGCTGTCCTCGTCCTTTGCGGAGGCCTTCTTTGGCTCTCCCGCAGGATCTTCGGACGCACAAGCCGCCTGATCTTCGGCTACTGACCGGCAAGCCATGTCGGCCTGCCGGTCAGACGCCCGGCCACCCGGTTCTGGTGCTAACTGCGGGTACCCTCCGTGACACACCCGTCCAGGTTTTGTCACCCTGCCATTACAGGCACTGTTTTTTGGCTGTAATCACCCCAACGACTCTTTATATAATTTTTATGAACAGAGCGGTAGTTTCAAAACTGCGAAGCCTTGTATGTTTACTTCTGGCTGCGGAGAGCCAGGCCAAGGCTTACGTGGATCCCGGCTCAGGTGCGGAATATTACCAGATTTTTTTGATCGGGGCGGTGGGCCTGCTGTTTAGCGTGAAGCGCCTGGTTGCGTGGTTCAAGGGTAGAAAAACCACACCGGCCTCCCACGATGCACAAAGCTGAACCGAACCCTAATAACGTTTCATTCCGTGACCCATGCGGCCAGATTTTTCGCGCTGCCGGACGAATTTTTCGGTCAGTGTACCCGGAAGCGTCGTTGACGCTTGACCATTTCCTCACCTCAGCCTTGGCCGGAACCCTCCAGTACGACGGTAAGCTTGTTCGCACGTGGTCTCCCGATAATCTCCCCGAGAGCCTGGCTGCGCTCCCGGGACACCTCGTCGAACATCAGGCTGTTCCGTTTCCCACCTACCCAGCCGAATGGTGTCCGGAAATGCTGGTCGATGCCGGCAATCTGACCCTCGACCTCAGCGAAGCCCTTCTGAAGTCCGGTTGGGGCCTGAAAGACGCGCCCCCCCTGAACATCCTCTTTCAGGGCCCAAACCCGATATTTGTTGACCTGCTCTCCTTCGAACAGCGCAGCGCCACCGACCCCACCTGGACGCCTTATGCCCAGTTCGTCCGCACTTTCCTGTTGCCGCTCCTCGCAAGCCGCAAACTCGGGCAGTCCCTGCGGGCCATCTGGCTCGAAAATCGCGATGGCCTCGATCCCGAAAGGCTGTATCCTTTCCTGTCTCTCGGCAGCCGCTTTTCTCGTCCCGCGCTCGGTCTGGTAACGCTGCCTGCCCTGATGTCGAAAAAGGCGGAGGCAGCCGGCACCGGTGCCGCGCAGAAAACGCTGGCCGACCAAACTACATTTATTCTCCAGTCCCTGTTCCGTGGTCTGCGTAAGGATTTGGCGCGCCTCAGTCCCACCGCCCCCCAGGCCAGCCACTGGAGTGACTACGCCGACACCCTGACACACTACGACGCCACCCAGCGCTCCATCAAAGAGACCTTCGTCCGACAAACCCTCGCCGAAATCAAACCTGCATGGTGTCTCGACATGGGGGCCAATACCGGACAGTTCAGCGAAATCGCCGCCGCTACCAGCCAGGTCGTCGCAGTTGACTACGACGTCGCGTCGGTCGGCCGAATCTACCGCCGGGCCCGCACTGCCGGGCTCAATATTCTTCCAATCTGCCTCGACGCCTGCCGTCCCACGCCTGCCACCGGCTGGCGCAACTCCGAACAACCGTCATTCCTCTCCCGTTGCGAGGGGCGCTTTGACATGGTGATGATGCTGGCTGTCATTCACCACATGCTGGTCAGCGAACGAGTGCCGCTCGGCGAAATCGTCGGTCTGGCCGCTGACCTGACCACCCGTCACGCCATCATCGAATACGTTGGCCCCACCGACCCCATGTTCCGTATCTTGCTCCGCGGTCGCGACGCCCTGCACGTCGGTCTCACCACGCAGCTTTTTGAGGAAACCCTGAAGCAGCGCTTTGATATTCAAGCGATTTGCCCCATCACCGGGATGGATCGAGCACTCTATCGTGCGAGACGCCGCATTTGATACTTGCAACTCAGTTCCGGCGCGAATATTACCTTCGCCCGCACCTGGAATGAGTTACTCACCTACACCCGCGAACAGGCCTGTTTTTCCCGGGAACTACCCAGTATCCGCCAGTCCCTGGCAGCTGCCATCAACGTTCTGGTGCTCTGGATCCTGTTCTTCGGCCTGATTCGCCTCATGCGGTTGATCTCCCGTAAATGGGGGGATGGCTGGGGCCTCACACTCGTACCGTTTCTGGTCCTGCCTGCGTTCAATTCTCTGTCGGGAATCATCTCAGCCGTCGCCCCGAAGTTCGCGCGCCAGAGCTTCCTTGAAAGCCTCCATCTGCCGGGCAAACTGGGAGCAATGGCCATTCTGGTATTGATCATTTATGTCGTTCGCCACTGGCCGGACCGAAT
>Ga0114970_10003283_pt1 | contig 11934 bp, 8 predicted proteins | sample M_140205_XF_Meta_FD_87030 | JGI IMG/M metagenome (GOLD analysis project Ga0114970, IMG submission 87030) | Freshwater microbial communities from Lake Montjoie, Canada to study carbon cycling - M_140205_XF_MetaG | ecosystem: Environmental > Aquatic > Freshwater > Lake | place: Lake Montjoie... | reverse complement strand
GTTCGCCTTGTAGTCCTTGTAGTCCTTGTAATCCTTGTTCGCCTTGTAGTCCTTGTAGTCCTTGCAATCCTTGTAGTCCTTGTAATCCTTGTTCGCCTTGTAGTCCTTGTAGTCCTTGTCCAGGAGGCCCTTGTTCGCCTTGTAGTCCTTGTCCAGGAAGCCCTTGTAGTCCTTGTTCGCCTTGTAGTCCTTGTAGTCCTTGTAGTCCTTGTTCGCCTTGTAGTCCTTGTCCAGGAAGCCCTTGTTCGCCTTGTAGTCCTTGTAGTCCTTGTGGTCCAGGAGGGCCTTGTAGAATTTGTTTAGGTGTTAGATTGATAATTTTAATAGGTATTTTGAATTTTTTAATTTGGTTATTTTGATCAATTATACCAACTATATTGTCCAAGTCTTTAACTATACCGGAAATATTCATAAATGGTGTTATTGGTGGTAATTGTTTTGGTACAAGTTCTTTATTTATAGTATTTATAATTTCTTGTGATTCTTGTTTGTTGATATTTGAATTAATAGGTATAAAATCATTTTGTAAAGGATTAAATAAAAATTTCATATTGTCAGGTGATTGTAGTGGTTGTCCCTTTTGAATTTGTTTTTCTACTATTTTTTGTTCATCTTTGTTTATTGTTTGGTAATTTTTTAAAATATTTGGTAAAATACCATGGTGATCTTGTACTAAAGGTAAATTTTTACTAGTATAAATAGGTTTATAAAGACGGTGTTTTTGTCCAAATTTATTAATAAAACCTATAATACGATTTTTATGTTTTATAAATGCTCGAGCATTTCCGTGTTTAAAAGTTTTTGGAATATTGATAAAACTAGAAGGTGGGTGTACTATATCAGGATATAATCTCAAAACTCTTTCTAAACAGTGTTTAGCACTCTTAACATTATACAAACATTTGTCTTTATCAATAGAGAATCTTCTATTTTTTAAATTTTTGTATATTTTACCATTTGATTTTATTAATCTTCCTGTTATAGGATTTATATAGAATTTAGGATTAGTTTTACTCATTATATATACTATATTAATTATATATAAAAATAATTTAAAATAACTTAATAACTTAGTCAATTAAACAAATTGGTTCTTGTGTTTCCGGTTCTATTGGTTGTGATTGTGTTGGTTTTGGTAGTGTTGTTTCTGATATTTCTTCTTCTAATACGAAAGAAGAAATATCGTCTTCTATTTCGCAAACTGTTGAATCAAAACGGTCATAAAATTTTTTACTTTTAATTTTATGTATAGACTCTTTGTATTTATTGAAATTTTCTTCGGATTCTTGTAAATTCATAATAATATCCCAAGTTCGTTTAAGTTCTTCTTTGACATTATTAAACCAAATTTTACTTCTTTTTACTCTTTGGTTATTATATTTGGTTACAAAATAATAAGTTGGTATTAAATCTTGACGTAAAGACATTTGTTCATTTTTCCAATCTATGTATTCTTGAGTAGTTTTAATATGATGTGGTGAATAGATAAATTTAGGATCTGGTCCACTATTTGCTATTTGTAATACTATACCTTTAGCTTGTTTATCACCAAGATTTTGATCTATAAATCTTTGTTCTGATTCTAATTCTTCTATTTCACATTCAAAAAAATCACATACATCAAGGTCAATCGACTCCATCTGGATTTGTGTCTGTGTCCAGTAATGTATAGGGACTCGAGATTCGTCAATTTTTCTACTTTTGGGGCATTTAATTTCCAACATAACTCCATCTGGTGTAATTCCATCAGGACTTGCTGCTAACCATTTTAATCTAGAATGTGAAACAAGACCAAATTCTATAACTGTTGTATTATTTAATTGACAATAAAGTGTATTAGCAACTTCTTCGTATTTTTTACCCCAAAGTGTATAAATAGAATCTTTAAATACATTTTCGCCATAAAATGCCGAGCACTTTTTAATAATATAATCTTCTCTTGTTTCGTAATGATTTAATGGTGTAGTATCTTGGTATTTGAAATTTTTAATATTAAATTCTTCGACGTATGGTTCGCAAGTTTTTTTAGAAAGGAATAAACAACTTGCTGCCTCACTTGCCGTAACTCGTTTGTGTCTTGCGGTATACCATTCTGGTGTTCTTTGTTCGGGTTGTGGACGTTTTTGGAGTGCTTTTACCTTTCTTCTTAATTTTTTCAATTCTTCTTCTGAAGGTTGTTGCATTTAAATAATAACACTATTCTTTATATTATAATTCATTTTGTTTTTAAATAAAAATAAAGTTCGCCTAATAAAATTTTACAAGAATGGGAAACTAAATACATAAGATAACGAATTATACTGTAAAAAATTTAGATGAAGCAAAAAATTTTAAAAACAAACCACTTTCTGAAACTAAAATGCAGAGTGAAGAACTGGTGAAAAGAGTATTTATTCTTATTGGGGTAAAATTGGTGTATTGAACATATAAATTTATTGAACATATAAATTTATTGAACATATAAATTTAGAAAAATAGAAATGAAAATGTAAGTGGAAAGTAAAAATGTTGGCAAGCTGATATGGATGTGGCGTCTTTTACATCTTTTACATTAAAAAGTAAATTATCAGTTACGTTAAAAATTGTTAATTTAAAACTTTGTAATATTTAAAAGTAAAAGGTTAAAATGGAAGCTGTTACTTCAATTGAAATGTTTTTATCTGATTTTGTAGGTTTAAAGAGTACATACGATGCAGCTCAAGAAATTCTTATTAAAGAACAACGAACAGATAATGAAAAATATCTGGAATGTATACGATTATCTGGGCGTTTAATTAAATTTTTAGATGAAATTAATCCTTTTGTGATGAATAGACATAAAAATGAAATTTTAGAAACATATTATATTAGTGCAGAGTTGTTGGTTAGGACTGTTGGTTTACATATGAATAGAGGGGGTTTTAATGAACAAGAAAGAAATACTTTGTATATGGCAATTGCCCATTTACGAAAGGTATTATCATTAGAGCCATTTAATCGGCGAGCTATGGAAACATTTAAAATGGTATTTTTATATTTGACTATTTTTAATCCAAATGCAGAGGAAAATTTAGTATTTTTGAATCAGATTTTGGTAGTTGATCCTTGTGATTATCAACTTCATTATAATTTTGGATTTATGTATCATAGAACTCATAAATTGGATAGTAGTGTGTATCATTATAAATTATCAATTGGGATTATTGATTTGTTGATGACAAATACAAAAGAAGAATCTGCTTTGATTGCTTTTAAGCAATTCAAGATTAAATGTTTAAATGGTCTTGGTAGTATTTATTTTACTATTCAGGATCGTGATACTGCCTTGTATTATTTTAAATTGGCTTATGATATAGATCCGAATGACCCTGATGTTAACAATCAAATTGGTGTAGTTTACACAGAGTTACGAATTACTGATAAGGCTATTGAACATTATACTCGTGGTATTGAAAATTACAAGAATGCACATATTTCAGTTGATAAAGATATGTTAATTGCAAGTATGTATATGAATATGGGTTTAGCAAAATGTTATGAATGTGATTTTGTTGGTGCAATTGATGGTTATAACAGAGCATTAAAATATAAACCACGTCTTTCATTGGCGTATCAAAATAAATTATTAGATTCAAATTATATTTCTCATTTAATAGAAGATCCGATGTATATTTCACGTATTCACAAGGCAATCAATAAGATTTATCCACTTGTAATTGACGATTATCGTATTGGATGTCCAGATTATAAAGTAAAAGATGAAATTGTTAAATGTAAATCAAAGGGTGATTTAGTGAAATCTGGTACAAAGATTAATATAGGTTTTGTATCTGGTGATTTTATTTGTCATCCAGTTAGTTACTTTTTACATAGTATTTTGAGTCATATAAATTATGACCTTTTTAATGTAACTTGTTATTCTGTAAAGGTTGTAAAGTTGGAAGAACTATTTCCTAAATGTAAATGGGCTGTGGTAAAAAACATGTCAAATGAAGATTTTAAAAGTCGTATTCAATCTGATAAGATTGATATATTATTTGATATGTCTGCACATACTGGTGATAATCGATTAGATACTTTTGTATTAAAGCCCGCGCCAATTCAAATTAGTTATTGTGGGTATCCTAATTCGAGTGGTATTCGATCAATGGATTATCGTATTACAGATAAATTTTGTGACAGTGATAAAAGTCAAAAATATTATCAGGAACGTTTTATTTTCATGGACCGTTGTTTTTTGGCATATACACCAAGTATGGGAATTAAAGACATTCCAGAAATTGTTACTGAACAACCTTGTACAAAGAATGGGTGGATTACATTTGGTACATTTAATAGATACAACAAGGTTAATGATATGGTGATTGGAGTGTGGGAGAAAATTTTACAACAGGCACCGAATGCAAGGTTTATGATTAAAACAAAAGAGTTTTTAACTCCTAAATTAAGGGCTCAATTCCTAAATGCATTCAAGGATAAATCTGTGTTAGATAGAGTTATTATTATGCCATATTCTGATACTTATTCCGAACATTTACCAGATTACAATAAAATGGATATTGCAGTTGATACATTCCCATATTCTGGTACAACAACAAGTTGTGAAAGTTTAATGATGGGTGTCCCCATTCTTACGTTATTTGATAATGTACGTCATTACCATTCTCAAAATGTGACAACTAGTTTAATGAAAAATAGTGGTTTACCAGAATATGTAACTTATTCACAAGAAGAGTATATTAGTAAAGCAGTTTGGTTTGCAAATAATATAGACAAATTACAGGGTCTTAAACAACGTGTTAGAAAATGTTTTGTAAATGGCCCTATTTGTGATTATACAGGATTTACTGATGAATTTGAAAATAAATTAATTGATATTTACAAATCTCATAAATGGTAAATTAAATGAGTGAATTAACTAAATAAATTAGAATAAATAATTTATTTAGATATAGTATTATAATGTATAATATAATTAATTATTTTTATAAAACATCACCACCAAAAATCCCAGAACTACCAAAAATTCCAGATCCACCAAAAGCACCAACTCAAAAAATTGAACAACAAGAGTCACGATCAACAGTAACAAGAAATAAAAATGCAAATACCGTTTATGTTGTTCTTCACAAAAACACACGTGATCCATTAGGTGTATTTGACAACTTTGAACTAGCAAAGGTAAATGGTGAAAAATCCACTCATCATAACTGTATAATTATTCCATTCAAACTTAATGACCCTTGTAAATATTTGTTTAACCCGGTATTCGAAAACAAATAAAATTAATTAGTATAAACATTATAATTAGGTAATTCAATCATACAGTTAAATTTATCGTGACATAAATTATCAATAGTGCCATCATTTTTTAATTTATGAAATGTAGTTAATGTATTGTTTATGCCTATGAGGCGGTCATTATATGTCTCGAAACACTCGAAACATGTATCAAATCAGCATTGTATTATTAAAATAATCAAATTCTGTTACAACAAACTTTAATTACATCTTGTGATAATATATGATTACTACTTAATCCTTTATATATTTTTTTATTATTACATATAAAACATTCTATTTCCAGAAAATCTTCAGATTTATATTTTATCATTTTATATCCTAAATCTTTACATTTATTTTTGATAACATTAATTAAACAAGACATACATTTTATTATTTTTGATTTAAGACGGAATAAATTATCATAACTAATTTTATAATTAAAATTACAGTCTTTACATTGTAATATGATATGTTCTCTTGCATACATATAATTTGTAATTCTTTCCCATTTAGAATCTTTTATAAAAATATCTATTTGTGAGTTTTTATCATCTTGGTATTTAAATACAAAATTTTCTTTTTTAATATCTTTTTTAGTATATGTAATTTTATTAATATCTAATTGACTATAAATATATTCAAGTAAATTTTTTACAGTATATGGTATTATTATTAATTTTATATTATTATTTTTACATAATTTTTTTTTAAGTTTATCGTGCGTTTGTAATTTGTTAAAATCATCTATAGTTTTATGAAAGAAAGTATTATATTTATAATGTTGTATACCATTGTATTCAAAAGCTATTTTTAATTTATCATTATATCCATCTAATTCTAGATAATTCATATCTTTATTGATAAGCCATGGTAATGATCGTGTTTTATTAAATGTATCATTGAATATTAATTCAAAAAATTGTTTACATATATTTTCAGTTATTAACTTATTATTATTGACACATAATGGACAATTCCCAGAATTATAAATAATATTATTTAATTTTTGTTCAAAAATATGATTAATTTTACATTTTACTTTAATAGCTGAATGTTTATTTTTATAACCGCTTATATAAATAAATTCATACGGTTTTAATTGTAAATTGATTTCTTCATCACTTAATCTATTCTTTTTTTTCATTTTTTCAATATGACATACCATACAAGTTACATTTCTACCTTTTGTAATTATATCTTTTATTCTTTTATTAAATTTATTATTACATAATGTACATATCAATGCAAAAAATTCACTAGATTTATAATTTTTATTTTCGTCAACATCAGGTTTAATTATATTATCTGTTTTTTCTGATAATTTATCTAATAAATTGTTCATTTTATATAAAACAAAATTATTTTTAAATTGTTTTAATACAATGTAATGTACATTTTTATAATGTTTTCTTGAAAAATAAACTTTTAGGAAAAGTCTTCAGGATTATTCCTAACATTTTGTCTAATATTTTGTCTAATATTTTGTATTTGAGCTTTTGATAATATATAACCTTCATTCTTAGAATGTTGAATAACATTAGCTATTTTTCTATTTATATCAAGTAAACGTATAAATTCTTTTGTATAATCGTTAAAATAATTTAAAAACTCATTACTTTTATTATATTTAGAATTCAATATTTTATACCAATTTAAAGTTGATATATCTATAGATGAATTGTTTAGAATTTTGGTGTCTTTTAATTTATGTAATAATAAAAATAATTCGTGATATTCATTATTATATGCACCAAATAATTTTTTAATAAAGTTTTTTAATATTATATTTTTGTTGTTCATACATATATTTCTTATAAATTTATTTGTTTTACAATAATTTTTTACATCATTTAATGTGCGTAAATTTTATACTATTTCTAAAATTATATCTTGATTTTGCATTTACTATAAACTTTTAAAAAAGTTTTAACAAAAATTAGTAAAATAATATAAAAAATTATAAAAAATATTCATTTTTAAACATATATTTCTTATGGTGTATGACGTGGTTAAATTTATACCCTGAAAAATAAATTTTTAATTTAAATTGTAATCTAAAAGTACACCGGAAGTACTTGATTTATAACCACATATTACTAATTCCCCAGTGTCAATTTTTAAATGACAACTTTTACATAAGCTAACTAAATTATAAATTTTATTTTTATGAAAATGTTTGTCATTTACAAAGCCAGATTCGTCACAATTCTTTTGTTCATTAATATGGTGAGTATCCAATGGGACTTGACCACGTTTTGGTTTATATCCGCACACTTGACATTCGTTTGTTATTTTTTTGTTATTATATCTACTACGTTTTGTATCTATAATATTTGTATTATTTGAAATTATGTAATTTCTTATGTTAAATGCTAAATCAATAAAAGTAGAATCTTGAATAATTGATTTACATACTTCTAAACCATATAAATCACTACCTGATCCTGGTTTAAGACATCTTTCAAAAATAATGGTAGATTCTCTTGTTTCAACACTAAGATGACATACATTTATTCTTGATTCTGATGATATTTGTGGAATTTTTGGTAAATCGTGTAAATGTGTAGTAAAAAAGAATTTTGTGTCTTTATTGATCAAATTTAATAATGTAGATACTACTATTGCACAACTACTGTTTACTTCTGTACCTCTACAAAGTTCATCTGATAAAACCAAAGTATTTTTTCCTGCACAATGTAATATCCGTTTTAATCCACACATTTCACTTGTAAAACTACTTTTGTTTGCAAAAAGATTATCCGCTAAATCTACTTGTGATATAATAGTGTGAAATGGTGCATAATTAAAACTTTTACATGGAGTATACAATCCAGATTGAGCTAAAATAAGACATACTCCAATAGATCTTAATAAACTGGACTTACCACTACTATTTAATCCATATACTAACATACCCAATGAGTCTTTTGTTAATGTAATGTCATTAGGTATATATTCTGTATCATTATTTATTAATTCTATAATAGGATGACGTAATTGTTTAGCAATAAAAAATGATTCGTCATTATCATCTACATTTGGTCTACAATAATTATTTCGTTTAGCGCATTTCATATTACTTAACGATACGTCTATTATAGCAACAAATTGTGATAATTCTGTAAAAACATTGTAATATTTATTTGAATAACTTTGTAATTTATTTATATAATGTAATTTTACTTTTTTTACAAGTAATTCTCTTGTTGCAATTAAACGGTTAGATAATTTTGTTAAATCATCTGTATAAAATTTACACATATTACTTGTAGATTTCATTGTAAAATTTTCATCCTTACAATCCTTTAACAATTTTTGATAACGTATTTTTGTACATGTAAAAAAATAACCATCGTTATCAGTAAATCCTAATTTTACCATCTGTAAAGTACCTTGCTTAACCGTCTTCGGTAAAGTACCTTGCTTAACCGTCTTCGGTAAAGTACCTTGCTTAACCGTCTTCGGTAAAGTACCTTGCTTAACCGTCTTCGGTAAAGTACCTTGCTTAACCGTACTCTTATTTTTCTCATTTAGTATATCATCAAAACTTTGTCTCGATGTTTCGATTGATGTTTCTAATAAATGTATATCTTGTTGAATTTTATCCAAATCAGAAAAAATACTATTATTAAAAAAGTTGACAAATTCTTCCTTTGATGTATTTAACCCGATGCGTTTCATTTCTGTTAAATTAAATGAAACTTTGTAATCAGATATATATTCAGCAAATGATATCAATATGTTATCTTTAGGAATCGTTGATTTTAAATATTTAGTATCTGCTAATGTATCAAATAAATTCATTATATTTATATATGTATTATGTAATCGTTCAAATTCATAAGGATGTAATTCCTCTAAACCCATTTTTCTATGTAATCTATCAAAATCGGTTATGTTATTCAAATGTGTTTCAATCTTCTTTACATCAAAATTATTCATTAATTCTTCAGTCAAGTTATATCTAAAATTTATTGTTGAAGGATTACGAAAAGGTTTTGTTAATGTTTGTTTTAAATGTCTTCGGCCTATAGAAGTTATTGTATAATTAACAACATCAAAAATACTAGATATCTTATGATTTGTTGTTGTTATATGTTGAGGTAATATATTGAGTTGATGTATAGTATTTAACTCTAATGTTAAATTTAAAGATTCCTTTACAATTTTTGGAATTGCTAAATTGGTAGTGTATTTTATATCGTGAGCTGCCATAAAATCAATCAAATACATAAAATTAATAGTTGATAACGGTTTGTCAAGTAATGATAGATATTCTAATGGGTCAATTAAACCAAAGTTTATATGTTTATAAATTTTCTTAAAATATTCTGTTTGGATATTACGTTTACTGTAGTTGATATTGGCTCCAATGACATTTAATTTATATGTAATATTCATTTCTTGAAAGAATTTTTTCAATGTATTTGTGTAATCAAAACCACTTTCTGAAATAATATATGATCTAATTTCCTTTGTATTATATCTTGATAAAATTTTATTAACATCATCTAAGCATAATCTAAATTCATTTGATTTGAATTCTATTACATTTTCATTAATTTCTATTGTATTTGTTGTATTATTTAAACTACATACGGAATATAATAATACTCCATTACGATTTGTTTTGGGATTTGGATCGATTATCTCAAAAAATATATTTAAAAAATAAAATTCAGTGTCAAGATAAGTTTCAAAATCACTACCTTTAAGACAAGGTGAATGTACTGCTACTACACCTCTTTTAACTAATTTACCCTTACGTTCACTACTAGTCTCTAGTTGGTCTACTATAACAACTGTATAATTGTTTTCTAATAAAGGTGTTAAATATTTTGGTAAATAAGGAATTCCAAAACCACAAAAATCAGGAAATGCTCTACTACTTCCTTCTTCTGATCTTCGAGATTTATTTTTATTGGAAAAATCACATCTAATAATTTCTGCTATAATATTGGCATTACCTATTGTTTCATTTTTATTTTCTATACGATAAACTTCGTAAAAACTTCCACAAGCATAAAATACACAAGTACGTTCTCCATATTCTTGAATACTGTTATTGTAAATTTCAAAATACTCGTCAATCATATCGTGAGGCATCTAATAGTTAAATTAATTTGTTTTTAAATTAATTTAAAATTACATTAGATTTGGTGACGAATGAATTGCAACAATTTCTTTAGTATTCGTGAATTTTATATTTTCTACAATAATTACAGTATATGTTTTTTCTACTAGTTTTGGAATATCTACATAAAATTGTGATCGTTTAATGTTATTGTATGTATGATTTGTTTTATTTTTATCCAGAAATCTAACTTGGAATACATCTGATGCGATTTCAAAAAAAATACAAGTTTTTTTCCCATATATATTTAAACAATATTCGTCAAAAATATTATTAGAATCCTCATTATGTTTGTGTACGTATTTTTCCTTTACGTATTTTTCTTGTTTTGAATTGATAATAGTACGGTTTATGTCAATACTATAATCTTTTGAATTATTTAAACTATATTGTATAGTTTCCATAATAATGATTAGTAAAATTATATATCAGATTAAACAAATTAAATTTAGTTTTTTTATAAATGCCTAATTTTAAATGCCTAATTTTAAATGCTAATTTTAAATGCTAATTTTAAATGCTAATTATAAATGCTAATTTTTTTATAAATGCTAATTTTTTTTTATTTACGTATAATATAAATAAATATGGAATACATAAGTCAAGCTGAAAAATTTGTTGAAAAACAATTATCTTATCCATTATCAAATCCTTATATTATGGCAGTTTTAAAAATAACATTGGCTCTTTATGCAGCTCAAATTTCACCTAAAGCTCCAGAATATTTGCAAAATTTGTTTAAAAATACATTTGTTAAATTGTTTTTGATTGCCTTAATAGTTTATTTAAGCGAAAAAGATTTGCAATTAGCAGTCTTGATTGCCATAATTTATGTATTTGGTATGAATCTATTATCTGGTAGAGGATTTTTTGAATCGTTTTCAAATTATTCATCCGATTACAAACCATCTGGAAATTCAAAATTGTTAGAACCACAAACTGCATTGTATCCTGGTTGTGAAAGTGTCACAATGGATGACTTGATTAAAATATTTGAGGGTGATCGTTCTAAATTTGCAAATGCTGTGCAATATTCATTCCAAGAATTAATGCTGCGAACAAAAACTAAAGATTCAAAAGAACTATTAATGAAAATTGCTTATGCAGCTGGATTACCTTATAATTTATCATTTGATAAGCCAGAAACTGCACCATATATTGCAACTTTGTTGGTAAATTATGGATTTAATGTAAAAGATAAATGTCAACCACCGCAATAAATTAATTTAAAAAAAAAATGAAAATGTATTATTACACTTTCATTAATACAAATGTATACCGGATATTGGTTTACAAATAATAATTATAAAAGGGGAGATATTGTATTTGTAAACGAATTGTTAGAATACTATATATGTATAAAACCTCATAAATCAAATAATTTAACATTTCCTAATAAAATTGATATGTATTGGGTATCAATTTCATCTGCTTTTCTAGATGATTTGATAAAAAATACTTGTAACTATACTAATTACAATTTTACAAAAGACAACCAAAATGAACAAGAAGACAACCAAAATGAACAAGAAGAC
>Ga0114970_10003282_pt1 | contig 11940 bp, 7 predicted proteins | sample M_140205_XF_Meta_FD_87030 | JGI IMG/M metagenome (GOLD analysis project Ga0114970, IMG submission 87030) | Freshwater microbial communities from Lake Montjoie, Canada to study carbon cycling - M_140205_XF_MetaG | ecosystem: Environmental > Aquatic > Freshwater > Lake | place: Lake Montjoie... | reverse complement strand
TGCGAACACCTCGTTGTGAGACCAAGTATCCATGCATACATATTGGATTCACACTTGTATAAAGATATTTATTTATAGGTTCGCCTTTTCTATTACGACATGAACCATAATAGATAATGTCAAAATCATCTAATATTGGACGTATATCTACTATATTTAAATCGCGAGTGATAACGGCATCGTCTTCCATTATTAACGTGGGTGTTGTTTTATTTTGAAGTGAACGCCATAATGTTAAATGGCTCAAAAATATACCTACTTGTGATGGTGATATTTTGCCAGGTATTGAGTGTTGTGCTTTTGTTTCTGCATCTAATAATTTACCATCAACGCCATAATATAATGAGAACGGATATTTCATGGTTTTATGTAAATGTGCATGGCGGTCAATTGCGCGTTTTAGTGTTATGATGACAATATCATATGGATATCGGGTTGGTGTAAAATTAATCGATTCCTTATATAATTTCCACGACGCATAAATAATACAACTAAAAATAATAAGATTCAATATCGTCAAAAACACGATATGTGTTGTTTTTGTGTTTATTTGTGTGTTTGTATTCATACAATAATATAATATTATGAATTATTATTTTTACATTTTGCATTTTGCATTTTTATAATTAAATTCGTTGGATTCATTGGATTAATTGGAAAAGAACGCAATGGGTGTTGCGAATGAATTAGAGCCATATGTTACATACTCACCGCTAAATAATCGTGCCTCTGCAAATTTAAGTCGTTTTTTAGACGGTTCCAATAATTCGATACGTTCAACCGTCCATTCGGTTGTAGTCGAAAGAGTTCCACCACCACGAAATGGTCCAGATTTGACGAGGTCAGTGTATGACCATCCAGTTATACGCACACTTGTCTTATCTGGTAGTTGTCCAAGTGTCCATCCAATTTGAATTGGAGATAAATACGGAGCAAGCTGAACACGAGTTTTATTACTTGGTCTTGATATGGGTTCATTATGTTGTATACGATACTTCGCTGCTTGAGAACGTGTGATAACCATTATAGAGGGAATGAATTGATTTATGTTAATGTATACGTAAATAAATCAATCAATTTTTTATTCGGAAACAAGGATTACGAATCGCGATGTTGACGCATAATACCCCGAATTGTTTCCAATTCGGTTGTTAAAGGATATGTAGCACTATTTAATGGTAAAACGGTAAAGTATTTATGTTCTTCTGGAACCGCACTTAAAAGTAGCGTGGATATCACACCTACACCCGAAGCACCTCGGGTGGGATTAACAAATAGACGAATAATGTTATTTAACGCCATTTTTGGAAACTTGTCATTTAAATCAAAATTTGCTTCTAAACGTGCTGCTGCTGTTTTTCCACTATAATCTTCCATTTGTTGTTGGTTTAAAGCAGATGCAATCATATTCCACGCAACAGCAAAATATCGCAATGTTGTATTCACAACGGGTGTATTCGCAGCTGGTGTTTTAGCTATTTCGATAATTTCTCGATTGATAAGATTAAATATACGAATAACATCTAAATTGGATGGTCTGGGGGGCGAATGTATATAATCAATAACTGTCCAAAAATGTGAAAATGCCATTAAAATACTATCAAATATATGTGCTAAATGTGGAGTGTATCGATTATTGGGTAAGCTTTGCCACCAACGATAACACGCCGGCCGTTCTTCGGTATTATTTACGTTAGTTTTCGTAATAGTCGTATTATCTGCACTAATTGTAATATCGTGACTTTGTAATGGTCGTAATGTATTAAGATTGCGGGTATCTACAAAATACGATAAATCCAAATCAAAAATTAATGACCGATTTACAGTTCCATCTTGGTTTACTTCAACTAATAAATTATCGACTTTTGCGTCACAATGAACAAAACCCGTTTGGCGAAATGCGGCATCTATATTATTTAACACCTTAACTAATCCATCAACATATGGCTGTATATTAAACGTTTGGGTTGCTCTTATTTCACCAAGGGTCCATTCCAAATATCGTTCCAGAGTAATATGATTTGAAGAATAATTACCAATCATCATAAACGCTTTAAAGGAATTCCTTACACCACGACGCCCGGATATAAAATGAGTTTGACTGGAAGTTAACATAGAATGAACAGGAAATGTTAAATCGGTTCCACCTGTTATACTTGATGGAATTGTTAGGTGATCCGTTAGTGGTAATGTATTAAATTGTAAGCAGTGTGTGAATGCTTCTACATAATATCCACCCACACCAGAAGACCTATTTAATTCATTATACATATAATATTCCCATTTATATGGGTCCAAATGTGAATTATCATATGCATTGTTTTGAACATTACACGAAAATTTACAAATTTTAAGTTGGAATCCGGGGTCAAGTCTAGATTTAAATACGATAACGGCTCTGCGGTCATCTGTGCTTAAACTGCGCATACGTTCACTATCGCGCATATTAACCGACGTTACAAATAAATCCATTTTCACAGGAATGGGCATATTTCCAGCACCTGCGCCAAATGTAACGCACGTAATAATTGTTCCGGCCATTGTCATTATATTTGTCATTGCTGTGGCCCTTGGTGCACCACCAACACCTACTGAAATTTCCCTGCGTAAATCTTTCATTTGTGTGTCGACTGTGTCTATTATTGGTTGAGCATACCTGGATACATATTCAATTAACTGACCTAATTTATTCCATGAGTTGGTCGTCAAATGGGACAATACATTTCTATTAAAATAGTCTTCATCTAAAAGTTCTTTATCTTGAATAATAGCATCCAAATATAAAGGGTTGGATTGTAATATATTATAAACGTTTGATACCGTTTGTATATTTTGTTCATTTAATAATGTTGACACGTATTTATTATCATTTAATAATACGGTAACATAATCTACTAAATTATTTTCAGTTAACGCATTGCGTGTTAAAAAGCCGGATTCGTCAATAGGAACAACAAAGCAATTACTGTTTAAAATACTTGCAGATTTAGAACCTGATTTACTTTTGCCGGACTTACTGCTGCTACCGGACCTACTGCTGCCAGACCTACTTTTGCCGGACTTACTTTTGCCGGACTTACTTTTGCCGGACTTGCTTTTATTGCTTAACATATTATTCGTATATTATAATAAAATAAAATAAAATAAATAGTATGTGAATATTTTATTTTATTTTATGATGGATTATCGGCCTGATACGTATTATATGAACCAATACGTTCAATATCGAGGGTTTCCCCGGATGAATAATGCGTTAGTGCTACAAGCAATGACGTTATTCGGCGTTTTAATAGTTGGTCGGCAACTTCGTGTGCGAATTTGGAATTCAATATATATTTGAAATGTATTCGATATGCAATACATAATCTCCAAAAATCCATACATAATTCATTCTCAGGGTCTGTGGCAATTTTATTAATAAATGTGTCATTGAATACAGTCATACATTTAGGGTCTTTAGAACCCTTGTAACAATCTTCCGGAATACTCGCTTTAATTATTTTCAATCCGTTTTCTTTAAATTCTTCATATATACCACAATTTCTAGTCATATCTTCTACACCTGCTGATATATTAAAACGACTGGTTCGCGGTAAAGAACGCGGGATCGTATATGATTTTATATGTAAGTCGTCATCCGTAATAATTTCTATACTTGACGCTGGAAATGGTAAATTCAAATAGTGTATATCATTATTTAGGGCTGAAACAACAAGGTCATTTCCCAATAAAAATAAATCCTTCGTAATCGTTATAGGAACATCCCCTTGCGCCTTCTTTACCAATATTGTAATTGAATCTTTACTATCCTTTTTTAAAACTTGCCATTTTTGCGGCAATGAATTGATATATTTGATTGTATCATTATAACTATTATTAATTAGTTTTTTGAGATTATTTGCGCTTATGCGAAAAACTTTATGAATTCCACTAACTATATCGATTAATCCTTGCTTAAGTATTTCTTTCCCTTTAGTAAAATTAATTTTAGTGTTAGTTATTTCCTCGACGACTATATCTTTTAATGTTATAATATTACTAGTAATTTTATCACCCATTATTTTTAGTTCTGCTTTAAGTTTTTTGCTGAGATTTTTAATACGTTTTCTAATACTAACTGAATTGGTTCGACGACCGTTTAGAATGGATATAGGATTAAACATACCAAAAATTCCAATTCCACCACCTACTTGTTTTAAAGAAGTCTTATCACTTATGGTGGTGGTGGTGTTTGTTCTTGGATAAATCGACTTTAACCATACACTTGTTTCATCACTATCGTCATCTGCTGATATAGCGGACGATATTTCATCAATTGAACTTAACATAAGATATGGATAAAATCGATGATGTAATACGGTCGTCCAATATAAATATGGATGTTCGTCTTCATATTCATCAATTACTTTGCGTGTTATTTTTTCATATTCACTTGGGTCAGCATCTTGTGATTTAATTTCAATAACAAGTTTAACAATAATATCGGATAATACTGGTTTATCGTTCAGTATATCATCTTTTCCATATAAGCATCTGTCTGTCCTTATATTCAATTTATTTAACCTTTTATCAATTGCTGAACCTACTTTATCTGCGGCTAATCCTAGTTTATTTGTTTGTTTATTTATCCACGAATTCACCGGCTCCATTTTTTTATCAATTAATTCACCCAATGGATTAGTTTCGTCGAGATTCATATCTTTGCGACGTTCATACAATAATCCCTCTTGTCGCAATTTACTAGACGCAATATCGCGTGTGTTAACTGCCGCTGCTGCTATTTTTTCCAATGATATTGACGATATATTTGACGCGATAGAAGACACGCGTTTTGATATATTTTTTTTAAATTTTGATGTTGCGTCAGCTAAAGGTCGCGATACATTTTTGACACTTTTGCGGACATTTGCGTACTTTTGCTTCATAAAATCTGTTGCCATTTGAATTCTATTTGTTTGTGTATCTTGTTCAGTGTCATCGGCATTTTTGGTTTTCTTTTCGGGTTCGGGGCGGGCTGTAGTTGGTTCATAATACTCAATATAATCCATTTCCGGATGCGTATCTCGTTTTTCTGTTATTTTTTCAAGTGTAGCAACTCGGTTGATTTTTTTATAATTTTTGTCGTCATAGACAGCAACCCTTATCTTTTCAGGAATAGCATCGGGTTTATGTTTAAGATAAACAGGAGTTAGTCTCAACGGATTCATACATATGAACGTTCCATCAATTCTGGCATGATACCAATCAGGTGGGCAATCACAAGGCCATTGTGTTTGAGGATTGGCAATACACGTATCGATTCCACGCGAAGTATAGTCTGTCATATAGATATCTGAAGGACACGGTTTCGCGGTTTGCGGGTATGCTGTTTCAGGAATAAAGCGGTAAATCTGTACCGGGCTTTCAGCTATAATTTTATCAACAATCGATGGGTATTCTTTATCACTCATAAGAATGCGTTTGGGTAATGACTGTGTTGAACGAGTTTGAACTCCATCACCAATGTGTGGTGTCGAGTCTATGGCTAAACGCATACAGCGTCTTTTTGTGGCACCCCATTTACATTTTTCATTTTCGTCTAATGGTGTTAAACAAGGCGGATTTCCACCATGTTTGTGTTTGTATTTATATTTCGTACTTATTTTACGGCGCGTTTTTTTATTTTTATACATAAATCATATGTTAAATATATAATAATAAATTAATTTAATTATCTGTACTAATAATATAAAAACACTATGGCACTTTATAATCGGTCTGTTCGTCGCAATAATGGGAAACGCCTTAAAAGTCAAATGAGGGGGGGACAAGCACCAGTACCAGCAGTAACAGCAACAGCAGCAACAGCACCAGCACAAGCAGCACCAGCAGTAACAGCAGTAACAGCAGCACCAGTAAAAGCACCAGTACCACTTGAACAAAATGTTTCAGTAGACCTCGATAAACAATTTTTAGAATCACTTATGTCGTTAAACATAAAATATCCAAAACTATATAATGTTATGGCACAATTTAATATTGCTGATACAGACGGTAATGGCGATATCAATGTCGTTGAGTTTGCAAAACTAATGACTTGTCTTGGATTTACATATAGTCCAGATGTAATTATGCAATTGTTTGACATAGCTGATATGAGTGGAGATAAAACGATTGATTTACAAGAATTCTTAGTATTTCACAAAAGTATGATGCTATTCAAAAAAACGGATAGCGATGGGAGTGGTTCTCTTGACCAAGCAGAGTTTAGTACATTGATGAAAGAGTTGAATGTTAACGGTGTTAACGACGATGCATTATTCAAAGTTATTGCCGGTGAGGATACCAAAATTGATTTACAAGAATTCTTGTCATTTCACAAATACGTTATGATGTTCAAACAAGCTGATATTGACGGCAGTGGTTCTCTTACCCAAGAAGAGTATATTAAACAATTCCCAAATAGTGTCAATAACTTTACAGAATGCAATACGAATCAAGATGCAAATTTGGATATTGTTGAGTTTATTACGTGTATGATTCCTAAAAAAGCCGCCGCCGCCGCAAAAGGTGGTAGAGGCAGTTCCCTTAGACGCAGATATACCAACAAATTAAGAAAGAGTAGGAATTCATATCATTAACCCTTACAGCGTTTTGGCACGGTCTTTAGACCACAAGGTGTTGCTAAATCATCGAATTCCTAAAAACACGAAATATGTCTGACGCTGTAAGGGTTGAATTACTAAACCATTTATACTATAAATTATAAATTATTTCAATAAAAAATGGTAGGTAATAAATGCCACGAATCCAAATATAACATCTATTAGTAGAAAATACCACGCGTTTGGATTTTTCTGGAAGGCGAAAATGGCGAATAAACTATATAAAATCGCGTGTGGGATTCGTAATGAATTCCACCATATTTTATCCCCGAAAACTTCCGGTCCGGTTTGTCGAGAATTTGTCAAATAGATGTATATCCATCCTATAACTGGAAATAACGCAACGAATCCCATATAAGGCAAAATAGAAAGAGGAACAGCACGAGCAATAAATGCGAGTAGTGTTCTAACACCGATACATCCAAATAAAAATAATAATAGTCTTTTTTGTAGCATATATCTAATATATCGTTATTTAAATTTTAATTTCAATTTTACATTTATTAGTGAATCATATTTCATATATTTGAATTAACAATCGACTCTTATAGAATCATGTATAATTATACTATAATATTTATGGATTGAATATTGTACGTTTACGTTCTTTCTCACATGTTGGACTACTTTTTATAAATGGTAAAATTAAAATTAAAATTAAAATTAAAATATATGGTAATTATATAACAAACAATCTAGTATGGTACGTATTCAAAAACGAACCGCACGTAATAACAATGGTAAACGCTATAGAAAAAGTGTTCATAGGGGGGGTATGACGTGGGGTTCGTTTAAGTCTATTGCGGCGTCTGGTATTTCCGCCGCTACCGCCACCGCACAAGGCGCATTCGATGCTGCTAAAACCGAATTAACCGGCGAGGCGAAAAAAGCGGCAACAAACGCAATGGCAAGCCAACTTGTGTTATTGTGTGGAACATTAACCACGGGGTTAGTTGAATTAAACAAACAAGTTAAATTAAATATATCTACACCAGAATCGGAAGCGCAAACAGCATTATTGGTAGCGCAAAATAAATTTACTGAAATATTATCTCCTTTCTGCACCTCTTTTTTGGAAAATTTTGGCAATGTTGTGGATGGCGCAAGAACAGCACTGACTGCCAACTTAGACAATGAAACTCGTGAATTATTTAATAAAAGTCTCGGTACGATTGCAAAGGAGCTCATTCGAACTATAGAACCAGAAAAACAATTTACATTCTTTGTTGTGATTTCACTTTTATCTGATTTAATTAATACACGTGAGAATAGAAAACCATTAGACGATGCCACATTAAATGCACATTTTGATCGTTTAATAGAAGTAAAAAAATCACAAGATGGTTCTGGCAGATCATCTCGCAGATATTAAATAATAAATAAACATTTCACATCCATTATAGTAAATCATCATTTTAATTTATTTCAAGTAAATAAGTTAAAATTATAAATAATAAGAATTAATAAACCGTTATTTTAATTTCAACTTGACATTGAGAATATAATTCCACCGTCAAACGATGAACCTCGCCATTATTCGATTGTGCAGAAGATAATTTGGGGAAATAATGAACCGATTCTAATAAATGTGAATCCTGTATACTATTATATTCTATTTGTGCGTTAGAAGGCAATGCTTTCAATCCCATCGATTTCAACATTTGTTGTGTTTGAGATTTCAATGCCCGATGAAACCGTATTTCATAGATTTCAGATGTTAGCATAGCATCGAATTGAATTTCAAATTCACCTAAAAGAGCATTGGTTTTAAATGAAATATGCGAATAATCTACAAGAACCCCGGCAAGATTTGCGCCTTGTGCGCCTTGTAGCTCGCTCAGTTCAACAAGTTCCTCTTGTGTCATATGGTTTAGAATGTGCTGAATATCTTTCAATTTCGACCGATATATTCGACCATATTTAAAATCAATTGTTGCTTCCATTTTTGCTGGTGGTAGTTGATAGTATTCAACGTGTAATATGTGGAATTGTTCACTTAGAAAATACGATTCCATTTGACGTAAATCGTCTAATACACCCTGATGTACAGATACGAATGTTATAGATTTAATCGGCATCTTCACGCTTGAAAATTCGGTATTTTTCGAATTTGCGCGGAAATTGCGTAATATATCACACGCTGTTTTAAATCGCGAGAATTGTTCTTCGATTCGTTCAGGACAAAAATCAATATGAAATTTATTTTCGTTAGAATTCCACGGGAATAATTGTGCGAATTTTTCATTATGGAATGGAATAAATGGTGAAAATATCATATGAAATTCAGGGATGATTTCACAACATACACGTCGTGCAGTCATATCCCCCGATTTCAAACGCAATCGATTGAATTTTATATACCAATTCGCGAAATCTTCAATAAATGCCGCAATTTCAACGACGGCTTGTGATACTTCATAAGAATCCATTGCTTTACGGACATTACGAATCATTGAATTTTTCCGGGATAGAATCCATTTATCAAATTGGGTTAGCTCACTTGAAATAGATATCGAACTAGTCATCGATTTTTCAATAAAAAGTAGCACATTTTCCCATTGACTCAATAAACGCACGGAGGAACGAATATCCGCTTCCGCGAATCGTGAATTCTCAGCAGATGTCGCAGGTAAGCGTAACATATATAGACGTAAAGCATCGGCACCATATGTTTCAATTGTCGATATTGGAGATACGAAATTACCGAGACGTTTTGAAATTTTACGTCCATCCTCGGCTAAAATAAGTCCGCAACAAATCACATTTTTAAATGCCGGGGAATTGTAGAGTGCCGTTGATAATACGTGGAGTGTATAGAACCATCCGCGTGTTTGGTCAATACCCTCACATATAAAATCACACGGTTCGTATTTGGTATTCTTATGACCACTGGAAGCAGCAGCATAAGGAACCGACCCACTTTCAAACCAACAATCAAACACTTCCGGAACGCGACGATAAATGTATCCATTTTTGTGAATTTCAATCGAATCGACAAATTCACAATGAATATCCGTCAATTCGCCTTCATACCCGCTTTGTTTTCGTAATTCGTCAATGGAGCCAATGACGATATAATCGTTTGGGTCGGTAGTTGATACCCAAATCGGCAGGGGTGTTCCAAAAACACGATTTCGCGATACACACCAATCCTTCGTATTTTCAAGCCAATTGTGAAAACGACCCTTGCCTATATGTCCTGGAATCCAATTGATTTTTTCATTATTTGACAGCAATTCTGTGCGTAGTTTAGTGACAGCAATAAACCACGCATCAGTAGCACGATAAATAAGGGGTGTGTCTGTTCGCCAACAAAACGGATAACTATGTTTGTAGGGTTCCCTTTTAAACAATAGGCCACGGGATTCAAGCACATCGATAATCAACGCATTTGTATCACGATAAAACATCGTTTGTGTATTTAATGTTTTCATTTCTGTAAAACACGGGTAAATATAATTACATGTGAAAAACCCATTATCATCAAGGGGCATAAATAAATTTGTAGAAGAAGAGCAAACCCGGAAATCATCTTCACCAAATGCTGGTGCTAAATGAACAATATTCGACCCGGGTGATTTGTCTTTTTCATAGGGAATACATTGAACAAATGTATCACATATAATTTTCGAAGATGCTGCTGTAGAACCAGTTCCAGCACCAGCCAAGTTAAAAAGCGGCTCATATTCCAATCCCTCCAATTCACTTCCACGAAATATGTCCGTTATACGATAATCGTCGTTATCGGGTGTATAGTCCGGAAACAACCGTTGAATACTATAACGTCCAATAATAATATATTTTGATAACGGTTTCACCATCATTAATACATAATCTTCACTCGGATTCACACACAACGCAGCATTAGATGGCAAGGTCCAAGGTGTAGTTGTCCATGCAACGATATATATATCGCGTTCAAAACCACCGGGAAAATGCATATCATCCATATGCGGCAATAAGGAAAGAAGTCGAAATCCAACATAGATAGAAATATCTACAACATCTTTATAATTTTGCCCGGCTTCAAAATTACTCAAAGGGGTATTACATTTATTACTATATGGCATAACCCGCTGGCCACGATAAAGAAGTCCTTTTTCATATAATCGGTGAAATACGTTCCACACACCTTCCATAAAGCTACAATCCATTGTTTTATATGTTGATGGGGGTATAGGGCGACCGATGCTTTTAAAAATAGGAGTCCATGCATCCGTGTATTTATCAATAATTTCTCTGCATTTTTTATTATAGTTGGCGACACCATAGGCTAATACATCCTTTCGCGTGTTTAAATTCAATAGGTCATTCACAACCATCTCAATAGGTAGCCCATGGCAATCATAGCCGAGTTGATTGATAACATTGCGCCCACAACATATGCGCTGGTATTCTAAGACTGCGCTTTTCACAACACTGATTAAGATATGCCCATAATGTAAATTATCACTACTGACAAAGGGGGGCCCATCGATAAAATGAAAATCGGTCATTGTTATTTATTTATTACAACGTGTTAGCTTTTTATATTTGTATAGCATGAGCTTTGGTATATACAAAAACCAACACATATGTACCAAAGACAACGCTAATTACGGTTAATATAAAAAATTGATTTATATTTGTGGTATTATTATGAATAATTATCACAATAATGCCAAGAAAACGATGTTGTGAGCTTAATTGTCTAGCAAGTGCTAGGGGTAAAACTAATAAATGTGTAGCACATGGAGGTGGAAAAAGATGTTGTGAGCCTAATTGTCTAGCAAGTGCACAGGGTAAAACTAATAAATGTATAGCACACGGAGGTGGAAAACGATGTAGTGAACCTGAATGTACCGCTAGCGCACGAGGCAAAACTGATAAATGTATAGCACATGGTGGCGGAAAACGATGTAGTGAACCTGAATGTACCGCTAGTGCACAAGGCAAAACTGATAAATGTAAAAGACATGGAGGTGGAGTACGATGTAGTGAACCTGAATGTACCGCTAGTGCTATAGGTAAAACTGATAAATGTGTAGCACATGGTGGCGGAAAACGATGTAGTGAACCAGGATGTACCGCAAGTGCCCGAGACAAAACTGATAAATGTAAAAGACATGGTGGCGGAAAACGATGTAGTGAACCAGGATGTACCGCAAGTGCCCGAGACAAAACTGATAAATGTAAAAGACATGGAGGTGGAGTACGATGTAGTGAACCTAATTGTCAATCAAGTGCTATCGGTAAAACTGATAAATGTATAGCACATGGTGGCGGAAAACGATGTAGTGAACCTGAATGTACCGCT
>Ga0114970_10003281_pt1 | contig 11940 bp, 17 predicted proteins | sample M_140205_XF_Meta_FD_87030 | JGI IMG/M metagenome (GOLD analysis project Ga0114970, IMG submission 87030) | Freshwater microbial communities from Lake Montjoie, Canada to study carbon cycling - M_140205_XF_MetaG | ecosystem: Environmental > Aquatic > Freshwater > Lake | place: Lake Montjoie... | reverse complement strand
GTATATGAAATCCTGAATATTTGAATGGAGTTTTAATTGGCGGACTTATTGAGAATTTGATACCGCGGGCTTGTCATACAAGGATTTGAAGTTTCGCAGAAACTCTATTAATTCTGGCAACTCTTTTGCCAGAACTTTCCTTCTCGTCCTCTTCGTGGAGCTGATATGAGATTGCGTGGTATCTTATGGGCTGCCCTATGGGCTGTTCCTATGTTCCTACAAGGAGCCGAGTCCTCGGACATGCCTGTATGCAAGAATTTTTCAATCACCCTAAAAGGGGTGTTTTCCTATCGCATCGGACTAACGGAGTTTGAATGTGATGCCGTGCCAAGGGGGTACTATGTAGGTATGGAAGGATATCCTTGGGTACTTCCTGCCCCAGGCGAAACCCCTCCCACACTGGAGCAACAAATTCCCGGTCCTGTACGGGGCGTGCAACGAAAACCGAATGGAGGGTACCATATTCCAACATGCGGTAGTACAGCCACCTATTATCTCATGTCTCCAGATGGCAAAAAAACCTATCTATTAAAAACCATGCAAGAGTTTCAGCAAACCTACATACACCCCACCTTACCTACCTCTTTCCTTGGACGTGGGCGTGCCACCTGCACGGAAAATGGAATTACCTATGTAGGAACACCAGAAGGGCGGAGGATCCAAGAGGTTGCAAACTGGGAGAAGATGGAGAAGGTTCAGAAAAGAAAAATCACACTCTCTGTCGGAAAATATCGATTCCAATATACCATGGATAAAAATTTCCTCTCGTACTCTCCACTGCCGCCAGAGTGCCTACTCAGAGATGAAAAGTCTGGTTTCAAGATTACTCCTGACCAATCCATGATGAATATATTCTTAGAAAACCCGCATATTTTCTTTCGCCACACGTGATGCAAGGAGGATTCCAAAGTTCTACCATGAACGATGGACATGGAAACATCACTGAAACCGTACGATGTGGAGAGATAGAAAGCACCTACTCCCGCAAGGATGGGACCACCGTGCTCACCGGCGCTGAATTGGCCACCCATATGGATCAGCTAACTCCTGAAGAACTGAGTTCCATCCCCAATGCCACAAAAGAAGCCTGGTGGCTCAAACTGTGCGAGGACGAGCCAAGGGAATCCTTGCGCATGACCTGGGCAAAATCCTTACTTCCAATTGGGACAGTCAAAACCACCTCCCTTCGATTGTTCCCCAGTGAGTCTCGTAAAATGGAACTTTTGCTGCATCTCACTCATGAGTTTTCTTCTATCTCTTTCATAGGTCTGACTATATGGATGCAAGAGTTCTCCAGTGAGTCGCGAAAGATGGAGCTCTTTCAACATTTTCTTTCGATTCTTACCCTCACAGGAAAAGACACCATCCCCCTCCTGCGACAATTTTCCAGTGAATCTCGAAAAATAGAAGTCCTACAGCATATCCTAGATTCTCGAAAAGATATCTCCATTCCATGGGAGCTAGCTCTTCCAATCCATCAGGAACTGTCTTCAGAGTCCCGAAAGATGGAGCTTGTGAATATGGGGCTCTTTGATCAATCTGACATAAATCGACCCAAATACAAAATCATTGTTGCTCAGTTCTCCAGCGCCTCTCGCAGAGAAGAGTGTCGAAGCACACTCGAATCTCGGTATCCCGCAGTAGAGTAATTCAATATGTATTTTCTCAACCCTCTCATATGGAGATGTTTCATGGTACGTTCTATCGTTCTCGGTTGTTTGGTTTGGATGTCAAGTATGTTGGTCGGTGCTGAAATGGATTCCTCCTCCACTTATCGTCCCTCACCAGATGGAGGGGATGCCTACGTAACCTGCACCATTAGCAATTCTCATACTCATCGCACCGTGACCCATTATATACCCGTTAACATGGCAGGAAGATGCATGCAAACGCCAGGATCCGTTACCCTTGGCGAGCTACGAGTAGAGACCGTTGGATCCAACAAATGTTTCGAAATTCATGTGCATGAACTCTCCACAGGTGGCGAGATCCCATCCGGACAATTACGCTTTTTTGTGGAAACCAAAGCAGGCAAATCCGGAAAATATACCGTACAAAATCCTTATACAAAGGAATCCATCACTATTCGATATGCTTTCACAGATACACGTTCCAAAGAGCAAAGAAAGAGAGACTCTGCAGACCATGCCGAGCGTTTTTGTGTAAGCGAATAGCCCATTCCTTAGATGGGGAGGTCCGGAGGGGGAACGCCTCCGATAGGTATATAGTAAAAAAAATATGGCTAGATATAGCCCTTGCCCAAGGGGAGATTTTTCTATAGGTATGCTTTGTGATCGAGGACCTTCCCAATGCAATCCTTTGGAGGCCGTATGTGGAAAAGATGGAAGTTTCTTTTTTTACTGTCCAGCACAACTCTCTGCTCCCTATCCCTAGGGGCGACCGATTCTACGCGATATCCAGCTGCCGATGATTATGATCTTTTATTTAAACTCGTATTGATCGGAGACTCTGGCGTAGGAAAAAGTAACATCCTAAGTCGCGTCATTCGAGATGAATTTCATATAGATTCGAAGTCTACCATCGGTGTGGAGTTCGGCACAAAAACGTTGACCCATGATACTAAAACCATCAAAAATCAAATTTGGGATACAGCAGGACAAGAGCGCTATCGAGCCATCACCTCAGCTTATTACCGCGGGGCTATGGGATGTTTTTTGGTTTTCGATATTAGCAGGCGGTCCACATTCGAGCATATTACGGAACATTGGCTCGAGGAAATCAAAAAATATACAAACCAAGATATCGTAATTCTCTTAGTCGGCAACAAAAGTGACCTTCGACATCTACGAAATGTTCCCACACAAGAAGCCCAAGCCTTCGCAGAAAGAAATGGGCTCACCTATATCGAGACCTCGGCCCTCGATCGAACCAATGTTGAAGCAGCATTTGAAACCATCGTGACAAAAACCTATGAAGCCTTTACCAATAGACCAGAACCCTCTCCCAATCCAGGGCCCCAACCGCCTCCAGTCGCGCGCCCTCACCCTAGACCTTATCCAATTCACCCTTCTTCCTCCTGTTGCAAATAATTGAGGGCTCGATGGAACGACGAAAAATCATTCTGGCTCCCGGAAATGGTAACTCAAGCCCCCAAGACAATTGGTTTCCTTACATTAAGCGAGAACTGGAATCCCTTGGTATCCCCGTATTAACGGAATCCTTTCCTGATCCATACTTGGCTCGATCCTCCTACTGGATTCCTTTTCTGAAAGATACATTGGGCGCCGATGAGAATACCATCATCGTAGGACACTCCTCAGGCGCCCTCGCTGCTATGCGGTTCGCAGAATCCTATCCCCTACTTGGCTCCGTCCTTGTGGGCGCTATGCATACCCATCTGGGTCTCGAGACAGAAATCCAAAGTGGCTATTTTGATCTCCCTTGGAATTGGGACGCACAAAAAAGGAACCAGCACTGGATTGTTCAATTTGCTTCCTGTGATGATCCCTGGATTCCCATCGAAGAGGCTCGCTTCGTACAAAAAAAGCTCGGTGCCGAATATTATGAATATGCAGATCAAGGGCATTTTGGGGGTGACTATTACAAACCCGAATTCTCAGAGCTTCTTGCTGTCCTACGAGACAAGCTATCTGTATGAGAGATATGCTATCTTTCTACTTCCCCCACATACTCCAATAAGCAGATAATATTTTCTTCTTTTACCTGAGAGGTGTCCACCATCAGTCGTTTCTCTTCCCATGGGAGAAAGGTTTTCCTGCCCTCTTCCACCTGTTCCCATGTAACCTCAGGTATACCATGCAATCCCCGCACCCGCGCCTCGATGCGCTTTCGATGGAGATCCGCAGGGAGGATGCATTCTACTATGTAAAGGGTAGCCTCATGTTTCCCTGCCAGGGCATACCACATGTCTCGTGCCTCTTGCACCGAGTTCACCGCATCGATGAGTACAGACAGACCCAACTTCAACTGTTCTGCCACCAAGGCCTCTACCACAAGATAGGCGGCTAACCCGATTTCAAAACTCTTTGCGCATCCACTACGCAGCATAGCTGACTCGATGGGATCCACAGAAAAGAGAGGCCATTGAACCCTCTTCCCCAAAGCCTCTGCCAACGTACTTTTTCCCGATCCAGGCAGCCCAGAAAAAATCACCATCTTTTTCATTTTCTCTTTCCTTTTTCTCAGCGCCTTATCAGACAGCCGTAGGCAATGTCATAATCAGGGGGCGCCCCTCCGTGATGACCATGGTGTGCTCATATTGAGCCGAGAAAAACCGGGCTGCTGTCATGAGCGACCATCCATCCCGCGCTTCTTTCACATGACGAGCGCCCGTAGACAAAAAGGGTTCGATGGTAATTACAAGCCCTTTGTGCAACCGTCGAGTGTCTTCGGGATCGTAATAACTGGGAATGCACTCTGGTTCTTCGTGTAATGCACGCCCCACACCATGGCTCCCCAAGTCTTCGATAATAGTAAGTCGCTCTTCCTTTGCCACCTTCTCAATGGCTCTTCCAATCATCGACAAGGGACAGTTGGCCCTTGCTTCTTCTATGGCAGCTGCTAATGCCCGACGGGTGGCAAGGCAGACATGCTCTTGCTTCTTCTTACTTGGAGGGAGAATAAAGCTACCCCCTGTATCGGCAAAATACCCATCGAGCTCTGCAGATACATCGATGTTCACCATATCTGATGCATGCAATACCTGCACACCAGGAATCCCATGGGCCACACAATGGTTCACACTGATGCAAGTGGTCCCAGGAAACCCATAGGTGAGCTTAGGCGCCGAACGAGCCCCAAAGCGCGCCAAATAGGCAGCCCCAATATCATCCAACTCTTGGGTGGTCATCCCCCCGGCTCCGCCTTCTTCCCCATCCATTGGAGACAGTCAGCCACAATCGTTCCGATTTTTTTCAAGGCCACCAAATCATCTTGGCTTTCAATGGTCATTTCTTATTCTCTTTCTTCTTTTCTCTTGCGTGATACACGCAATTTCTACGTAAAATCAGGTAGCGTCTTCCAGAGCACTCCATGTATGGAGCCCATCATCTTCGCAATGGTCTCATCCTCCACAACCAACCCCATAAAATTCACCGCACTGGACAAAAAAGCCACCTTCTTATCATAGATGGCAATTTCGCAAGGAAAATCGACACCGACTACTGCCTTAAGCTCTCGTTTCTGCTCCTGCGCCCGACGATGAGCCTCCTCAGAAACAGGAGAACGATTCAAAATCCCTTTATATAGAATCCCAGCAGCGGCTCGCTTTGATGCATACTGCCACATCCATTCATTGAGAGAGGGATCCTGAGCCAAGGGGAAGACCTTTTCAAAATCACAGAAGGCGTAAATTACCTTCTCTTTGCATGTCAAGGTATCTTGATACACGGATTTTAATCCATCAATCCCCCAGTAGAAGCGAATATGAGGCTTATTGGCTTTCGATGGTTGTAGCTGCATCAAGAGGGGAATCAAGGGCCCAATCTGGATCTCCGCTTCTTCCAATTGTTTCTTTTGCCCCGACAGAAAACGCAACAGCTGCTCCGGCGGAGGGGGCGCATATTGCTTCACCTTATTCTTGGTCACTTCAAAAGCCAACCCTTTTTCACATAACTCATGGAGTACATTGTATACATGGGTACGAGTAATTTTGGTGTTTTCTGCGATTTGGGTAGCGGCCCGAGGACCTGTAGCAAAGAGACTTGCTAATACCTTCTGCTCCTTCGGAGGCAATCCCAATGGAGCAAGCTTCTTACATAAAAGATCAATCTTCATTTGTCAGTCTTTTTTGACATTTATTTGCGCAATCTTCTTGTTTTATATGTAAATTTTTATTTTGTATACTTATATTGTCACTTCACATTCACTTTTACACGGAGAATTCCATGGCTGAGTATGATGATTTTATGAAAATTGACATTCGTGCGGGGATCGTGACCCGAGCAGAACCCTTTCCACGGGCTCGCAATCCTGCCTATAAAGTTTGGGTGGATTTCGGAGGAGATATCGGCGTGAAAACAACATCTGCTCAAGTGACCCATCTCTACACCGTAGAAACCCTACTCGGGAGACGGGTACTGGGTGTGGTGAATATCGGCACAAGAAACATTGCCGGATTCGCATCTGAGTTCCTGTTGCTGGGTTTACCGGATAGCAAAAAACGAATCCACCTCGTTTCCTATGAAGAGGATGACCTTCAAGGGGTGCGTTTGTGCTAACCCATCCGTTGATTTTTATATAAAGAAACAAAAGAACCAGCCAACTCCCTTTGCTCTTTGTCGGATAATACCCCAAAGAATGCAGCATCGATTCCCTCCACCATTGGAACAACCTTCGATACAAGACGTTTTCCACTGATGGTTAGCTGCACTGTTTTGGCTCTCGTATCAGTTTTGTGTTCTGCTCGGATGACATATCCAAGATCAACCAGGGCGCGAATCGCAGTAGAAACTGTCATCTTATCCAAACCACTCATACCTGCAATCTGTACCTGGGTGGGGACCTTCTTTTGTTCTTTAAACCAAAGAAGGCTAGCCATGATCACGAATTGGGGATGAGTGAGATGGAAAGGATCCAATGCTTTTCGGATGGATCGCTGCCAAGCGGTGGTGATTTGCCAAAGCAGAAATCCCAGACTATCCTCGGGTTTTGCAAATCCAAAAACGGAATCACTCATGAGAAGATTTCCCACATCGAACCAACGCATCCGTTTTTTCTGGAATGGAGTCTCATGGAGATTGCCCCTGGATCTAGGATCGCTGGGGTTCCTCACAAGACAGGAACCCAGGAATACCTTATTACATGCGAAAAAGGGGCCATCGAACTGGCTGTAACGGGAGAGAAACATCTCCTTCATGCTGGCGATGTGGTAGCTTTCCGAGGAGATCAGAAACACTCGTATATGAACCACGAAAGAGAGACAGCCATTGGCTTTTCAATGGTGGTATTTTCTCCCTACCTCACTTTTCGAATAAAATAGACACCGAGTACGATCAAAATAACCCCAAGTATACGCCAGCGATCGATGGGACGAGTAGCCAGACCTAGAAAGCCAATGTGATCGATAAAGACAGAACCGATGAGCTGACCGGCTACGACACTTGAAAGAAAAGTGGCAGCCCCCAATACAGGGATCAAAAAAATTGAAGCCGTAATAAAAATCACACCGAAAATACCCCCAACCCATAGGTACTTAGGCACCTGTACAACAGTCGTCCACTCTGGAGGGGGGATTCTAAGTAATAGATTGGCCAAGATCAACATGCAGGTGCCAAAAGCAAAGGAAACCAACGCGCCTTGCAGGGGGTGATTCAACCAACGAGCTAACTGAGCATTGATAACTCCCTGAATAGGAAAAAAGCAACCCAGCACCAAACTAAGAGTTACCAACAAGTAGGTCGTAGTATTTGTCATAAACAAAGAGCCCTTATTAAACAAAGTATCTATAGTATCATCAACTACACATCCTTCCAACGACAGAATAGTGAAATCTGCTTTCTCTGTTGTGAAGATCCTAATCCCTCATTTTTTTTGGCTACTTTTTATCCACAGCTTCTGGCAGCTGACGCGAAGTATTCTATTTAGAGAACACGATATTCATAGTTGTAGTGCCCCCCTTTGTTATCACGGAAACTGCTCTTTGCATGAAAACTTTTCATTTTTGTGAGTATATAGTTTACATATCTGTGCACTCTCTTATACTAGATATAGCAAACTAATAGCTTGCGATTAGGACAGTTATAGGAAGATGATTATGAATCTATCAGCCCTGATTGTTGGTTGTGGATATGTAGGATCACGATTAAAAGTGTTTCTTGAAGAGCGTGGTTGGAAAGTTTGTGGTGCTCGACGCAGTTCCCAACCAGGTGATAACAATATAACCATAGATGTAGCCTCAGAATTTGAACTATCAGGCCATTATGATATTATTTTCTATATGGTTTCAGCTGGAGCATACACTCCGAATGCCTACAATACTGCATATTCACTTGGTGTCTCCAACACCTTGCAGGCGATCCAAAAATCTGGTCAAAATCCGAGAATAATTTTTGTCTCGAGCACAAGCGTATTTTCTGAAAGCGATGGTGGGTGGGTCACCGAAGAGAGCCCTACCAGAATAACCTCATTTTCTACAGAAGCCCTTCTGCAAGGGGAGAAGCAAATAGCTTCAAGTGGTCTTGAATATTGCATTCTACGATTATCAGGCATTTATGGACCAGGTCGAAATTCGTTGATTGATCAGATAAAAATAGGTCGGGCCTTCTTAAAAGACGAAACGGCTATTTCCAATCGAATCCATATTGAAGATTGTGTTGGAGTGTTGCATCATTTAGCCCTCTTGCATCATCGAGATCGGCTTTACATTGGAACCGATTCAGAGCCAACACCCTATAATGAAGTTCTTACATGGCTTGCTAAAAAACTTAGTGTCGATGTGGTAGCAAAAGAAAGTGAACCATCTAGATCCACACATATGTCGAATAAGCGTTGCAGCAATGCCAAACTTCTTCGCTCTGGATACATCTTTCTCTATCCACATTTCCGCGAAGGGCTTCTCTCATCTTTATAAGGAAAAAGATTACGATAGATCGATCTATATCAGACAGTTACAATATTTATTGGAATTTTTTCTTCTCAATTAATAGGGCTCTCAAATTTTCAATATAAGCATGGAGATTTTTGACTTATGAAAAATGAAATGATCAAAATCGGGATTTCTGGCTGTTTACTCGGACAAAAGGTCCGATTTGACGCGCAACACAAGTACCATTGGTATATTAATGAGATTCTGGCTAAGCACTTTCAATATGTTTCTGTATGTCCGGAGCTCGAAATTGGAATGGGGGTACCAAGAAAGGCTGTGCGTCTCATTGGGAACCCCGAGGCTCCCGAAATGATTGAACCAGTTTCCGGCACTAACTGGACTTCAAAAATGCAGGTTTATAGTAACAAAAAAATTTCCCACCTGTCGGATTTATGTGGCTTCTTGTTTAAAAAAGGATCCCCCTCCTGTGGCGCATTCAAAACCAAAGTTTATGGAAAAAATGGAATTCCTCAGTTGAATGGACGTGGGCTTTTCGCTGATGCTTTTTGTAAAAGATGGCCTCTCATCCCCGTCGAAGATGAAGGACGGCTGAACGATGCTAAGTTGCGAGAAAATTTTCTCGAAAGGGTATTTGGATATTACCGCTTAAAAATATTACTCTCTGAGCATTTTAAGCGAGAGGATTGGATCAAATTTCATGAGCGAAACAAATTTCTACTTCTATCCCATAGCCGTAAACACTATACCTACCTTGGTCAACTCGCGGCCGATATTTCAAATCGCACTCCCGCTGAATTTAAAGACGAGTACGCAAAACACTATATGGAAGCCCTTGCTGTGATGGCCACCCCAAAAAAACATGGAGATGCTTTGCTGCATATTCTTGGATTTCTTAAAAAGCTGATTAACAGCGAACAGAAGATTGACATTATTAAATCAATTGAGAATTACCGACTAGGGATACACCCCCTTATTGTGCCGATTACCTTGCTCAATCACTATATTACAGTATACAAGGTTCCCTATATTCAGGATCAATTGTATTTGCAGCCACATCCAGCAGATTTAAGCCTAAGAAATCACGTTTGATACACTTAGCTTTAGCGGTTCTGACATAGAATGGTTGCTGTTGCCTCTTTTCGGTAACTAAAAATATGAGAGAGATCTTTTTTTACGAAGGGTAAACTTAGCTGACCCAACGGGAATAGCGGCAATCGATACTCAACCCGATCTTCAATGATAGTCCCACCAGCGAGCTCAGTAAAAAGATGTCGATGGAACCACATGTGGTATGGTCCCTTCTCTTGCTCATCTACAAATTCCGCTTTTGGCCTCCATTCTGAAATGTGTGAACGCCAGCTTATAGGAATGCCATGTAAGTTGAGGGAATAGGAAATCTTTGTGCCCAACTCAATCTCCGTTGTCGATATTTGCTTGATCCGAAATGCAAGCCAAGGAGGCGTTATTCTTTCTAGGTTAGAAGCGGAAGATACAAAATCCCACACCTCTTCGAGAGCTACCGGAATCCACTGCTTCACCTTGAAATAATGAAGCCTCGGATGTGTACGTTCTTTGAGTAGATCGCGTAAGACCGTTGAAAATTCGGAAAAATTGAAGTTGAAATCAGCTTCAGGTAATCTTTTTGATATAACCTTTGGTGCGTTAAGCAACAGATCAGAACGACTGCCCATAGCCACTTTCAAAGAAAATTCAGGAGCCCTCATCATACTAAAACTCGGCGTTCGACTAGCCAAAAACTCGTGGAAGGAACGATTGTCGACATTTCCTGGTGCTACCAAGTTGTAAAAACCAGTGAATCGTTGAGACTCTACAGCACTAAAAAAGAAACGGACTATATCTTCTAAATGAATCCAGTTCATCCACTGTTTGCCTGTTCCCAGCGAGCTCCCAAGTCCACTCGCATATATATCCCAAAGCTTAGGTAAAGCACCTCCTTGCCACCCAAGAACCAGACCAATTCGAGCAATAACCAGTCGAGTATACTTTGTAATGGCTTCGGCTTCCTTTTCCCAGGATTGGGAAAGATCAGCAAGAAAATCACTACCAGCTGGAGATTCTTCGCTACAATTTTTTTGGCAATTTTGCATACCATAAAAACCAATTGCTGATGCTTGTATGACAACAGAGGGGACGTCCTTAGCTCGCGCAAGGGCTTCGACCAAAGCGCGCGTCGAGTGAACCCTAGAGTCTAATAAAGATTTCCGATAACTTGACGTCCAAGCTTTATCAGCAATACCTTGTCCTGCAAGGTTAATGACAGCATTAACTCCTTCAATGGATTTATCTGGAATTATTTTTCCATCCCACTGAAACTGTGTGCAGGGGAAAGAGGTTTGAAAAGGCTTGACTGTTCGCGTAAGCAGCCTAATCGCCCATCCATTTCTGGAAAAATGCTCCCCAAGAGCACTTCCAATAAAACCTGATCCACCTATCAAAAGCAAAGATTTTTGATTCTCCTTTTTTACCACAAACTTATTCTCCTCTTACGTTTAATCTTTTCCCAAAGAACAAAGAGAGACACCTTTAAGGTTTCCTTCCTGCGTGATATTTATGTTACATGTATCATAGTATTGCCCACGTATCTTACCTTCAAGCTCTTTCAACTTCTCAGGAGCTAACTCTTTTTCACGACTAAGAATCCAAAGATATTTTCGATCAGGATGCCCAACTATAGAGGTGGTGTAACCGTGATCAAGGTACATAACCCAATAGTCACCTTGAAACCACCATATCCATTTTCCAAAAATACTTGCAAATGTAACCTGCAATCTCGCTGAATCAGAAAATTTTATATTGATTCTAGCTAGCCCACTCGCTACCTTTTGTTTACCATCCTGCTCCATACAACTATTTGTAACTTTAATATAATCACCAGTATTTTCATAAGTAGCTGTTGTGTTTCCCACACATTTACGCTGGAACCAAGCTGGGATTGCAGCTATTTGATGCCATTCACCCATATAGGAGTCAATATCAAGATTTGGCACAGTTTTGAGAGGTCCACTGGCCACAGAAAAACCCGAGATTCCTACAATAATTACTCCACAAATAAGCCGAAAAACACACATCATGACAATTCCCTTGATTTAAAATCCGATAATCCTCGGTTTCTAAAAAATGCTACCTATACTCCGCCATTTGGCTCACCAAAAATGGGATAACGACAACACACAATATCACAATATTTCGTATTCGAAATAGATTGTAACTACTATATTGGTTTTATCGTGACTCTCTCCTCCCCTAAAGGGGAGAAGCTTCTACCCTTTAGGGGAGTTTGGGCTGTTTCTTGGGAAACCTGCAGTGTGTGCAGTGCTTGACCTCTTACCAAAGATAGACAACAAAGACCACGAGGGTCTCAGGGGCGAGTCTGCCCTACTACTACGTGCCTG
>Ga0114970_10003276_pt1 | contig 11949 bp, 4 predicted proteins | sample M_140205_XF_Meta_FD_87030 | JGI IMG/M metagenome (GOLD analysis project Ga0114970, IMG submission 87030) | Freshwater microbial communities from Lake Montjoie, Canada to study carbon cycling - M_140205_XF_MetaG | ecosystem: Environmental > Aquatic > Freshwater > Lake | place: Lake Montjoie... | reverse complement strand
GCCAGTGACCGGTGATGCCGTGTTCGCCGAGGCTTTGCCCGTGGTCGGCGGTGAGGACGGCGAGGTAATCGTGGAGGTACCCTTTGGCTTGCAGAGCGGCGAAGATCCGCTCGAGGTGGAGATCGGCCTGGAGAATGCCATTATCGTAGAGATCGCTGGCGGCTTGGCTGGCGCCTTTGTGGCCCCAGATCCGGGCGTTCCAGAGTTCGCTTTCGTTTTGCTTCCAGCGGGCGGATTCGGGAAGGCGAGCCCCGAGTTCGTGGACCGACATGAGGTGGAGCCAAAAGAAGGCGGGCTGGGCGCTGGATGGGGGAAGATGCTCGATATCGTCGACGACATTGCGGTCGTCATTGATGGGGAACGGGCGATTATTTCCGTCGTGGAAGAGATCAAAATGATCGCCGTAAGCGCGTCGCAAATGCTGGAAGGTGGTGTGATCGCCCGACAGAAAGGCATGGGTGCGGTAGCCTTGTTTTTGGAGGACTTCGGGTAGTCCGAAACTTTCGAGGTGGATGCTCTTGGGAAAGCGGGAGGTGAGAATACTGAGGAGACCGTAGCGGGAAGCGTTGCTGGTGGCGTATGCGCAATCCACCTTTTGCCAATGGCTGGTGGTCGCCAACTGGCTGAGGAAGGGGGTGGTCTGGCGAGGATAGCCGTAGCTGGGCAAATGATCGGGTCGAAGGGCGTCGATGGTGATGAGAATGACGGTGCGCGGGTTAAGGGGAAGGCCCGTTGGGTAGTCGCGTCGGGCGAGGAGATCGGCGGCGATTTTATCTGGCGAAATCTCGCGAGCCACCGAAGAGGGGATGAAGAGAGAGAGAAGGGGATCGCTGCTCAGTCCTGCGAAAATGCGGGTGCTTTGCCAGGCGGCGCGGTGGCCCGACCAGCTGGCGAGGATCCCCGCGGTGAGTAGGCAGAAAAGGAGGGGGACGAGTCGAACAGGTGGCGTGGTGGCGAGGCGGAGATGACGCCAAAGGGCGGGAGCTTTTGCGGAGGCGAGGGCGAGGGCGGAGAGACAAAGGAGGACGATGAGGGCGAGGGCGAAGGAGGGGAGTGATCCGAGGGGAATGGAGAGGCTGTGAATTTGCGGGGGAAGCGCGCGTAAAATATTCATGGTGAGGGGGCTAGCCCAAAACCAGACGGAGAGCATTTGGGTGAAGTAGAGGAGATTCACCCCGCCGAGAAAACCGGTGAGAGTGAAGGCGAAGAGCCGTGGGGCGTGGGGGCTATGTTCGCCCCAAGGCGTGCGGGCGAGGGCGCCCCAGCCGATGAGGAAGAGCGTTTGCAAGATGGCTAATTCGGCGAGATGAAAGGCCACCCGACAGGCCAGATGATTGAGGTCGAGATTTCGAACGTAAACGACGATCACGAAACTGCTGATGGCGAGTTGGGGCAAGAGCAGGCGCAACAAGGGCAACCGGGAGGGTTTCAGCGAGGCGCTTGGAGCTTGGGAAGTCATGGGCGAGTCGGGCTGGCGGGCGAGTGGTTTGGCGCCAGCGATACGGAGTCAAGTTTAGAGTGGGGATCAGTGACGGGGGAGCGCGAGGGATTTCTCTGAGGACGTTAGCTGGTGGAGGCGCGACCAGTTTCGATGATGATCGAGCGGAGGCGGGTGGAGAGGTCGAGGAGATAAGGATCGGAGGTCCAAGCGGCGATGGGGAGTGGGAGGCGGTGGGTCCAGTTCTGGTCACCTTTGGAGCCGGGAAGATTGAACCGATCGGTCGCGGCGAAGAGATCGATGATCGAGTAAATGGCGAGATCGGAGCGGGTCTCGAGGAGGGCGCGGAAGAGATGGGCGTGTGGGGAAGGGTAGTAGGGAGTGATGCAGGGGACGGCGAATCCTGCCCAGGCGGCGAGGCGTCGGAGATCCGTCCACGCTTGATCGCGGGCGGGGTAAGTTTCGGGGCCACCCTCGAGGGCGAGGGTTATTTTTTCCATCCAATACTCCCATTTCGAGCGGAGGGAATCGAGGTCATGGGTTCCGTAGGTGGCGACGGAGAGGCGAGGGTAAAGGGAGCCTGGGGTGAGGTTGTGATTGTGCCATTCCCAGTCGGGGATTTTGAAGCCCGCGATACCGAGTTGGGTGAGGGCGGGGCGGACGTAGTGGGGGACATCGCCGAGGTCTTCGCCGACGAGTCGACCGGGGCCTGCTTCGTCGATGAGATGGGAGAGGATTTCGATTCCTTGGTCGCGATTGGCAGCTTGGTGGGCTGGGGAATCGTCTGGGAAAGGGACGAAATGGGGGAGATGACCGCCCGTGATGGCGGAGGCTTCGTTGGGGGAGAGGGGGATAAAATCGTCATTGCGATCGGGGAGCCAAGGGAAGGCGTAGATGCGGAAGAAGCCGAGGATATGATCGACGCGAAAGAAGTCGAAAGTGGAGCGGACCTTGCGGATGCGTTGCCGCCACCAGGCGAAATTTTCTTGGCGATGCTGATCCCATTTGTAGAGGGGGATGCCCCAATTTTGGCCCCACTTGGAGGCGAAGGGATCATCGGGGAGATTGTAGTCGGGGCCCGTGCCGCCGCTCCATTGGTGATCGAAGAGCTCCGGGTGAGCCCAGACATCGGCGCTGAAGTGACTGATTCCGAAGGGGATATCGCCCATCAGGGAGACGCCTTTGGCGGTGGCGTGAGATTTAGTGGCGAGCCATTGTTGATCGGCGAGCCATTGGAGGTATTGGTGGAAGCGGATTTGGTGGAGGAGGGAATCGCGGTGGGCGGTGGGGAGATGATCTAGCCAGAGGCGAGCGAGGGTGGGGGATTGGTGATGAGCGGGCCACCAGTCCCAGCGTTCGCTGTGGTGATTTTCGGTGAAGAGCGTGCGGAAGAGGGAGTAGTCGTCGAGCCAAGTGCTTTCGTTTTGGCAGAAAGCGGTGAAGCTGGCGGTGCGATCGGGATCAGGGATGTGGGAGGTGAAATTGGTAAAGGCGAGGGAGAGGAGGGCGTTTTTGAGATTGGCGGCGCGGGAATAATTGACGGGGCCGTGGGCGAATTGCTCGAAGTGGTGTTCGGCTTTGAGGGAGGCGATTTCTGCGGCGGAGAGATCGGGGATGGCGAGGGGCGAGATTTCGAGGGTTGAGGGGTCGAGGGCGACGGAGGAAATGGCGTTGTAGGGTGAGGGATCGTTGCCTGTGGCGTTGATGGGGAGGAGTTGGATGAGGTGGAAGTGGTGGTCGGCGGCCCAGTCGATGAGTTCGCGGAGGGCGCCGGTGTCGCCGATGCCGAGATCATGGTGACCGCGGAGGGAGAAGAGGGGAGCGAGGATACCGGCGAGAGGATTTTCGGAGATGGAAGAGATCAAGGCGGTAGAATTGGTGGACGTTTGAAGCAGGGAAAAAGAGAGAAATCAAGATTGGAGGATGCTGGAGTGTGGGAGCAGTTTGAATGCCTTGCCAGCGGGTTGAAGGGTGGGTAGGAAATGCGGGGGAGAAAAACTGCTGGCGAGCCTAGGAAGGTTGGCGTGGGGAATTTTTCCTGAGAACCGAATCAAATCAAATAGAGCGAAACTGGATGAAAACGAACTTAATCATGCGGGAGATTTTGGTGATGGGGCTGATGAGTTGGGTGGGGTTGACGGGGGTGAGGGGTGGAGAGGAGGAGGGTTTTGGGAGTTTATTTAACGGGAAAGATTTGACGGGTTGGGATGGGCGACCGGGGTTATGGGCGGTGAACGAGGGGGCGATTCGTGGGGAGACCACGGCGACGAACCGCGCGCCGGGGAATACTTTTTTGATCTGGCGGGGGGGAATCTTGAAGGACTTTGATTTGCGGTTGAGTTATCGGATTTTGACGGGAAACAATTCTGGGGTGCAGTATCGGAGTCGGGATGAGGGGGGATGGGTGGTGAAGGGGTATCAGGGGGAAGTGGTGAACCAGCTGGGGAAGACGGGATTTCTGTATGACGAGGGGCGTCGTGGGTGGCTGACCGATGTGGGGGATTTCATGGAAATTTCTGGGGATGGGAAGATGGAAGTGGTGGGGGTGGTGGGGAACCAGAGGGCGATGGGGGGCGTGCCTTATCATGTGGATAAGGGGTGGAATTCCTATCGGATCGTCTGTCGCGGGAATTTTGTGGAGCAATATGTGAACGGGTATCCGACGGTGGAGTTGATCGACAAGCAGGTGGATGGGGATGGGGAGAAGTCATTAAAGGCGAGCCGTTTGAGTGGGGTATTGGCGTTACAGATTCATGGTGGGGGAGCGATGACCGTGGATTTCAAAGAGATTCGGCTGAAGAATTATGGGGACAAATTTGGGGTGGCGCGGCGGATTTTTAACGGGGTGGATTTGGGGGGATGGAAGGGGGAAGTGGGGAAGTGGTCGGTTGGGGCGATGGAAGAGGGGACAGATACGGGTCGGCGGACGAAGACCGTGGGAGTTTTGGGGGTGATGCGGTGTGTGGGGGGAGGGGAAGGCGGGATGATTTTCAGTGAAGCGCTGGGGGAAAACTATGATTTCCAATTTCAGCGTCGTCGGGGTGGGGAAATGAAAACGGGGGGGGATGGGGCGATTAAGATGGTCATGGGGTGGGAGAGTGGGGAGGTGGAAGTGAGGGGAGGGAAAGTGGTGAGGTATCGTTTGAATGGGGAGAAGAGTGAGGAGAAGGCGCCGGTGGTGGGAGGGGTGATTACCTTGGGGAGTGGGGCGGCGGTGGAGTATCGAAATTTGGTGGTGATCCCGATCGAATGAAGGCGGGACTTTTTTGTTATTTGGCGTGGGGCGTGGGGTTGGCGTTTGGGGTGGAGAGCGGGGGATTTTTTGCGATGGACACGATTGCCCGAGGGAAAGCGGGGACGGTGGTGCCGATGTTGAAAGAGTTGGGGTATAGCGGTTTGGGTGGAGCGGCTGGGGATGGGGTGATGGCGGTGGCGTTGGAGGGTGAGGGGTTAAAGTTTTACAACGGGTATTTGACCCTGAACTTTGCGGCGGAGCGGCCGGGTTTGGATGATCGGTTGAAGGGGAAGATTGATGGGATGGCGGGGCATGGGGCGGCGCTTTGGTTGGCGGTGGGGAAGGTGGAGATTGGGGGGAAAGCGGTGGGGAATTCTGCGGTGGAGGGCGACGCGGTGGTGGTGGCGAAGGTGGGAGAGATTGCGGAGTATGCGGAGGGCAAAGGGGTGAGGGTGGCGCTTTATCCGCATGCGGGGTTGTGGTTGGAGAGGGTGGAGGACGGGGTGCGGGTGGCGGGGAAGGTGGGGAGGGACTCGGTGGGGATGACTTTTAATTTGTGTCATTGGTTGAAGGTGGAGGGAGGGGAACGGGATGTGGTGGAGGTGTTGAAAGTGGCGATGCCGAAGTTGATGTTTGTGACCATCAATGGGGCGGATAGCGGGGAGACGAAGGCGATGGGGTGGGATCGGTTGATCCAGCCGTTGGGGAGTGGGAGTTATGATGTGGGGGCGTTTCTGAAGAAGCTGGAAGAGGCGGGGTATGTGGGGCCAGTGGGATTTCAGGGGTATGGGATTCGGGGTGAGCCCCGGGAGATTTTGGGGCGGACCATGGAGGCGTGGAAGAAGCTGCGGGGTGGGGTGCGAAAAAGTGGGCCTTCTGCTGAGGGGAAGGAGTAGCCAAGGGACGATGGGTTTTGCCTGCTCTGAGGTTGAATCGACCCCGTTTCGGACACGAGCGGGTGGTTTTTGGCCCCGCTCGACTGAGTGTCCAAGGTTTAACCGGCAAGCGGATTGGATTTCGATATCAGTTTCCTTTTCAAGCGGCGAACCGTATCTGGGACGCGCTTTCTAGAAAATCCATCTCGAACTCCTTTTTATCCACTATGAAAACACGCTCTTTCTTCACTGCCGCGGTTTTGACGCTCTTCCTTGGGGCGGTGAGCAAGGCGCCTGCGGAGCCTCTTTCCGCTGGGGAAGTCGCTCTGGCGAAGATGAAGGCGGCCAGCGGATTCGAGGTGAAGCTCGCCGCTGTCGAGCCGATGATCACTCAGCCGATGGCATTTTGCTGGGATGATCGCGGGCGCCTTTGGGTGGCGGAAAATCGCGATTATGAGACGCGCGGGCAGGGTTTTTCTGCCGATGGCAACAGTCGGATTCTCATCCTCGAGGACACGGATGGCGATGGGGTATTTGATACGCGCAAGGTCTTCCTAGACGGCATTCCGTTTCCGGCGGCGATCGCCGTGGGCTTTGACGGGCTCTGGCTGGGGGCGCCACCCAACTTGCTTTTTGTGCCGGATAAGAATCACGACGACAAAGCGGATGGACCGATCGAGATCCGCCTGAGTGGATGGGGGATTCAAGATCGGCACGAAGTCTTGAACAGCTTTACTTGGGGCCCCGATGGCTGGCTCTATGGTTGCCAGGGATTTGCGACTCGGTCCACCGTGGGCAAGCCGGTCGATGGCGGAAAAATTTTCCGCAAGGGGGAAGCGTTTCCGAACAAGATCGAGGTCAAGGACGGTCAATATATTGACGGTGGGGTGTGGCGTTATCACCCGATCAAGGATCGTTTCGAGGTGGTCGCGCATGGTTTTAGCAATCCGTGGGGATTCGATTTCGATGATCACGGGCAGATCTTCATGAGCGCGTGTGTGATTCCGCATCTTTGGCATGTGATCCCCGGCGGTTTCTACCACCGTCAGGGTGGATCCCACATCACCCCATACGTTTACGAGGACATCAAAACCATTGCTGATCATGGACATAAGTCGGCGCACGGGGGAGCCCGCATCTATCTCGCCGACGAATTTCCCAAGGAGTACCGCGACCGCATCGTGATGTCGAACATCCACGAGCACGCGGTGCTCACGGACATTCTTGAGCCCAAAGGTTCGGGTTTTGTCGGGCATCATGGCGGTTCAGAGTTGCTAGCCAACGACAACGCGTGGGTCGGATTCAGTGTGGAAGTGGGGCCCGATGGCGCGGTCTATGTGCTCGATTGGCATGACTCGGATATCTGCGGCACGGCGATTCACAACAAGGACACCGGTCGCATCTATCGACTTGCGCCCAAGGGTCTTCCGGGAAAGTCTGGGCTCAATTTGGCGGCACAGACCGATTTGGAATTGGTCGGGCTGCTCACCCATCGCAATGATTGGTATAGTCGACGCGCCCGCGTGCTCCTTCAGCAACGCGCCGCTGCTGGTCGGCTGGATCCCGCCGTTCCTGGGAGACTCTGGGAATTGTTCACGAAGTCCTCCACTTCCGCGCACCAGCTGAGGGCTCTCTGGGCTTTGCATGTCACCCAAAACCTCCCTGCGCTCCGCTTGCTTCCGCTCCTTGATCATCCCGAGCCCTTCATTCGAGGCTGGGCGATTCAGTTGCTCGGAGAAGACAAGTCCTTTTCCCGGGAGGCTTTAGCGAAGTTGGCCAGCTTGGCTGAAAAAGATTCTTCACCAGTGGTGCGGCTCTTTCTGGCGTCTGCGCTTCAGCGGATGCCGTTGGCGGATCGGTGGTCGATTGCGGAAAATCTCCTTGCCCACGCGGAAGACGCGACGGATCACAACCTCCCGAAGATGATTTGGTATGGGGTGGAACCGCTGGCCGCCGACGACGCCCCGAAGGCCCTCGATCTGGCTAGCCGCAGTAAAATTCCCTTGGTCGCGTCGTTCATCGTCCGTCGGGCGGTGGCCGCCAAGCAATTTGAGGCGGTGGTGGCGGCGGTGATTAAGAACCCCGATCCAGCGCTTCGCATCACCCTGATGGAAGCGATGCGCGACGGGCTGAAGTCGTTGGGGCGCAACAGGGTGGATTCGCCGAAAAACTGGGAGGACGCCATTGTGGTCATCACCAATGCCCACGACGAAAAGCTCGGCAATTTGATGGCCCAAGTCAGCCAAGTCTTTGGCGATGTCAAGGCAACGGCTTTGCAGATGGCGATTCTTCAGAACCGCGCGGCCGCGGTGGAGCGTCGTCGGGAAATTCTCCTCGCGTTCACCCGGGATGCGGTGGTCGGCGCCTTGCCTGCGGTGCTGGGGTTGCTTGATGAAGCGCCTTTGCGTCGCGACGCCATTCGGGCGTTGGCGGCCTTCGATGACCCACAGATTGCGCGCAAGCTTCTGGATGGTTACGCGGGGTATTCGTCGACGGAGAAGGCGGAGGCGATTCTCACCCTTTCTTCTCGTCGAAACACCGCGGAGGCCCTGATTGCGGAGTTGAAGAAGAACACCATTCCGAAGAGTGAAGTGAGTGCATTTGTGGCGAGGCAACTTTACCGGGTCATCGGGCCTTCATTCGTGGAATTTTGGGGGCCGATCACCCAATTGGCCGCGGATAAGCAGGCGGAGATGGAGAAATTCAAACGGTTGCTCACCGATGAAGCGCTTGCTAAAGCCAATGTGGGCAAAGGCCGGGCGGTTTTCGAGCGGACCTGCACGTCCTGCCACACGATGTTTGGTGCGGGTGGAAATGTGGGCCCCGACTTGACGGGTTCGAACCGCGCTAATCTCGATTACATTCTCACCGAAATCATCAACCCGAGCGAGGTTATGCAGGAGAGTTATCAGCTGGTCATCATCACCACCCGCGATGGTCGGACGATCTCGGGAATGGTCGCTGGAGAAGATGCGCAGCAGCTCACTCTTCGGATGGTCGGTCAGGATACGGTGATCGCGAAGGCGGAGATCATGTCCCGCGAGAAATCGCCGGTTTCGATGATGCCCGAGGGGTTGCTCAAAGCGTTTTCCAAGGAAGAGGTTCGGGATCTGATTGCCTACCTGCGGGTTACGGCTCAGGTGCCGGTGGTGAATCCGTAGGCGTCTCGGGTTTGTTCCCTCGCCGCCTGCTCCTCGCTTAGGCAAAGTGCCGCGCATTCGCTCGTCGCTCGTCGCCTCCCGATCGCCCGAGTGAGCGTCGGGGATTGGCAGCGAAAAGCCGCGCGGTTGGGACCGCGCGGCTTTCGAAGGGGTTGCTTGGCTTTCTCCGCTCGCTGGGCGAGTGGTGAAGTCAGGGATGTGGGATTAGGCTTGGCGACGGCGGCGGTTGAGCATCCCGAGGGCGCCGACGAGGAGGAGACCGAAGGTGCCGGGTTCGGGGACGACGGCGGAGCCAAAGCTAGGGGCTTTGCTTCCTCCACCGCTGGAGGTGAAGGCGCCAGAGGCGGATCCGCCCGTGAAGGTTACCGTAGAGCCGGCGCCGATATCTAGGGAAGCGAGGTTTTGGCTTATCGAGCCGAACTTCAGGCTGGCGCCGGCGCCGACGGTCACGGCGGCGGCTCCAGGGGCGGTGCCGAGGAGGCCGTTGACATTGGTGGTGCCCGCGCTGGCGATGAGTTCATCGTAGGCTTGGACTCCGTTGAGTTGGACGGTTCCCGTGCCCGTTTTGGTCAGGCTGGCGCCGGCGCTGCTGAGGTTGCCACTGAGGGTGGCGTCGTTGGCGGCGGTTCCGTTGTCGACGCGCAAGGTGCGAGCGAAGTTCCCGAGATCGAGCGGATTGACAAGGGTGAGAGTTTTATCGGCGGTGGACGCGCCGAGGATGAGCGTTTGATTGTTGAACCCTGTGTCGCCGTCCTGCCAAATGATCGTGGATCCCGCGCCGCCGAGGTTAACTGTGCGATCAGCGGTGTAGGCTGCCCAACCACCGGCGCCGGTGAAGTTGGCGGAGTTGGCTAGTGTGATGAAGTCGAGGCTCCGATTGAAGTCGCCGTTGCCGAGACCGATGACCCCTCCGTTGAAGACGACCGCGCTGGTCCCGCCGGTTGCGCCGATGCCGCCGGGGACAGCGCCTGCGCTATTGAGGAGGAGCACGCCCGCGTTAACGTTGGTTTTTCCCGTGTAGGTGTTGGTGTTGGAAAGGGCGAGCGTGCCGTCGCCCGTCTTGGTCAGTTGGCCAGTTTGGTTGAGCACTTGGGTGACCGTGAAGGTGTGGGCGGCGTTGGCGACATCGATGGCGACCGTCTTGCCGGCGGTGAAGGTTGGGGTGTGGATGCCGAAGTTTTGCATGGTCGTGCCCGTGACTTGGAAGGTACCACCGTCAAAAACGAGGGCGTTTGGTCCACCGAGATTGGCCTCGGCGCTCACGCTAAGTGTGCCACCAGAGAGAAAAGTGCTTCCAGTGTAAGTGCTATTACCAGAGAGGGTTAGGGTGGCGGAACTGAGTTTACGGAGATCGCCCGAGCCAGAAATTGCCCCCGAAAGTTTGAGGGGATTGCTTCCATCGAGAAGCAACCGTGAAGAGACGGCAATTTCGATATTATTGGCGACGCCAGCCCCCGCTGAGAGGTCGGTCAGTGATCGAAGCCAGCCAACGCTGGTGCTTGGCCCAGTGATCTGGGCGTAGAAGGTTCCTGTTCCTAGTGAACCCACATCGTCAATGGCCACATTGGGATACTGGGCGCTTCCCGTGCCGGTGCCCGGCAGAGATTGGCTGGATTGGATGATTCCGCCGGTGAACGTCTTGGCACCGCTGAGGGTGAGGGTCCTGCCATTGGAGTCGCTGATTAGCTTCATCGTGCCTGGTCCAGAGACGTTGCTGCTCAGCCAGATATCCTTGAAGGTTGATGGCAGATTAATGAACGACTGACCGCCAGCCAGATTGATGGTGAACGGCAACGCGCCACCGACTGCATTTCCTTCAAAGGCCGCTTGTTGAAATATGGTGCCTTCTTTTAAAGTCAGGGTGCCAGTGCCAAGCGCGTTTTGCGCGCCGATGGTCAGGGTGCCGCCATTTAGGGTGGTGCCTCCTGTGTAGCTACTGTTGCCGCTGAGCGTGAGGGTGCCAATGCCGTTCTTGACCAGAGCCAGCGCCCGGGTGGACCCATCCTGGAGGATGCCCAAGTAGGACATGCTAGGAACCGCCCCGAGCACGCTGCGCATGGCGTCTAAAGTCAGAGTGTCTGTCCCGGCCACTGCCGAACCGCTTTCAATAATCGCATTTGGGGAGGTGCTGCTGAGACTGCGGATGGTGATGCTGTTCCCATTGGTTTGAACCTTGGCGTTGATACTCAGAGTTAGGGACGCGGTGCTGGCGGCACCGAAAGCCGTGGGACTGCCCGCCACTAAAACGCCGTCGCTGATGGTGGTCGTTCCCGTGTAATTATTGGCTCCGTTGAGGGTCGTCGTGCCGGTGCCGGATTGGGTGAAGCCGCCGTCGCCGCTGATTACCCCGCCGAGAATTTGGTTGGCGGTAGTCGCGAGGATTAAAGATCCCCCAGTGCTCATGGAGATCGCTCCCGAGTAATTTCCGCTGTTGAGCTGGCCGTTGTCTCCAATGATGAGAGTCCCGCCAATCCCGATTTTACCGGTGAAGGTGTTGACTCCATTGAGTATGACCTTGCCAGCGGTGGTCAAGCCGGAGTCCCCGTTGGCAAGGATGGGGGCATTGATGGTTAGGGCAACGAATCCGCCGGAGTTGAGGTTATTGAGGACTAGGTTTGCTCCCGAGGTGGCGGTTTGAAGAATTCCATCACCGGGACTCACCCCAATGGTTACGGACTCCATGGCAGTAGCAATCATCACCCCATCGGTGGCGAGGGTGGAGCCTAAGGTTTCCACCGTGGCGGGGCCTGCGGTGCTTTGGAGGAGGGTGTTGATCGTCGTCACCGACGCCCCTAGAGTGAGATTACCCGAGCCGGCGGCGGTGTTGAGGCGGACATTGGTTGCGGAGTTATCGACGATCACACTGCCAAAGGCATCGGAGTCTGTGTAAGCGGTGTAAGTGGTGATCGCTCCGTCTGGCGAGTTGGTGGAGTTGACTGCCCAGTCCGTTCCGCCGACCGTCGCCCAGGCACCGAGGATGCCGTTGGCGTTGCTGTTATCGGTATCGGCGATGCTGGCGGTGCCGAAGTTCACAATCCCGACGCCGGGGGTGATGGTATTCATGCGGAGGGTTGACGTGCCGCCGGAGCGGGTGACCCCGCTCCGACCGGCGGCGAGTGTGGTCGAGGCGATGACTTCCGTGACCGCGCCATTGGTCAGGTCCACCGTCCCGCCGTTCAGGGTCAGAACCCCGCTGTCGGCCAGTCTTTCTCCTGCGACGGTATAGGCGAGGGCGAGGGT
>Ga0114970_10003271_pt1 | contig 11956 bp, 12 predicted proteins | sample M_140205_XF_Meta_FD_87030 | JGI IMG/M metagenome (GOLD analysis project Ga0114970, IMG submission 87030) | Freshwater microbial communities from Lake Montjoie, Canada to study carbon cycling - M_140205_XF_MetaG | ecosystem: Environmental > Aquatic > Freshwater > Lake | place: Lake Montjoie... | reverse complement strand
TTTTGCCGCACCCGTCCTACAGGTGGAAATACCCTCCAGCGTTGTCTCGTAATTCGCGGTGGGAACCGGACGGCCATCCGCACCATAACCCGTCGTCCAATTCTGATTTCCCAGGGGCGAGGCCCGCAGTAACTTCCCATCCACCCGATCCAGCACGAAGAAAAACCCGTTTACATCGGCATGGACCAACAGTTTCCGCGCGCGGCCTTCCCATTGCTGATCCGTCAATATCAAAGGTCCGGTGGCGTCCCAGTCATGTGTGTCATGTGGCGTGAACTGGTAGTACCATTTCATGCTCCCGGTCTTCACATCCAGAGCCACCACGCTGTTCGTGTAAAGGTTATCGCCCTTGCGCTCATCTCCGTTGAAGTCCGGGCATGGATTGCCCGTGGTCCAGTATGTGAGGCCGAGCGAGGCATCATATGAGCCCGTCACCCACGTCGCGCCACAACCGTGCTCCAGCGCATTCCCAACCCAGCTCTCGGAACCCTTCTCGCCACGCTTCGGGATGGTCCAGAAACGCCAGGCTTGTTCCCCGGTGGCAATCCGATAGGCATCCACAAAACCGCGCGCTCCCTCTTCCCCGCCCGCGATCCCGGACAACACCAGATCCCCTACCACCAGCGGCGTGGAAGTCGCGCTATAGCCTTCCTTCGTATCCCCCATGGTCACGTCCCACAACTTGCGCCCCGTCGCCCGATCCAGTGCCAGCAGATGCGCATTATCAGTCACCATAAACAGTCGATTGCCAGCCAGCGCCAGACCACGATTCGCCCCACCCCCCGCTTCACTCAGCAGGCCCAGCGTCCGCGGTGTGCGAAACGCCCAGATCTGCCTGCCGGTAGTGGCATCCACCGCGTAGGCCTCGTTCGGCCCCGTCAAATACATCACACCCTCAGCCACAATCGGTGTCACTTCCAGCCGGGGCGCACCCACCACCGGAAATATCCACGCAGGGGCGAGTTGCTGCACATTCGTGGTGCTGATCTGTTCCAGAGAGCTGTAGCGATTGCCGGTATCGCTGCCGTCATAACCAGTCCAGTCACGCTTCGGCTCAATCGGTTTTTCACTGTAAACATCCCCGCTCTTTGCCAGCAGATGGACCTTTCCATCCGCCGTCAACAGGGTGGCGCTGAAAGCCGTCGAGCTCGTCAGCGTGCCTTCCAGCGAGCGCCCATCTGCCAACTTCAACGTTGCCGCGCGAGCCTGAAACGGACCACCACCCCGGCCACCGCGTGCAGGACCGGCCTCAGCCGTGGTTGCCCCAGTGGCTGCTCCCGATACCCGGCTCCGCAACAAGGTCGTCAACGTCCCCATCTCGCTCGCCGTGAAATCGAACTTCGGCATGCCCCGTTCCGCACGCCCTGTTCTCACCAGGGTTGCCAGTTCGTCGTCCGAATGCGACCCCACAAACGGCAGAATATTCGGCGCACGATCAGAACCGCTCGCATCGCCACCATGGCAGATGGCGCAGTGGGTGGCAAAAGATCTCGCCGGACGGGCCTGCTGTTGGGCCACCAGCCACGGCGCAAACCCTGCAGCCAGCAATATCACTCTCCGAATCGACATCATTGCTTACTCCGCGCCAGGCTTCTTCACTTCAGTGCCGGCCATATCCTCAATGAAGTTCACGATCGCCGAGTGATCCAGATCACCCTTGCCCTCGTTCATCAAAGACATCAGAATCTGTTGTACCAGGCTCGTCAAAGGTAGTCCAACCTTCATCGACTCCGCCGCCAGCAAAGCATTCCGCAGATCTTTCTGATGCAGACGAATGCGGAACCCGGGCTTAAAATTCCGCGAGATCACCATCGGGGCTTTGGCATTCAAAACCGTGCTTCCCGCCAGACCACCCTTCACCGCATTAAAAACCACTTCCGGGTCCAGACCAGCTTTCGTCGCCAGCACCAGAGCTTCGCCCATCGCCGCAATATTGCAGGCCACCATAATCTGATTGGCCAGCTTCGTCACATTGCCCGCCCCCACCGGCCCGGTCAGTGTCACCGTGGACCCCAGTAACTGCAGCACCGGAAGTACAGCCTGGAATACAGCCTCGTCGCCGCCCGCCATAATCGCCAGAGTGGCATCAATAGCCTTCGGCTCACCGCCGCTCACCGGAGCATCCAGGAACCGGACACCCTTCGCAGCAGCCGCCGCCGCAATCTTCTGCGAGACCAGCGGACTGATGGAACTCATATCCACAATGGTGGTCCCGGCCCCTGCACCTTCCAGAACGCCACCCGGCCCCAGCACGGCCTGCTCCACTTCCGGGCCATCCGGCAGCATGGTGATAACGATCGCTGACCGGGCCGCCACGTCGGCACAGGATGCACCCCTTTGCGCCCCGGCTGCAACGGCGTTCTCCAGCAGCACAGGCACCACGTCAAATGCGACCACCTCGTGGCCGCCCTTCATCAGATTTCGGGCCATGGGGCTACCCATAATTCCCAGTCCCACAAAACCAAGCTTTGCCATCTCAAAATCTCCTTGTTTTGAAAACAACAAGCATATATCTAACCCGTCTGCGTGAGAGTCCGCTCTGTGTCCAGCAGGGTGCGCTTTCGCGCCAGACCCCAGCGATACCCGCCGAGTTCTCCCGAGCCCCGAATCACTCGGTGGCAAGGGATAGCAATCGCCACGGAATTGGACGCGCAGGCTCGTGCCACAGCGCGTGCGGCCTTCGGCTGACCAATCGCCGCCGCCACCTCGCTGTAGCTGTTTACGGCACCGGCCGGAATACGTTGCAGATACTTCCAGACGGTCAACTGAAACGACGTCGCCCGAACATGAACCGGCAATCGAAGATTCGGTTCATGTCCCGCCAGATAGCGGTTGAGACCTGCCATCCATTCCAGGAACTCCGCGGAAGGCTCACCCATCGGGCGAATCGTCGCCCGGGGATACTGGTCTTCCAGCGCCCGCAGCAAGGCAGCCTCCGTATCGCCAAACTGAATGAACGCAAGACCCCGATCCGTAGCTCCCACCACCATCAAACCAACGGGAGTCTCGGAAGCAGACCACGAGATCTCTACTCCTTTGCCGCCTTCCCTGTACTCCATGGGTGTCATCCCCAGCCGGCGATCGGTCTTCTCGTAAAGCCGGCTCAGAGATCCATACCCCGCCTCGAAAATCGAAGCCGTAACGTCGAGGCCCTTCGGTTCACGCAACAGCGCCTGAAAGCGCTTCATCCGTGCAGCGTCGACATACTGCTTTGGACTAACGCCGACAATCGCCCGGAAGGCCCGCTGCAAGTGGAAAGTACTCAGGCCGATCTGCCGCCCTAATGCCGCCAGCGTCAGCGCCGCATCAGCATGCCGATCAATGTAATCACAAAGCCCCCGAATGCGCCCCGTAAGTGGATCAGCCGCACTCAGCGCCAGAGGATGGCACTTCAGGCAAGCCCGCAGCCCGTCCCGCTCGGCCTCCCCGGTCGTCGCATAGAACCGGACATTCTGCCGCTTCGGTTGACGCGCCGAACAACCCGGCCGGCAGAACACACCCGTAGTCATCACGCCATAGTAGAAGGCACCATCCTGGCTCGCATCCCGACTCACAACCCCCTGCCAGCAAAGCTCCAGATCGAGGCTCATCGCGCAACCGCCTTCATGAAGTAGTTTCTCAGAACTGACATACTCTCACTGTGCGGGACCATGCATTTCCCAACCATCCGAATCTTGCGATAGTATTCAATTGCAATCCCCGGGAAAGGATCAACAAAAATGAAACTCGCTGTCCTGGCTGTGGCCTTCACCCTGAGCGCCCTCGCACAGAAGGTCACGAACGTAATCATCGTCACGGGAGAAAACTCCTACAGCGGCCACGTCTGGAAGGAGACATCCGCTGAAGTCCGGACAATCCTGGAATCAGAAAAACGCTTCCGCGTAACCCTGGAGGCCGACCCGAACTTCATCGCCAAAGACAGCTTCCTCACTTACGACGTCGCCGTCTTCGACTTCCGTAACGCGAAACCCTTGGCTGAGGACGAAAAAGTGAAAGCCAATATCCTGAAGTTCCTCGCTTCCGGCAAAGGTCTGGTCACCCTTCACTGGGCCGGTGGTGCCTTTCCTTACTGGGATGAATTCCCCAACATCTCTGGTCGTGCACAGGTCTCAAAGCATGACAAACGGGGGTCCTTCAAAGTCGCCATCTTGGACAGGAAAAGCCCCATAACCAAGGGCATCGCCGACTTCCAGACCGACGATGAGCTCTACTACGATTTCAAGGAAGGCAACAAGCCGATCCACATCCTCGCCACTGCCCACTCCAACGTGATGGACAAAGACTACCCCATGGCCCTGACCGTGGAGTACGGTAAAGGCCGTGTCTTCACCACGCCGCTCGGCCATGACGTGAAGGCCCTGCGGACGCCCGCAGTCGGCGACCTGCTCCGCCGCGGTACCGCCTGGGCTGCACGCCGGTAGCAGACAAAGAGGCACCGCACGGGGTGCCTCTCTGCCGGCTTGCCGGTCTCAGCCTTAGGCTACGTCGGCAGGCCCGTCCGCTTCAACCGCTTCAGCACTGTCGTCTTCCGTTTCGTCGTCTTCAGCGCCGTCTTCCATTTCGTCGTCGTCTTCAGCGCCGTCTTCCGTTTCGTCGTCGCTGGCCTCAACAACTTCGGATTCTTCAACCACCACTTCGATGTTCTCTTCGGCCACCGACTCTTCGGCGGGTTGTTCCTGCAGAATTTCTTCCATTTCCATCCTCTTTCCCGGCAGCCCCCTCTGCGGCGAAACGCTACCACGCGGGAACACCGAATTGGAGTCTAATCAACTCATGTTTCGCGTGAATGAGGTTTCCATGAATATCAGGCATCACACAGGATTGGGTTTGATGCCAACCCTCCGCAGGGGGCTATGCCATGATTCAGGGATGGCCGCATTCACCTGGACCACGCGCATTCGCTTCGTCGATACCGACGCCTCGCAGCGTATCCACTACACCGCCCTGTTCCGTTTCTTTGAAGCCGCTGAGCAGGAATTCCTGCGCGAACTTGGCCTGGTCTATTCGGGCCTCGCGGACAGCGAAGCCGGCTGGCCTCGTGTCCGTGCGGAATGCGATATCTCCGGAGCCCTGGTCTACGACGACGAAATCGACATCGAAATCTCCGTCAATCGTGTCGGCACGTCGTCCTTCGAACTCGGCTTCCGGGCCATCAAAGAGTCTCAGGAATGCGCGAAAGGTAAGGTCGTCATCGTCTGCATGAACACCGGAACCCAGCGCGCCCAGGCTCTGCCCGAAGCCTTTGCAACCGCTCTCCGAAACCACGCACAATGAACATCCGGGAACGTGTCGCCGACATCCTCGCCGCCGAAGCTGCAGCGATCTCGGCCATTCAGGTAACTCCGGAGTTTGAACGCGCCGTCCTCGCCCTCCGCGACTGTCCCGGCAAAGTCCTGACAGCGGGCATGGGTAAAGCCGGGCACATCGCCCGCAAATTCGCCTCTACCCTCTGTTCCACCGGCACTCCGGCCTCCTACATCCACCCCGGCGAGGCGGCCCACGGCGACCTCGGCCTCATCGGCCCCGAAGACTGTCTCGTGGCCTTCTCCACCAGCGGCAAGACCAGAGAAGTTCTGGAGATGCTGGAACTCGGTCGCCACATCGGTCTCCGCACCGTCATCGCCGTCACCTCCCACCCCGAGTCCGAACTGAGAACCCTCAGCGACATCATCCTCGACATGGGCATCATCGACGAGCCCTGTTCACAAGGCCTCACCCCGTCAGCCAGCATAGTGGCCATGTTGGCCATCAGCGACGCCCTGGCGCTCACGTTGATGGACCTGCAGGGGTTCACCCGCCACGACTGGGGCCTGCGCCACCACGGAGGCTACCTGGGCAAAAAGGCACGCCTCGACAATGACCTCAAATAGACATGCCCGAACGTCGGAAACCACCATCCGGCCATTCACCGCACTTTCTCCACGCCCGGGGCTTGCATCACCAACGACGCTGCGGGGATAAAAACACCCGCCTCGACAAACACCTCCAGTGCCCACCCAAACGACGCAACCCACCATGTCGGCCGTCCGCGGCACACTCGCCACGCCCGTGCCTGGCCCCCGAAGCTACCGGGACAGGAAGGCCCTGTTCGACAACCACCTCAAATACTCCGCCAGCGAATGTAACTGGTCCACAGGGTCCGGTGCCGAGTTTCTCGCGTACCCGATCAACCGGAACCCGCCCCGCTTCACCTCACTCAACTGCTGCGTTCCCATCGGCCCATGCCTCAAAACCGGGCGCCTCTTCGACCCCAACTGCCCGATCATCCACTCCGCCGTCTCCGTAGTACTCGCGAACGTACCCGGGAAGATCTCGGAGTGCGTCACCAGCATCGCCTTCTTCCCCGCCCCCGCATCCCGCGCGAACTGCAAAAAGATCTCCGGATGGTCCGGCTCCAGCTTCGCTTCCAGAGGCCCAGCCTTGCCGCCGTCATACCCCGTGTGCAGGCCATCAATCAACAAAACACGCGAGACCTGCGCATAGTATTCCGGCACACTCAGAATTTCCCGAATCGCCCCATGTCCTGCGCTCCACCCCGTTAGCGTGACCGACGAAAATGTCACACCTCCCTGAGCAGCAGCGTCCCGCAGAACCTGCCCGAACAAAGCATGATCCGTAAACTGCCGCGCATACACGCCGGACCCCGAGCCCGTATCAATCGTGATCACCGCTATTTTGAGCTTAACGGCAGCCACTTCCGGAATCCACGCCTCCAGTTTCACCCGCTTGCCCGGCAACGGACTCACCGATTTCACCAGCCTGGGATGTGGCCTGGTATGCTCCACCATCGGCGACGGATTCTACGCCTGCTGCCCAAAGGCAACCGCACACAACAGCAAAACTACGCTACATCGCGAACGCATCGGAATCCAATGTTTGTCGTAGCCGAATCCGGCGTGTTCTTCGTCCTCGCCGCCACCCGATACCGATTGCAGTACGACGCATGGCACAAATACGAACCACCCCGCATCGCCCGGTTCGTACCCTCAGCCGGACCCACCGGATTCACCCTCGTCCCAAACAGGTGGTAGTCCGGCGAAAACCAGTCCGCACTCCACTCCCACGTATTCCCCGTAATACTGAACAGCCCAAAACCATTCGCCGGATAAGCATCCACCGGAGAGGCCCCAGCGTAGCCATCCTCAGCCGAATTGTAGTCCGGAAACGTCCCCTGCCAGATGTTGCACAAGTGCTTACCCCCGGGCGTGAGGTCATCCCCCCACGGAAACCGCGCGTGCTCCAGACCACCCCGCGACGCAAACTCCCACTCGGCCTCAGTCGGAAGCCGCTTCCCCGCCCAGGCTGCATAGGCCGCCGCATCATGCCACGAAACGTGGACTACAGGGTAGTGCTCCCGCCCCGCCACACTGGTATCCGGACCCTCCGGATGATCCCAGGTCGCACCATCCACCTTGCGCCACCAGCGCAGGCCAATCGGATGCTCCGGAAACGCCTCATTCGCCTGCTCGCCCGATCTGCCTGAACGCAGATGCCCCTCGAAGACAAACGACCACCCAAACGCTTCCGCCTCCGTCTTATACCCGGTAGCCGCTACAAACTCCCCGAAGCCCTCGTTCGTCACCGGATACCGATCCATGTAAAACGGATCCACAATCACCGGTCGCACCGGCCCTTCCCCATCCGCCGGAATCGCGTCCCAATCTTCGCCCCCCATCAGGAAGCGGGCACCGTCCAGCCGGACCATGTTTTCCACCGACCCCGCCGCAACCCGAAGTCTCTCGGCCGACCTCGTGCACGAAGCCTGGAATGCCACCGCCCGCGCCTTCGTCGGCGCGCAGCACGGGTTCGGAACAGCCGACATTTACACGTTCTCCGTGCGAACCACAGCCTTCCGCCGAAGTTCCGTCAACTGGTGCTCCACCTGGTGATCCTGCAGCGTCCGCAGCAGTCTCTGCTCGATGCTCGGCCCAATCTCCTCCAGCGAGGCGATACCCGCCGGGCGCTTCTCGTAAACCATCGCAATGTGGAGCCCGAACGGCGTCTCGAACACAGGCGTGGGCGTCATCACCGGCAGTTCAAAAACCTGCTCGTCGAACTCGTCCACCATGGTGCCCTTCGGGAAAAACCCAAGGTCGCCGCCCTTTTCCGGGCAATCCGAATACTCTGTTGCCAGATGCGCGAAATCTTCACCGGCCACCAGGCGTTCGTGCAAATCGGCCATCAGCTCGCGAGCTTCTGCCGTCACTTCTTTCGCTGCATCGAAATTCTTCACGATGTGCGCCGCGTGCACCATCTCCCGCTGCACAAACCGCTCACGATTCTTCTTGTAATACTCTCGGATTTCACCCTTGGTCGGCGGCTTCACGCCCTTGCCCCAGTGCTCAATCAGCCTCTCGGCAAGAATCCGGTCCCGCGCTTCTTTGCGGACCACTTCTTCATCGACACCCGCCCGGCAGCCCTCTTCGCCATCGCCCCGCGGTACCAGCGTCGAAGCCAATTCAGACACCTGCTCCTCTGCCGGTGCCAAACCCAGCCGCTGCGCCTCCTGTACCACCACCAGACGCCCGATCAAATCGTTGATCACATGGTTGCGCAAACCCATGCGCTGCTCCAGGCTCAGCGGCCCCTCACGAGCCTCCAGTTCTTGCCGGAAAGTGGCAACCCCGGCCTTAATCTCCTGGTCGGTTAGGACGTCCCCGTTGACGATAACGTTTTGTGGCATGCTTTTCCAGAGTACCGAGCCGCCAGGCGCTGCCACCATCGCGCTACCGAACTCCGACCCGCTACCGAACCCCGCCCGTAAGGAAGGGGCCAGCCCAGGCCCGGCGAACAGCGTCTTCAAACTCTACTTGCTGACAAACGTCTTGCCGCCGTACCAGATTTGCTCTTCGCCGGAGTCCGTCTTCACCACCCGCAGCAAACACCGAGCCCGCTTTTTCTTCGCAGCTACCGGAGCAGCCGAGGCCCCGCCCCCTGCCGGAGCGCTCGCCGGGCGCTCCTTCGCCATCTTGATGAGAGCCGCTCCGCAGGCCTCCAGAGACTTCTTCATCATCCGGTCCACAATGAACTGCGGAGCCCCGGCATCCAGGTTCACTTCCTGCACCAGCACCACGCCCGACCCGCTGTCGGCATTCATCAGCCGGTAGCTGCCCACATAGGCATTCACGTCACCGGGCTTCACCAGTTCGAACTTGATCAGAACATCCGGTTCGCACTCGTACTTCAGATTCATCACGGTGCGCTTCATACCACTCAGCGTGATGTCCACAATGGTCGTGTTCTCCGTGGCACTGTAAATCACCAGGCCTTCACAGCCAGGAAACCACTTCGGATAATTCGCGAAGTCAGAGAGCACGGCGTAGACATCCGCACGGCCCCAATTGATCTGAGTGGCAGTTTTTACCATCTCTAGCCCATCGCCTCCATCTTGTACTTCTTACCCAGGTAGGTGCAGACCAAACCGTCTTCGCCCTCAGAGATATCGATCAGAACTTCCCCCGCCGGCAAGGTCGGTGCCTGTGTGGACACCTGCTGTTTCAGGGCCTTCAGCGTCGCCCCGGGGTTCATCACCGTCGCATAGCCTCCCACCATCGCCAGAAACTTCGCCGGACCCTCCACCATCAATTCCACCTTCGACGCACCCGGCGAAGGAGACGTGATCTTCCACTCCAGCTTCAGCGTCAGAGGATGGCCGCTCATCGACCGCGAAATCACCATCTGCGGCGGCGCGTGCATGCACTCCAGCGTGAACTTGTATGCCGGCTTCGCGGCGAACTCCAGTTCCGCAACAGCGAAATTCGTCTCGCGCCCAATCACAGTCGAACTCATGACTTTCGGCATCCACTCCACGTAGCTGCCGTAGTCGGCAAGGATGTCATAGATCACCGCCGGCTCACACCCCAGCGTGAGCACGGCCTTACGCCGCACCGACAAACGTCCCAGCATCTAAACGCCCCCCACACTTGTCAGGCTCGACAACTCAAACCTCGGCAGACTCAGACGGAAACTGTCTTCCTCGCGAATGCCCACCGGCCCGAAATGTATCGGCCCCACAACATCCGGGTGAAACACATCCAGATTGAACTCGCCCGCGCCGTATGCCGAAATCGACAACTCCACAGGCTCATCGGCAGGAAGAAGAAAGATCTTTATCTCGCCGATCCGAATCTCGTCAATCGCATTCAGCGCACTGCCCTCCACCGGGCACCCCAGCACCGCCACCGAAAATCGCGTCATCGCTTTCATCGAATAAAGCGGGCCGAAAGCATTCATCAGCTGTTCATGAATCACAGCTTTCGCCGACCCCGGTAAAGGCCCCGAAGACGCTGCCGGAACCTTATTCTCGCTTGGCACCGCTGCAGGTACCGAAGTGGTGTGTGTGGCCACCTGCGCGTCACCAGCGACACGCAGCCGTGCCGCCAGAACTCTCGCCATTCGAACCGCAACCTGCGGGCTCTTCTCGATCAGCTTCAGGAAACTGTCGCGGGTCAGCAACAGACACTCCGCTGTCTCCAGAGTCGTCACGGTCGCCGACCGGGGCTTGTCGTCAATCAGAGACATCTCCGCAAAGAACTGCGAAGGGCCCAGTTCGGCGAGCTTGAGATTGCCGGAAGGAATCTTCTTCGACACCTCCAGCTTGCCGCTGATCACGACATACATGCCGAGTCCCAGCTCGCCTTCTTTCACAATCGTTTCGCCTGACTCAAACTGGCAGACGATAGCGTCCTCCTCAATGCGACGGAGGGTCTTCTGGTCGAGTCCGGAAAAAAACTCAATATTTCTTATTATTTCGCTCAGCGTCATGCGTCTTTCAGCTACCTGTTAGCGTATTCTCAATACTATCCAAAACAGCCCTGCGACCGCCGCAAGTGTCAGCATTCTGACCGGAATCATCATACCAGGCGGAGCCAGACTCCCCCACCGCAAGCACACCAGCAGTACCCCAAGCACCAGCGCCCCCAACGGGAGCAACCACACCGGACGCGTGGATTCCGTCCTTTCCGGTGCCGTCGTAATGTCGAACCCCATGCTGAGGCGGTTATCCCGAATTTCTCCGGCCAGGCGGCTGGCCTCTTTCATAACCCCCAGAGCCAGCAACGCCGTACTCGCCGCCCACTGCGCCGCGTCATCCACGTTCATCAGCCCGGCAACCCGGGCCTGCAGGATTCGGCCCACCACCGGCCACTGGGCGTCAGCAATCAGATCTTTCGGAGGAGCTCCCAGCCGCACCGTATCCCCAATCCAATAGCCAATTGCCACCAGATTGCGATGCAGGCAGTCCAGAAACAGATGTCTCGCTACACCCAGTTTGGAAACAGCGCGCCAATTGGCCTCAAACGTCTCCGCACTCTGCGGGAACCACCGATGCACCTTCAGCTCCGGGTCCACCGCAGACAAGTGTGAAATCAATTCTTTCTCCAGCAAGGGTGATTCATAAGAGATCGCCAGCCGGAGCAGGGTTCGGGACGAAAGCGAAGCATCCCGGGCGATAGCAGCGGCCACGTACTCCAGGGCTGCTGCAGAAAGCCCCGGCGGGGTAGCGGCCGGTCTTGCCAGTCGGCGGAAACCCAGCTTGCCGGAGGCAGTAATCACCATGCTGTCCAGCCTGAGATCGCACTCCACCATCCCCAGAGCACAAAACTGCTCCAGAACAGCGCGGGCAATCAAGCCGCAGACGGAGGGGTCGCCCTTCTGTACCAGTGCCTCAACGGGAGTACCATCCACGGTGGCCCAAACCATCACCCTGGAGGTAGACAACATCGGAATCGGTAAAGGATACACCGCCCCGGTATCCCCGCCATACTGGCTGATCGCATCCAGATAGGCCCGTTCGTTCTCCAGCGTCTCGCTGGTTCGAAGCCAGTCCACAAACTCGTTCAGCACCACCGGTGACTGCAAGCCTGACAGTTGTGGCGAACCCAGTTGCGCCACCCCGGAACGGAAGGCCGCAATTTCATCCTCGGTTGCTGCCGGATGAGCCACCTCGACAACCACC
>Ga0114970_10003270_pt1 | contig 11956 bp, 11 predicted proteins | sample M_140205_XF_Meta_FD_87030 | JGI IMG/M metagenome (GOLD analysis project Ga0114970, IMG submission 87030) | Freshwater microbial communities from Lake Montjoie, Canada to study carbon cycling - M_140205_XF_MetaG | ecosystem: Environmental > Aquatic > Freshwater > Lake | place: Lake Montjoie... | reverse complement strand
TTCGTCCGACGGGTTATCGAAATAGTGCATTGGTGTTCATCCTGCAAGATCCTGACATTAAAAGGAATTGTGTGACATCAGGTGTCACAGGGCGACATCATCGCGTGATTTCGTTTATTCGCAAAAATGAAAATGAAATGATTCGCGTTTGCTGTGGGTTGAGGGTGTTATCCACAAAGAATTAATTTTGAGCAGGGGAGCAGGAGGAAGAAAGGATCCTTCGCTAACGCTCAGGATGACGAGTAGCGTGCGGGAGGAAGAAAGGATCCTTCGCTAACGCTCAGGATGACGAAGAACGCTCAGGATGACGGTGTTTAAAGCTGCTGGACGAGTTCGACGAGCAGGCCGCCGGTGGACTCGGGATGGATGAAGGCGATGCGTGTGTTGTGGGATCCAGGTCGGGGGGTGGAGTCGATCATTTGGACGCCGTTGGCTTGCATGTAGGCCAAGGCCGCGTCGAGGTTGTCGACTTGCAGGGCGACGTGATGGATGCCCGAGCCTTTTTTGGCCAGAAACTTTGCGATCGGTCCGGGTTTTGGACCGTCGGGTCCGGTTTCGTTCTCCAGGATTTCCAACATCGGACGGCCGGTGGGAATTTTCGCGCTGGCCGCCGTGGCTGAATCGGTCGGCGATGAATTGGTCGGCGATGAATCGGTCGGCGCCAAATCGATCGGCGCCAAATCGATCATCGCTGAATCGAGCATCGCTGAATCGATCATGACGGTATTGGTCATCTGTTCCTTGACGAGTTCTTCGCCCAAAAAACCAAGGCCCAGAACATTCGTGAAGAACGTCCGGGCCTTTGAAGGATCTTTGGGAGCCAATCCGAGGTGGTTGATTCCGATGATCCGGAACGAACGCGTTTTGCTTTCGTTTGATCCGGCCACGGAATCCACAATCAGGCTACAGGAATGCTTGCAGAATCAAGAGCTGTCTTGAGCTCTTTCTTCTGGTTTGGCTTCAAGTGCTTGCTCTCATGAAGGGCGGCCAGCGCCTCGCGTGCGTTGGCGGTGATGTTGGCGTACTCATGGTTTTCAAGTTCGTTGAACTTGCGCATCAACTTGCTGAACACAACGTCACGGTCAATGTCAGCACCAGTGGACCACTTGCCTTTGCGCATTGCGTTCGTGGCGAGGGCAACGATACGGCTGAAGCGGGCGCCGTCCGTTCCGGAACGACGGGATTTGCCCACGCGGCCTTTGGCCTTGAGGCGGGCAAGGAGCTCTTCGTAGGTGAAGGCAAAGTTCGACTCGACTTCTTTCATGCCGAGTGGAGTTTCCTGGACCGAGGTCCATACGATATTGAGTGTGTCACCTGGACGAAGCTGAACCGATGCCATGATGCCTCCTGAAAACTTAACCGTCGACGCCGGTTGTCGTGCCCGCTTTAGTGGCAAGGCCGGGTAGCGAAGACTAACTAATTTAATGCTTTCTAGCGATTCTGCAAAGCATGTTGGGAATATTAAATAGAACTTACTTTGTCAACCTTCGATAAGCCGAAATTTATCATTGTAACGAATGGATTGAGGATTCGATGGTGGGGGCCTTTAGGCTGTTTTGATTATCTATATCATCTTGTAATTTTTGATAAATTCATTTTAAATCCAGTCATATTGGTAGCTTGCTGTGGTTGCAGCGACCTCTGCCGCGGGGTGACCTCTGCTGGCCGGCTTTAGAATGGACAGGATCTTCCGATGGTTCGCGCATGAAAAAGGGACTTTCTATAACCCTGGCGATTTTTCTTCCGGCGATGACCGGTTGTACAACCATTCAAAGGGCCAAGGCCCGAATGGCCGCTGGCCAAGCCCCCGGTGCACCTCACCGCGGGGATGTGATGCCAGCCAGAGCGCAAGCCTATGGCGGCGTTTACGAGGCTCCAGTCCCGGCAGGGGTCCCAGCCTCAACCTCAACTTCAACAGTGCGCAGCAAGGCCGCTCCCAGTGTGGCGTCAGCTGCCCCAGTCGCCCCTTCCAATGTCGCAGGGCCTGATAAACCGGCCTCTGATGTCATTCCGGGTGCAGACCCCTGCCAGGCCATTATTGCAACGCCGGGCTCTGACGGCACCGTCGCCGGGACTCCACCCGTGATCAGCGCATCCAGCAGCTATGTCGTCACCAAATTCTTTCGCCCATGCACCACGCGCAACGACGCCCCGGGTCTGGCTCAAAACTCTGTTTGGCTTGCAATGGGGTTTCCATGCAGCGGGGGCGACGGCCGCGTGGACTGGAAGGGCTCTCATTACGAACGCCCCAAACTCGTTGAAATGATCCTGGCCAACGATTGTCCGATGGGCCCCGTGGATCAGCAAGCGCTCAAGTCACTGGCCAAAAAAGAGCTGGGGATTCCCATGGAATCTACGGTGGGTGCCTACACGCCGTTCATGGTCCAGTTCTGGGAAATTCCAGCCCTCGGCGAATCCGACATCGGATTCTCCGTGGCTATGCGTGACAACGACAGTTTAACCACGACCTGGGGCAAAATGATCAAGGGCGAGTCCCTCCGGATTCTTCTCTTCGGTCGCGAAAATGCGTGGACCCAAACCGACCACCTCTACATGGTGGAAGCCGATATCGTGATCACGGCTAAAAATCGTTTTCGCTTGAAGCCCGCCAGCGTCAAAGTCATGACGACCAAAGACATTGAGGCGGTTCGCCTGCGCTGCGAGGCCCTGCGCCCGGCCCGGAACTGCGCCAGCGTTTTTCAAATCTGATTGATTTGCGATAAACCCGGCAAATTCTGACTGGCATTTTTCTGCCCATTTTTTGTGATCGCATCGCTCGCTAGCATGGAAATATCATGACTAGCTCAATCCGTAATTTTATCATCGCCGGTGTCGTCGCCGTTGCTGCCAGTGCTGGCGCCTTTGCGGCGTTCACGCGCACCGCTCCGGTGAGTGCCGCAGTGTTTGAAGTCCGTGCCATTGATGTGCAGGGGCATCCTGTTGCCGGGGCGGAAGTCTGGTTGGAAACCCAACAGGTCGGCATGACTGACAGCTTTGGTATTTGGCGGCGCAATCTGAAATTGCCGGAAAGTTCGGAAGCCCGGTTTCATTTTCGTAAACGTTTTGCAGGATCAAAAACAAATGGGATCTTGCGGGAATATGCAGCCGTAAAATCGTTTCATGTTGGCAAGGCTGGGCAGAAACGCGCTGAAAACCATCGTGGCAGTGTGAAGTTGGAGCCCGTGCGAATCTAAAGGCATTCAACGCATGACCACAAACATCCTCATCACCGGCGCATTGCATGAACAGGCTCTGGCCGCATTTAAGACGCGTGCCAAGGGCAGCGGCATGGGAACCAGTGATCGCAGTGAAATCCGGTATCATCCCGATTGTTCACGCACGGAATTGATGTCCATCGTCAAGTCTGCGCACGTCCTGGTCACCCGAAGTGAGACCGATGTGGATCGCGAAGTGATCGACGCAGCCCCAGACTTGCGCATCATCGCCCGTGCCGCCGTCGGTGTCGGCAACATTGATATTTCTTATGCGACGGAAAAAGGAATCCTGGTCATCAATTGCCCGGGGAAGAACACAAATTCCGCGGCAGAATTGACGATGGGACTGCTGCTGGCAATGCTGCGCAACATTCCCCAAGCCCATCAAAGCATGAAACAAGGTGCCTGGGACCGTCACCGTTTTACCGGCCATGAGGCACGCGGCCTGCGGATTGGTATTGTTGGCCTGGGCAACGTCGGACATCGCGTCGCGAAATTTGCCCACGGATTTGACATGGAAGTCTTCGCCTATGATCCCTACATCGCGCCCCATGTGTTTGAACGCCACGGCGCAAAACCATGCAAAAGCCTTCGTGAACTTGCGGAAAATGTCGACGTTCTGACAGTCCATGTTCCGCTGAATCAGGAAACGCGCGGCATGGTCAGTGGCGAGATTTTGGATCTGATGCCCAAAGGCAGCCGCGTTTTGAATGTTGCGCGCGGGGGTGTCATTGGCGAGGTGGATCTGCTGAAACGCCTGGAGTCAGGACAGATATCCGGGGCTGGTATCGACACGTGGGACAAGGAACCGAAACCCCTTGCAGCCTTGGTCCAGCATCCTCACGTCTGGTGCGCGCCACACATCGGAGCCTCCACTGATGAAGCCCAGTTGGCCATCGGAGAAACGATTGTCGAACAAGTTTTCAAGGCGATTGAAGGTGGCGTGGTTGATTATCCCGTGAACCTGCCGGAAGTCGGTGTGATCGATCATGCGTTGTTGCGCAGTTATGCGTTGCTGGCAGAAAAAATTGGCGCCTTGATGGGACAGATGCTGGATTTTAATCCGTCGCGGGTCGAACTCGGCTACCGCGGCGACTTGGCCAAACTGGACCACAGTCTGATCCGCTTGAGTTGGATGAAAGGCTACACCGCGCAAGTGGTGGACGATTACGTTTCATTCGTCAACGTCACCAGCCACATCGAAAAACTAGGCTTGAACGTCGTCGAAGTCGAAGATTCAGATTCGGCCAGTTATAAATCCGCGCTGCGGGTGTTGCTGACCGGTGCCGGTGGCAAGAGCCTTACGGTGGGTGGTATCGTTTTTGACGAAACCTACCTGCGGATTTCGGCGGTGAATGATTTCATGTTCGAGATTGATCCCAGCGGAACGCTGATTCTCGTGGAAAATCACGACAAACCCGGTGTGATCGGGGATGTCGGACATTATTTGGCTTCAAAGGGGATCAATATCGACAGCTTTGAACTGAGCCGAAACCGCAAGGGCGGCAAGGCCATGGCTTTGATCAAAGTGGATGCGGAGCGCGGCGCGATCGACATCAAGTCGATGTCGGCCCTGCCAAACATCGTCAATGTTCGGGTTGCTAATCTCTAGGGTCTGCTGAAAAAAAATCTGAAGAGGAACGAAGAAGGAAACGAAAAAAGTGGAGCGGGAAAAGGGACTCGAACCCTCGACCTTCGCGATGGCAACGCGACGCTCTAGCCAACTGAGCTACTCCCGCAGTCGAATGCGGGTCGGACTATCAAATAAAACCCACTCAGGTGTCAACACTTATGTCGATTTTAGATTTCAAATGGTTCAAGAACCGAAAGTCCGACGGGCAATCTGCGCCGAATTCTGCCACGACATCCGAGGTACAGCGTTTCTCTCAGCGCCCCTCCCTGCCTTTGTCCCAGCCAGTTATGACGCCGGAGGAGGCAGCCGAAACCTGGTTTGCCCGGCTGCGTGATTTGTTTGTGCTCGAATTTGGGGCAGCCCCCTTTGAGCGAACGGCCCAGCGCTATCTGATCGAGTCCGGGATGCTGGATTCGGATCGCCCTTATGTCTATTTGCAGCCGTTGAACCAGCAGGGTTTTCTGTTTGAACGGGCCGGGACAGGGTGGGTGATCGGGCGGGCGGACAAGATCGTCGCAAAGGACACTTTCATGCGCGGGGGCGAGGCCTGGGACGTGGTCAACGTCATCAGCCACCCGGATGCCATCATGCCCAAGGTTTCGTCGCAAAGGTTCCAGGATCAACTGATGCCCTTTTCTGAATACCGCCAACGCCTCGTGGAGGCCGTGAGATGCGGCGGCTGAATTTACCGGCGAAATTCACCGCGGACGTGGACGTGGACGCGGACGCGCTGAAACGGATCCTGTTCCTCTTTGTGAGCCTGGCCCTCAACCTGATCGTCATCACACCCGGCGCCGAGGCCGGGTTTCTCATCCAGGGGGGGCCGACCTGGAGGTTCTTTTCTTTTTCCCCGCAGGCTGCAGAAGACACGCCCAACTACGAGGGCTATGGCCTGGAGCTGGCTTCGGGTTATTCTTTGGATCGAGTTTTGGACGTCGCGTTGTTGGCCCAGTACACGCCGGGAAGTCTTGGCGTGGCGAAAATCGTAGGTGAGGACGCATCCCTCGTCCTTTTGGGCGGTACGATCGGGGCGACGATCATGAAGCAAGGTTACGCTGGGATCTACGGCGGCACCGGCTATTACAACGGTGTGACGCATTCGGGCCATGACGGGATCGTTAAGGGGAACTTCAATGGACCGGCATTGGGGCTAACGTTGGGGGCCAGCCTGGGTCAGCCAAAAGGGTCCAACGAGGCGAAGGTCCGGGTGCAAGTGTATACAGAACGGGCATGGATGTCGGGGCGTCGGGACGCAGACTCCGAAATTGAAAAGAGAACGATCAGCAGTTTTGGTGTAGGGTTTTTGTGGGTGTTCAACAGCCTCGGCGGAAGCGCATGGGAAAGCAGGGTCATGAAGAGCTTTCTCGAATAATTCAAGTGAGGGTACGAAATGGAATTCAGTATCGTTCAAAAACTTCTCGGCATCACTTTGCTCGGCAGCGCCTGGATCCTTTGGCTTTTGATTGGACTCAGCATCTTGTCGGTTTCGATCATGATCGAGCGCTTCTTTTATTTTCGGAAATCAGACATCAACTTTCCGCAGTTTTCTGAAAAACTTTCCAAAGTCCTGCTGAGCGGCGACACCACTGAAATTGTGAAGTTGTGCGCGCAAAGCCCGGCCCTGGAAAGTCAGGTGGTCCTGCGTGGACTTGAGCATCAGGCGCGAGGGCCTCGCGCCATGGAAGAAAGCATGCTGGCCTATGTGATCAGCGAGCGCCAGAATCTGGACCGCGGGATTGTGATCCTCGGTACCCTTGGCAACAATGCTCCTTTTATCGGACTTTTTGGCACGGTTTTGGGCATCATTATTGCGTTTCAGGACTTGGCGCGAAACCCCGCCGGTGGACCATCGGTGGTCATGGCCGGAATTTCTGAAGCGTTGATTGCAACTGCGGTGGGCCTCATGGTCGCGATTCCTGCAGTGATCGCATTCAATTATTTCCAGCGTGTCGTGAAGCGCCATATTTCAAATTCAGAAGCCGTGGTCAAAGTGGTCATGGCCCATCTGGCACCGCGCTAGTATTTAATCGCGTTAACACTTATTGGAGGCGCCATGGCAGGCAGGCTGATGGACTCGGGCGACGACGCAATCACAGAAATCAATGTGACCCCTTTTGTGGACGTCATGCTGGTGCTGCTCGTGATCTTCATGGTCACCGCAAATTACATCGTCAACCAGTCGATCAACATTCAGTTGCCGAAAGCCGACACGGGCCAGGTCATCCAGTCCCGCAACCTTGCTTTTGTCATCGACAAGGAGTCCAGGGTGTATCTGGACGGCCATGCGGTGGAAGTGGCCGAGCTGGGCGAGAAAATCAAGGCTTTCAAGGGCCAGCAGGCAGAGGGGACAACGATTCAGGCGGTGATCTCGGCGGACACGGCAACCCCGCACGGCGCCGTGGTGAAAGTCATTGATGTGATTCGTAAAAACGGTATAACCGAGCTTGCGATCAACGTTGAAGCGGCGAGCAATTGAACTCCAAGCCTCCCTCAAATCCGAACCAATCGAAACTTGCAGAGCAGTGCCTTGCGTTTTTGTCGGACAAGACATTTCGCATGAGGCCGGCGCGTTACGACGAACGCTACGGAATTTGGCCGGGTGAAATCGGTCTCGAAATGGAATCTTGGCCCGTGCGGGCCGGGGATGTTCGCTCTGAAATTCCAACCCGGGTCACGCTCCATGGCGAGAACTCGCTGGCCGAGGCTCTCGTCCCCTTGGCGGAGCGCGAGGGCTGGCAGTGCGAGTTTTCTGGCGATGGCCCCAAGTCCGTTCTTATGAAAATTGCGATACCAGGCCAGACCGGAATTCCTGACTGGATCAGCTTTGAGCCAGGCGGACAGATTGAAGTTTCGTCGGCACCATTCCCGTGCCTGTCCGATGCCCTGAACCGGATGCATCTTGTTGACGAAAAACTGCAGCGCCATTTGCGGGGCTATGGCATCGAACTGGTCTCGACCGGAATCAATCCGTGGTACACCCCGGATGAGATCGGTCTGCAAATGAACAAGCCGCGTTACGCGGCAATGAACAAGTTTTTTTCGCGAGTGGGCCCCTTCGGTCCGCGCATGATGCGCCAGACCTGCACCATTCAAGTGAACCTCGATTTTGGCTCCACGGGCGATGAGATGGCGCGGCGTTATCTCGCGAGCCTGTTGATTGCCCCCTTTGCAGGGGCGACCTTTGCCAACTCGCCCATTGTCGACCGCCGGTTGACGGGGGACAAAGGCTTTCGCTCCCGCGTCTGGTTGAACATGGATCCTTCGCGGACGGGCCTGCGGGATCCGCGCCGCCTGATGCAACGCCTGGATAAAGATGCATGTGTCGAATACTACTGGGATTTCGTGCGCAGTGCGCGCGTGGTTTTTGCCGAGTCGGCTGGCTACGCCGTGCCGGACACCGGCCTGACCTGGGACCAATGGATGGCTGCCCCGTGGATGGGAGTCAGCCCCGACATGGCAGCCTTTGAAACCCACTTGTCCTTGCTGTTTCCCGAGGTTCGTCCGCGCGGATTTCTGGAGCAACGCCCGGTCGACTGCCAGGCCACGCCCTGGATGGCGGCCCCAGCCGGTTATTACACCGGACTTTTATACGATGCCAAGGCCAGAGACGAGGCGCTGGCCCTGCTTGAGCCCTTTGCCGAAGGCATCGAGTTGGTTTTGCATAAAGTCCCGGAAGGGTTTAGAAATAATGACTTGGCGGAGACCAGTGCACGGTTAATGGAACTTGCCATCGAGGGTCTGGATCGCCTCCCAGATTGCTTTCGTGGTTCGGAAGCCGATGTCACCTTGAAGCGTTTTTACGAACATTTCACGGCGCGACGTCGTGTCCCGGCCGATGATCTGTTGGAGGCCGTTACTGGTGCCGCCAAAAGAAACAAGACTCAGGTCGGTGATGATTTATCCGCCGGACTTGGACTTGCAACTTTTACTTCGCTAAACCGCAAGTGGGATGAACTCGCACGCGGAAGAGCATGAGACTCAATTTTTACAGGACCTGAGCATGCAAGACAGCCTCGACTCCGTTGAAAACCCGAACGATTTACCTGACTCGATGGCTGATTCCATGCAGCATTCCATGGCAGGCAGCGCAGATCTCGACGAAGGTTACGGTTCGCCGCATAGCGGCAATGAATACGAGCAGGTGAAGACGGGCGAAGAACTAGAAAGCTACGTCAGCGATGTGGCCGAATCCGTCCGCAGCGGACTGGATCAAAGCATTGCGATCCTGACCCCGTGGTTCTTCAGCAACATGCCATCGATTTACTACCAGACGACACCGCGTGCCGAAAAAGTCCGACACCTGTCGGGCATCATCTCTGGACACATTTTTGAAACCAAGCAGACACTGGAACTTTGGGACCGCGACCGGACCAAGGTCACCTACATCGGGCCCGGCAGCGAGACCGACACCCTTTTTGACCTGGCGCGTCGTCTGGCGCAAAACCCGGTGAAAATGGGTTCGATCTATTTTTCCCACGATCGCTTGCTGTGCCTGTCGTCTTTTTTCTCCAGCGGATTCGTGCAGGTGGATGCGACAAACCCCAAGGCTGCCGACAAAATGGCCGTGGCGCGGCGCGACATCCTGGTGGAATTTCCAGAAGAGGGCGCGAAGGTCGACCGGTATCTGGAACGCCTCGATGATGATTTCGTTTTGTATGCGACTCCGGCGCGGTTGCAGTTGACCTATCGCATGGTCCGCCACATGAAGACCCACGAGGGTGCGCACACATTCATTCAAATGGCACCCGATGCCTCGTCAGCCCGGATTACGATTGGCATGAAAAATGTCAACGTGGCCGAGACGATGGAGCAGATTTTTCTGCTGATGCAGCGCTATGAATTCCAGATGGTCCGTTCGTTCGTCGTTAAATTCGAACATGGCTACGACGAACCCATCACCGTCATTCATTTCATCATCAATCCGGTCAATGGTGATCAGATCGAAATCAACTCCGTTCCACTGATCAAGTTCAACAAGGCCCTCAGGACTTTGGGATGGGTGGACGCTGACGAGTATTCGTCACTGATGCAGCAGCCCTACAACGTGTCGATAAACGGCGTGAACTTGATTCGTGGGATTGCCTGCTTTGTTCACGTGATGCTGGGCAAGCATAATGCCTGGTACTACTCGCAGTACAAGATCCGCGAAACGTTGTTCAAAAATCCGGAGTTGACCTCTGCCTTCGTTGATATTTTCCGGATGAAGTTTGATCCGATGCAGGGAAAAAATCGCGACAGCATTTACGCCGAGATGCGCGGCGCATTGGTGAAAAAAATCACCGATCTCGTGGACGAAGTCGAGCGGACGATTTTTCAGGAAGCCATGGAATTTATCGATGCTACCTTGAAAACAAATTATTTCACGCCGACCAAAACCGGATTGGCCTTCCGCCTTTCTCCGGATGTTCTTGATGCGACGTTCTACCCGGAAAAACCGTTTGGTATCTTTTTCATCATTGGTCACGATTACCGGTTTTTCCACGTGCGCTGGAAAGACATTGCCCGCGGTGGACTTCGCGTGGTGATGCCACGAAATTCAACCGAGCATGACTTTGCCTTGGCCGGATTATTTGATGAAGTTTACGGCCTGAGTCATGCCCAGCAGCTGAAAAACAAAGACATCCCGGAGGGCGGATCCAAGGCAGTTTTGCTGCTGAAGCCGGCTGGACATCGCCAGCAGGCAGTCCGCGGTGCGGTCAATGCGTTGCTTGACCTGCTCGTGACCACCGATGAATCGCGCGAGGCCAGTGCTGCACAACTCGTTTCGTACTACGACAAGGACGAGATTATTTATCTCGGTCCCGATGAAAACATCACCAATGATTTGATCGAGTGGATTCCCGAGCAGGCTGCGCGGCGTGGCTATCCCTATGCCGCGGCCTTCATGTCGTCCAAGCCAGGCGCCGGAATCAACCACAAAGAGTACGGCGTAACTTCAGAAGGCGTGAATGTCTTTGTGGAAAACGCATTGAAATTTGTCGGGATCGATCCACGCAAACAAAAATTCACCGTCAAGATCACGGGTGGACCCGATGGAGATGTGGCGGGCAACGAACTGAAAATCCTGCACCGTGAATACGGCGAGAACGCCCGTGTTGTTGCAATCGCCGATGGATTCGGTGCGGCGTTTGATCCAGATGGACTGAACTGGAAGGAACTCCTGCGCCTGTTCAAGGGGTCTTTGGCCATTCCCGAATTCAGTGCCAAGTTGCTTACCGGCAAGGGCGCGTTTGTCGTCAAGGCTGATACTCCGGAAAACACCCGCCGCCGCAACGAGCTCTATGCAACCGTGCAGGCTGACATTTTTATTCCTGCGGGCGGGCGCCCTTATACCGTCAACGACAAAAATTGGTCGGGCATGCTGGCAGCCGATGGCAAGCCGACGATGAAAGTGATTGTGGAAGGTGCCAACATTTTCTTCACTGGTCCCGCGCGCAAGTCCCTTCAAGAGGCTGGCGTGGTCATCGTAAAGGATTCCACGGCGAACAAGTGTGGCGTGATCTGCTCTTCCTACGAGATCATCGCTTCGTTGGTTTTAAGCCAAGAGGAATTTCTTGCGATCAAGGAAGTTTACGTCAATCAGGTGATTGAAATCCTGCGGCAAAAGGCCGATGCGGAAGCCAAGCTGCTGTTCCGTGAATACGCCCGTCCTGGCAACACGCGCACGCTGGTTGAGTTGTCGATGGACATCTCGCGAGAAATCAATGTCGTGACCGATGCCCTGTTGGACGAGATGACCATCCGCGAGCAAGAGGTATTGGCAGATCCGTTCTTTCAGGCATTGGTGTTAAGGCATTGTCCGCGGATCTTGAACGAAAAATACCGCGAGCGCGTCCTGGAAAAACTGCCGGCCCCCCACCGCATCGCAGTGCTCGCGGCGTTTATCGCAAGTTACATCGTGTACCGTGAAGGGTTGGGTTGGCTGGAACGGATCCCCCCAAAGGGACGTTACAAGGCCTGCATCACGTACATGAAGCAGGATTTGTTGACCGAATCCTTGATTCAGGCCGTGGAAGGTTCGGGTCTGGCGAACAAGGATAAGATCGCAGACATTCTGCGCATGAGCGCGGCCCGTGATTTGACCATCCTCGAACTCGAGGGGCGTTGA
>Ga0114970_10003268_pt1 | contig 11961 bp, 6 predicted proteins | sample M_140205_XF_Meta_FD_87030 | JGI IMG/M metagenome (GOLD analysis project Ga0114970, IMG submission 87030) | Freshwater microbial communities from Lake Montjoie, Canada to study carbon cycling - M_140205_XF_MetaG | ecosystem: Environmental > Aquatic > Freshwater > Lake | place: Lake Montjoie... | reverse complement strand
CCAGGTTTTGTAACGGCAGATATGGTGAAAGACGGTGCGGTAATTATTGATGTGGGTACCACTCGCGTTGATGATGCAGCACGTAAAAGTGGTTGGAGATTGCGGGGTGACGTAGATTATGATGCGGTATTGGATAAGGTGAGCGCCATTACGCCAGTGCCTAAGGGGGTTGGTCCAATGACGATTACCGGTCTGATGATGAATACTTTAGAGGTATACAAAGCCAAGTTTTCATGATGCAATTTCCTGTGATGGAGCATTTTTACACCATCCAGGGTGAAGGTGTTCATGCAGGTAAGCCGGCCTATTTTGTGCGTTTGGCGGGCTGCGATGTGGGTTGTGTTTGGTGCGATGTCAAAGAAAGCTGGCCAACAGAAGGATTTCCGATGCATACAGTTGCAGAAATTTGTGATTGGGTGAAATCTACGGCGGCAGAAATTGTTGTAATTACCGGCGGAGAACCCGCGATGTATGATTGCAATTCATTGGTCGACGCGCTGCATTCTGAGGGTTATCGCGTCCATGTCGAAACCTCGGCGGCCTATCCACTGCAAGGGAATTACGATTGGGTATGTATTTCGCCAAAGAAATTCAAGCAGCCCCAAGCAAATGAAATGGGAAGAGCCAATGAATTAAAGGTCATCGTTTTTAATGATTCGGATTTTGAATGGGCAGAAAAATGGGCTGAGACCTGTTCCGCAGATTGTGCCTTGTTGCTACAGCCGGAATGGGAAAAGCGCGATAAAATGATGCCCAAAATTATTGATTATGTGAAAGAGAATCCTCGTTGGAGAATTTGTATTCAGACTCATAAGGTCATTAACGTGCCTTGATTTTACTCGAAAGGACACTCGATTTTTGGGTGTGTAACTTGCTTTTGTTGGGATTGGTACGTGGATTGCGTGGTACCTATTTTTGTAAATATGCGATATTTCGTGAAAGGACTGGTTTGGCTGCTGACACTGTTGGCAATGACATCCTTCCGAAGTACGCCCGAACCACCCAAAAAGCCTAGAACCAACCCCTATGATTTGTCGGGGTATTCCCGTTTTAGTGATACTACCGAGTTTCAGATCGACAGTTTTTTTCGTAGGATGTATCGATATGGGATATTTAATGGAACGTATTTGTTTCACAAGAATGATAGTCTGTGTTTTGGTGCGATGGGTTATGCCACATTCTCGCAGTTGGATTCATTGAAGCCGGCGGATTTATTTCAGTTGGCTAGTGTGTCAAAAACCTTTACGGGGACCGCGATGATGCTGCTGGTGCAGGACGGGTATTTGAAATTATCGGACAGTGTCCATTGGTATATTCCAGAACTCACGCGTAGGAATTTAAGTCTGCAAAATCTTATCAGTCATAGCAGTGGGCTGCCAGATTATTTCTACTTCAACATGAAAGCGTGGGATGATCCCAAAGCACATTTGACAAACGAGGATGTAGTTCAATTGTTGAATGCGCAACCGATCAATCATTTTGCAAAGCCAGGGAGATACGATTATTGCAATAGCAATTATGCATTGCTGGCGCTGATAGTGGAACGACAGACGGGTGTTGAGTTTAGAGAGTTTGTGAAGGATCGAATCATGAATCCCAGCGGCATGAAATATTCCCATTTATGCAATTTTGATAGTTTGGGATTGGTGAATTATACGGTGCAGGGGTATGATAAAAAGCATGTGTTTGCCGATAATATTTATAATGGCGCGATGGGAGATAAAGGGGTGTATTCCAATGTTTTTGAGATGTTGTCATTAGATCAAATGTTGAGGACGGATTATTTGTTGCATTCGGACATCAAAAATCAGATGGTAACGCCTCAAACTGCGGTAAGTGCGGATGCGTTTTATGCAAATGGTTGGAGGGTGAAATGGATCAACGGTCAAAAATGGAGCTTTCACAACGGATGGTGGAAGGGCTTCAGGACTTATTATTGGCGATGTTTGGACGAGGATAAGTGTTTTGTTGTACTGACCAATAATGTTCAGGGTCCATTTTTGAGAACCATTGATATGGTGGGGTTGCTGAAGTAAGTGATTTTCTTTGGTTGAATTCACCTTAGAAATTCCTATTTTTACGAAATTAATTGATGGGAATAGGTATGAATTCAAGTGGACTATGTCGTTTTATGCGATTCATTTTTGCCGGTTTGGTTTTGATGTTTTTTTCGATGACGCCTGTATTCTCTCAAACCCCATCTTCAGGAAATTCTGCGACTGCATTAGAAAAGTCAAAGTCGCCAATGGAGATGCCATTGGTTGATACAACCATCAAATGGGTACAGTTGATGTTGTCGCCGCGACCAAATTATTACGAAGTAAAACGCGCTTTTGAGCAACATTTTGGCGGTGTAGTTCCATTCAAAGGGCAGGGATATAAGATTTTTAAGCGCTGGGAGTATAGGGTGATCAATCATTTGGATAGTGCGGGTTTTGTGAATTGGAATTTTGGTGTGATAGACGAGTTGGCTGGTAATTTAGTGAGTGGCGGGGCTTCGGCTGCTGGTTCGGGTTCTGGAAGTGGCACAGGTTCCGGATCAAGTGGCAGTGGTTCAGGCAGCGGAAGCAGTTCAGGAAGTGGCGGGCCCGCCGGGAGTAAGTCGGTCAATGGTCTGAATGGCGGAAAACCGGTGGCGCCCGCCACATGGTGCCCCACCGCCGGTAGGTGGTCGGCGGTGGGGCCCGTGAAGCATCCCTACAACCAATCATCACAACCCACAGGAACCGGCAGAATCAATGGGATTGCCTTTCATCCCACCGATACCAATACCATTTTTGCAACTGCTCCACAAGGCGGTGTTTGGAAAACGACAGATTATGGTGCCAACTGGAGTTTGCTGTGGGGTGCTGGGAATGGTGCTAAATCAACATCGACAACCCCTTCAAATCCCTTTTTGACAATCGGGGCTAGTTCCATGGTTGTCTCATACCGAAATCCAGATACGATGTATATTGGCACCGGCGATCGGGATGCTGGAGATGCGCCAGGCTATGGGGTCTTGATGTCGTCCGATGGTGGAAAAACCTTTGTTTCTCGCAATTCAGGCTTTGGGAATTACCCGGTAAATCGTTTGGTGATGCACCCAACAAATTCGGCTGTGCTGTTGGCAGCGAATAATTTAGGGATTTCGAAGTCTACCAACTCTGGTAAAGATTGGACACCCTCAATTCTTCCTGGTGCCACAACTGCCAATTTTACGGATTTGGTTTATCATCCTTACAATCCAAACATTGTTTACGCCAGCGGGAATGGTGCTTTTTATCGAAGTGCCGACGGAGGTGATAAGTTTATCCAAATTGCCAACGGGTTGCCAATCACGGGAATGCAAAGGGGACAAATTGCAGTGTCAAAAGCAGATCGCAGTAGGGTGTATTTCATGGTCGCCGCGGGGTCGAGATTTCAAGGATTATATCTTTCCATAGACAGCGGAATTAATTTCGTGAAACAAAATACATCCCCCGCCAACATTTTGGGATACAGTGAATTAGGTAATGATGGTTCCGGTCAAGCCTGGTACGATTTAGATATTTCAGCCGATCCGTTCAATGCCAAAACGGTATATGTGCATGGAATCAACATTTGGAAATCTACCGATGCGGGTGTCACTTTTAAAATTTGCGGACATTGGGTAGGAGCGGGTGGTGCGGATGATATTCACGCCGATCAGCATATCGGTGAGTTTAACAATACTGGAAAAACCCTCTTCGCAGGCAATGATGGCGGGGTTTACTATTCCAAAAATGGGGGAGCGACTTGGGTAAATATTACCAATGGAATTCAGAATTCTCAGATTTATCGATTGGCAGTGGCCCAGTCGACGGATGATTTGGGTGCTCACGGTTATCAGGATAATGGCTCAATGCAGCATGATAACGGCGAAATATTTACCTATTATGGAGGCGATGGAATGGATTGTGCGGTGGATCCTAAAGATGAGCGATATGTTTATGGGTCGTATGTTTTTGGCGATATTTATCGGTCGGTCGAAAGAAATAAATTAACCACCATTGCGGCAAATGGTGTAAATGGAATCAATGAGGGCGGGGGTTGGTTGACACCCTTCGTTTTGCAAGAAGGGAATCCGAATCGGATGTTTGCGGGGTATAATAATGTTTGGCGCTGCGATAGTGTTAAATCTCAAAATAAGATTGTGTGGACCAAGTTGACCTCTGGGTGGACTGGAAATGTTAGGGAGATAAAAAGTAGTATTTCGAACAAACGACATTTGTATGTGATTCGCGGCGATGGTAGGGTTTTCCTGTGCAGAAATGCGGAGGCTTCAAATCCTTCATTCGTTGACATTACACCAACCAATTTTTCATTGCGGGCATTGGAAGTTGATCCGAAAGACACGAATAAAATTTATGGTGCTAGTACAACGGCAATTTATCAAAGTACAAATAATGGATTGAGTTGGTCTACCACCCCGTTGACGTCAATAAACTTAAAAGCCGGTATAAATTATGGTGTCATCAATGCGCTAAAAGCCGATTCTAGTGCTACGCCCACCGGATTGTATATCGCGACCGACAGAGCAATGTATTATCACAATCCATCAACGGCATTAACAGAGGAATTTTCTAATGAGTTGCCGCTTTGGATGGATATTACCGATATCGAAATTTATCATTCACCCAAGGGTAGGGATTATAGCTTCATTTATGTAAGTACTTACGGTAGGGGTGTTTGGAAAAGTCCTTTATTTGATGATGGTTCGGGTCTTTATAAGTCGAGGATGTTTGCGTATGATTCGATTTTCTCCGTGGGTGGAAATTTGAAATTGCAGGAAAGAATTATCGCATCGGTAAACAATACCACGCCGATAGAATGGTCGATCACGCCGGCCACGGGTTATTCTTGGACCAAGGGAATGCCTATTCCGCCAATCCTGAATTGAAATTTACGAGTCAGGGGATTTATAATGTTTCTCTCACAGCAAAAAGCTGTTTGACATCTAATACTGAAACTAAAAAGGTGTGGCTTCGCGTTTTTCCGAGCCCTGCATCGCCAAGTTGCTTGAGTAAAACCAATTATCAGACATCGAATTATGGCATTGGAATATTTAAGGTCATCTTGTCGGACAATCAGTTTGAGTCGGGGACTTATTTCGACGATGGAGAATATTTGGATAAATCCAAGGACAAAGTTTTTCGGGTTAATCCCAATGTGAGTTACTCTGTGAAAGTGAAAGTGGGGCTTTACAATGCTGAGAATGTGAGGGTTTTTATCGACTATAATAACGATGGCAAGTTTCAGTCGTATTTGGGTGAAGTCTCGGCCCAGGCCTCAGCATCGCCAACATCGTACGCCGATATGAAAATCAAAACCCCAGCCAATTTGAAGAAGAATCAAGGTCTGAGAATGCGGGTGATCAGCGATTACAACAATATTGATACAACGGGTTGCGGAACTTGTTCTTATGGACAAGCCGAGGATTTTAGTTTAGTTTATGAAAAAACGACGGCCAATTTCAAGGTCGATAAAACTGCGTTTTGTTCGGGCGATACTGCCAGATTTACAGATTTGTCGGATGGTTTGATTGGACTGTATGAATGGGATTTTGGCGCGGGTGCAGTGCCAGCGAAAGCGACCGGAAAAGGTCCTTGGACTGTCAAATATTCTTCTGCAGGTTTCAAAACGATAAAGCTCCGATTAAACAACGGAGAAGATAGCATCGTGAAGTCCTCTATGGTAGAAGTCATCGCATTGCCCAATGGTATCGTCCGAGTGAAGGAGGGTAGCAATCCCATTTGTGAGGGAAATCGTTTGGTGTTGGCCGTGTCTGATAATCAGTCGCTGTTGCTGAAATACAATTGGTATAAATTGGAGACTCCATGGAGTTTGTTGGCCTCGGATAGTTTGTTGACCATCGCAAAAATCGCATTGACCGATACGGGGAAATACGTCGCCATTTTAGATCACCGCGGGTGCTTGGATACTACATCCGAATTTTCTTTGAATGTTTGGGCTAAACCGTTGGCTAAGATTGGTTACGATCCTAATTATTCGCCCTGCTTGCGAGGGAATAAATTTACGTTTACGGATCAATCTTCGGTTACCAATAGTACGATTTTTTCTAGGTCTTGGAAGGCGTTGAGTCCGGTTAAAACTGCGGTTACGACTTCGTTTAGTCAAGTATTTTCATCGGTGGGAAATCAGGCCGTGCAATTGATTGTGGCCTCCGCTGAGGGTTGTTTGGATACAGAGACGGTTGTGGTTAAGGTGAAAGGTCACCCCGTATCACAATTTACATTTGCCAAAGCTGCTCAATGTGATAAAAACAACCGATTTGATGTCGTGAATGCAAGTATGAATCCTGCCAACAGTGGGGGCGGTTCTTTGTGGTATATCTACGATTGGAAGGATGGAGTTTCGGGTGCTGATGTGGCTGCGGCAAGTCATAATTTCTCGGTAAGTGGCAAGTATAATGTCCAATTAATTGTAAAAAATGCAGTTGGATGCTCCGACACTTCCTATCAAATGGCAACGGTGGTGAATACGCCCAAGGCGGATTTTATGCTCGGCGCAAATGAAATATGTGAGGGTGGTTTGTTGAAGATCACCGATTTGCAAAGTGCTTATTCTGATCCATCGGCCACAGCCAAATACATTTGGAGTTGGGGCGATGCAAGAGCGCATCAAGGGAAATTTGCGTTGAAATCGGCTTCCACCCGTGATACCAATATTGTGTATTCGGTTTTTGGGAACTACTTGGTGAAATTGAAGACAACGACATCAATTTTGGGCTGTAGCGATTCGATGTTTAAGTCGGTGACGGTTTATTCAGTACCTAAGGCCAAGATTTCTGTCAATCAATTTGCGTTTTGTGCAAATATGCAAACTGCAATTTTTGCAAATCAATCCACCAATGCCGATGGCAAAAGTTTGCAACACAATTGGAATTTTGGCGATGCTAGTTTGTCTTCCGCGTTCTCGCCATCTCATCTTTATAAAACGGCGGGTAAGTATATCGTAAAGTATCGCACAATAAATCCGTTTGTCCTGGGTGGTGGCTGCTCGGATTCTACGTCGTTGCTCCCTATTACGGTGGTGCCTGAGGTAGATGCATCGTTTATTTATTCAAAAAACACATTGGAAAAGAATCGCGAATCCTATTTGTTTGAGGCCTTGGATAACAATCTGATTCCAATGGATCGCACGTTTAAATGGGATTTTGGTATGGGCGATACTTCTGCCAAGGGCGATTGGATAACCCATGTTTTCAATAGCAATGGTAAGTATCGGGTGCTATTAACGGCGATAAATGGCTTGGGTTGCAAGGATACGAGTTCTCAGTGGATTGCGATTGAGAGTCCCAAGTTGAAGAATCAGGACAACCCATTGAGTTTTTATGTTTTCCCTAATCCAACGGCAAAATCGGTGAGTTATAAATTCGAAGCCGCTGCGGGTGCAAAAATCAAGGTTCAATTGCATACGATTTTGGGTCAGGGCGTGTTGTATGAACGAAATTGGGATGTTCAAGAAGACGGGACATATTTTGAGACCATCGACCTAAAACGTTTGGGTCTTGCTGCTGGAGTGTATCCGTTGACTATTGAATCGGGAGATCAGCGATTGTCGGTCAAGATAATTTTGATCGAGTAATTTTTGTATTGAGCGATGTAGGTCCCGGCGCATAGATTGGCGGGGATTTGAATGCTATGTTCGATAGTTTTGGTCGCGGGAATCAACGTTTTGAAACACAACTGCCCGGACAAATTGTAGACGTTTAAGTCGTTGTTTTGCGGGTGATTCATTGTATTTGCGTTTGCCACAACATGAATTGTATTGGAAGTGGTATTGAAATAGAGTGGACTGTTGATTTGATGGGAATACGTTTCGCTGCTCATTGATGCCGCTTGATTGATCACGCCTACCGCATCCAAATCGAAGCCGGAGCTAGCAAATGGTGTAGGCCATGGATCGTTGATGATTCTGTTTTTGCTGTCGCGCTGCGCATAAAGGGTGTCGATGCTTCCCACCACGTCTATAATTCTGACATATCTGATTTCATTGGTCCTGATATTGCTCATCATGGCCAAATCCTTTAGGTCGAAAGGCGTTCCGTAAGGATGTCGGTATTTCCCGGCGAGATTGTGAATATTTGTCGGCTGGGTAAATCCAAATGCCGCCGTTTGGACTTTGGTTTGAGTAAGGCTTTCGTTGGGGAAGCGGGCCCAGGATTGGCTATCGGTGCTGACTTCTACGAAGGCTAATTCGAGGAAGGTATCAAGGAATGTATTTTCAAAAATGGCGAAATCGAATCCGTTTCCATCTGCGATTGGCGGATCAAAAGTTAGGGTTGCGATGCCACCGTCTCCGAGCGATACTACCCCGTTGGTGGATGCTTGACCGATGGCTGATTGGGCGGTGCCGACGGAGGCGTAGCCGGAGTCGGGTAGGTTGATTTGTCTCAGTCCGCGCTGAACATGGCAGTGTTTGGCCCAATTAATGAAACAGGAACTGTCGGCCCGAAGGGCCGTCGACCCCGGCTGCCCTGCAGCCGGGGCGAACTGGGCAATGGCATGCTGGGACAAAAATCCCGTTAATAGAATGACATATAGATTCCGGATGATATTTTTCGGAATTCTATTGATTATATACATGCGCAGAGATTGAATTTTTCTGAATGCTTATGAAGTTGGGTGAAATTTCGTGCTTCGGTTGAATGGGATTCTTATTTATATCAATCAATATAGTTAAACTGTATTCGTCAGCCACCAATTTGCGCTTCGATTTTCAATATGATTTCATCGCAGGCAGTATGATTTTCCGCCAATAGGGCTCTGGCTTCGGATACGATATTTTCCGCCCAGGTTTTATCGCTCAGGCCTTGGGCATTGATCAATACGTTGAGCCAAGCGCCGCGAACAGCGGTTTTGATACAAAGTGCGCCAACACCCACATCTGACAATGAATTGGGGTTGCCGTGTTCTGCCATCTGTTTTAAAAGAGGGATGCATTCAAAGGCTGTTTGCATCGTACGGAAAGGAACTTGAGTTGCGTATTTTGATGCGTCTTGTATGGCTTGCTTCTTTGCGGATACTTGTTCTGGGGTGTCCTTGGGTAGGCCAAAAGCATCCATGATAGCATCAAAGGCACGTGTGTCTTCATCTACCAATGCGATGAGTTTGTCTTTTAGCAGCTGACCTTGTTCAGCCCAGGGAGAGAATTCGTGTACTCGATCTTCCCATCCTCGTTTGGCGGCGCTCAAGTTAGCCACCATGGTGCCCAACGCAGCGCCGAGTGCTCCGGCCAATGCGGAAATACTGCCCCCTCCGGGCGCCGCACTATCACTCGCCGTTTCGTCGGCAAAGCCGCGAACCGTCATGTTCACCAATCGAGATTGCTTCTCATCGCGAAGCATATATTCAATAATCTTTTTCTTCGGATCAAATGCCCCCAATTCGCTCAATCCCATGCTGCGAATGGCGCATTCAATCAAATCGGCCTCGCTCACGCCAGTGCTCAAACCCTGCTTTTCAAGGAAATAACGACCTGCATCTAACAAAGGCTGCAATGGAATCAATCCCACCAATTCAGAGCCGGTTACCCGCACGCCGCGTTCGTCGGCCGACTTTCGAGTTTCCTCAAAAGCGATATGCAGAGGACTGATTTTGTAGTTGGTAAGGTTCATCGAGATCTGAGCCATGTTGTACTCCTCAATATACCAGCCAATGGCTTTGACGCTCTTTAATTTGCCCGGAATACGAATGGGTTCCCCGTTTTCATCGTTCATAATTTTACCCGAATAGGGGTTGCCTTCGCGCTTGACACGACCTGCCTCGCGGACATCAAAGGCGATGCGATTGGCGATGCGGGTGCTTTTGGTATTCAGGTTTACGTTGTATGCGATAAGGAAATCGCGGGCACCGATTACGGTGGCGCCGGCCGTGACGTTCATTTCTGCAGGTCCATAATCCGGCGCCCATTCTGGCAATTTGATTTTTTCAAAAAAGCCTTCGTATTCCCCGGCGCGAATTACACTGAGATTGTTTCTCTCAGGGTTGGCTTGTGCGGATTCATATAAATAAGTGGGGATATGTAATTCTTCGGCGACGCGCTTTGCCAATTTCTGGGCATAAACCGCTGTTTCTTCCATGCCGATGCCGGAAATGGGGATGAGCGGACAAACATCAGTGGCGCCCATGCGAGGATGCTCTCCCGTATGATTGCGCATGTCGATCACTTCAGCCGCCTTCTGAATTCCGCGAAAAACCGCCTCGATGACGTCGTCCGGCGATCCCACCAAAGTGACAACAGTGCGGTTGGTGGCTTTGCCCGGATCTACATCTAACAAGCGAATTCCATCCACCGTTTCTATGGCGTCTGTAATGGCTTTGATGGTCTGAAGGTTACGTCCTTCGCTGAAATTGGGTACACATTCGATGATCGGTTGCATGGTACAAATTTATTGTTTAACGTCTGAAGTTTAACGCTTATTTCGTTGCGATTTCCCCTAAAGGATTTCGGCTGTTTGTAAAGAATAAGTCATCAAATCTATCCAAATTCCCTTAGATTTCGTTATTTTTGCGGTTCTTTATGACTCTCATCAAATCGATTTCTGGAATTCGTGGTACGTTGGGTGGTGTTAGCGGTGAAAACCTTACGCCCATTGATGTTGTCAAATACACCTCTGCTTATGGAAGCATGCTTTTGCAGCGCAAGAAAGGCAATAAAGTGGTGGTTGGCCGTGACGCGCGCATCAGTGGTCCATTGGTCCATGAATTGGTGGTAAATACGCTGATGGCATTGGGATTAGATGTCTTAGATGCGGGTCTATGTACTACACCAACCGTTGAAATGGCTGTGATGGAAGAAAAAGCCGCCGGTGGAATCATTCTAACAGCAAGCCATAACCCAAAACAGTGGAATGCCTTAAAGTTGTTAAACCACAAAGGAGAATTTATCAGCGCACAAGACGGCGAAATGGTTTTGCAACTCGCAGAATCTGCAGACATTTCATTTGCAACTGTTGATCACTTGGGAACACGTACGCAGAAGGACTACCTTCCGATGCATATCGAAAAGATATTGGCTTTGGAACTAGTAAAGCCTGAACTGATCGCTGCGCAGAAATATAGAATCGCAATCGATGCCGTGAATAGTGTCGGTGGAATTGCAGTCCCTGCGCTTTTAAAAGCTTTGGGCGTTGAAGAAATATTTGAAATCAATTGCGAACCTACTGGTCATTTCGCACACAATCCAGAACCATTGCCAGAACATTTAGGTCAGATCGCCTCAGAAGTGAAATCTTCAAAATGCGATTTGGGTATTGTGGTAGATCCCGATGTGGATCGTTTGGCTTTGATCTGTGATGATGCCGAGATGTTCGGTGAAGAATATACTTTGGTGGCTGTTGCCGATTACTATATGCGACATACCCCTGGACCAACCGTGAGTAATTTGAGTAGTACCCGTGCACTGCGCGATATTACTGAAAAAGCTGGTCAGAGATACGAAGCAAGCGCTGTCGGTGAGGTCAATGTCGTTGAGAAGATGAAGGAAATCGGTGCTGTGATTGGCGGGGAAGGAAATGGCGGAATCATCGTTCCGGAATTGCATTATGGTAGAGATGCTTTGGCTGGTATCGCTTTGATATTGAGTCATTTGGCTGAAACTGGACTGAGCGCATCAGCACTTAGAGCAACCTATCCCAATTATCGTATGTCGAAGAATAAGGCAGAGTTACAAGCCGGAACCGACGTAGATGGTATTTTGGATAAAATCCAAAAGAAATACAAAAAGCAACCGATCAATACCATTGATGGGGTGAAAATAGAATTCGATAACGATTGGGTGCATTTGCGCAAGAGTAACACCGAGCCGATCATTCGTATTTATGCCGAAAGTGATAGTATTAACACTGCAGAAAACCTTACACGTAAGATTTTGCAGGATATTGGTGATTTATTAAACTAAATTTGCGCCCCAATGGCAATGCAATGTGGTATCGTG
>Ga0114970_10003265_pt1 | contig 11966 bp, 14 predicted proteins | sample M_140205_XF_Meta_FD_87030 | JGI IMG/M metagenome (GOLD analysis project Ga0114970, IMG submission 87030) | Freshwater microbial communities from Lake Montjoie, Canada to study carbon cycling - M_140205_XF_MetaG | ecosystem: Environmental > Aquatic > Freshwater > Lake | place: Lake Montjoie... | reverse complement strand
TTTTCTGGCGTGTTCAAAACCCCCGCATCTATCACCTATGTTGCAAGGGCAGACACAACCGCACGAACCGCCTTCGATGCAAAGTTTTACGACATCCTAGAGCAACTCTATCGCTCGCCAGACCTTGCTAGTTACTTAACGACCAACTCAAACATTACTTTCTATGTGGCAAAGGTGACTGGGGATAGCCCCGCCGTGATAAGCCAAAATCGCACTTGGTCAAGGGCTATGACCCTAGACATCACGGCAACCGCAAAGAAATGAATAACAGCGTTCAAATCAATGTGGAGGATGCGTTAGACAATCTTCTAGCCAACATCCCCAACCTAAATGTCTATAAGACAAATCGAGTGGGGGCAAAGCTATTCCCATCAGCCACAATCTCGGCATCAGTAGGTGGTCAGCTTCTTGGGAACTACACAGGAGTGTATGAAGTAGCCGTTACAATCGACTACTCCGACACGGCGGCCAAGATTAGCCAAGAGGCTTTTGACGCTGAATACTGCTCAATCTTCGAGGCGTTCTATTCTGAAACTCAGCCTCTATTCACCAAGATTCAAAATAACATTATAGATACAAAAGTTTATACGGCACGAATTACTGGACAAACCCCAACCATTAAGACGGCTAAAAGGGCTTGGCAGAGGGGATTGAAGATTAATCTTATTTGCACCCCATCAGAACTAGACGATGGCTTGAGGTATCTGGACTTCCACGAAAAGCGAAACTCAATGTATGTGGGTGTGATTTAACAAGGAGCTTGAGAATATGGCACTTTCCATTTTAGACGGCAATCAATCAGCAACCACGCTTTCAACCGTCCTTTCTAGTGGGCAACATATCACCGCCCATACAGTTGTTAGCCTTGGCACTCAAGCGATTACAGATATGCGAAGCGCAGTCAGCGGGAGCGTTGTTTCAATCTCTAACTTTCCTGCCTCCCAATCCACCACCTTTGGGGCAGTTACCGGAAGCGTCTCTGTTCTTAATTTTCCAGCATCGCAAGCCGTAACCTTTACTGACGCATCTCTAACCAACACCCAACTCCGAGCTAGTGCAGTCACAGTAGGGGGTACAGTTACAGTCGGCAACAGCGTCACCATCGGCTCGCTCCCTGCGATTAGTGGGACGGTGACGATTTCAAATATATCGAGTCTGCCTGATGCTGGCGAAAATCCAGTAATTCGGACATTTATGTTTGGCTATGATTATGATAACGAAGTTCCAATTGCTATTGCCTCTGATGTAAACGCACTAAAAATTTCTGGCATAGTCACAATCGGCTCTGCCTTGCCTACTGGCACAAACCGAATCGGAGTAGTCACGATTGGCGGTGGAACGGTAACGATCGGGGCTGGCACGGCACAGATTGGCTCAGTCACCGCATCGATCAGCGGGACGGTTCCCATCAGCATCTCCTCCGTTACGGTAGGGAACAGCGTCACTATCGGCTCGCTCCCAGCGTTGGCGGCTGGCACAGCCCAGATCGGTTCTGTTACGGCCTCAATTTCTAACAGCGTAGTCACTTTCTACCCAATGCAGGGCACGACTGTAACTAACAGCAATTTTACCAGCACCACAGCCTCTACCACGCTCGTCTCCGCAGTAGCGGGCAGAGATGTGCTGACAGTATTTAATGAGGGAGCGGGCAATCTTTTCATCTCTCCGGGTGCAACTGCAACCACCATCAGTTACCAAGTGCGTCTATCAGCGGGTGATTATTGGGAATGCCCAGAGGGACAGCGTTCGCTTATCCATACAGCCGTGTTCGCCACGGCTGGCACGGCTAGGGTGACGGAAGTTAGCTAGGAGCAGGCGATGCCTCTCACAAAAAACCCAAGCAACATAGATAATTTTCTTTTCGCTTCTGGGCGAATGAAAATGTATCGGGTGGGATTGGCTGGCTCGTACACAAAAGTAACTGGCACTGGTGGCGTGGCTTCAATAGGAAACACGGGTGGTTTTAACATAAATCTTAATGCTGGTAGTGCCGCAAATGGGACATCTAAAGCAGGTTACTTCGACCCAACTGCGGCACTAATGACAGCAAGTGCTGGCAAAATTGACTATTCAAAAAGGATAAGATTCTCGATTGGTGGAATGATGTATTTAGCCAGCACAAACTCTGTCATCCGAATGGTGTTCGGCGGCACTGGAAATGCTACTGACGCTCCATTAGCAGGGGTTGATGGTCTTACAATTAAAGGATTTGGCGTGGAATTTGCTCTGCAATCTAGCGTTATTCAAGCTAGGTTGATTGGTTATAATGCGTCATATCTAACTCCAACTTCTTACACAACGCTAACAAATGGTTTTGGCCTTGCTTCATCTGACAATCGCTTTTTTGGTGTGGTGATTGAATCGGACGGAGCAGGAAATATCTATCTATATGGAGCAGATTCACAAACCAACCCAGCGATAAACATAGGGCAGACTCCTTTGCTAACCCTAACTGGTGGGCCAACCAACGACACCAGTACAAATCGATTCGGGCCAGAGATTCATTGTTCAAACTCTTCTTCTACTCCAAGCGCTACTCCTTCCGCTATTCTACAATCGACGCATTGGCTGTTGGATGTCCAGTAATGCCCCTCCTTTTCCTCGCTCTCTTGCTCTCCTCCTGCTCGCCACGGCCAATCAATAACACGGGTCTGCCCAACTACGATATGATGCAAGCCGCCGAGGACGCAGGGCAAACGCCCAGCAAGTAGAGCCGGTATGATGCACCAATATACTTATGAGGATTTTATGTCCTCGCTCAAATGGCTTGAGGCCGAGGGCTACATAGAGAAGTTCTATGATAACAACGGCGATCTTTGCGTTCGTGTGTGCGAAGGAGCAGAGGATTGTGAAGTATGAGTGCAGACCAAGTAGCGGATTTAAGGGAGAGGCTCGCAAGAATCGAGGAGAGGCAGGTGGGATTGATTTCAATTTTAGAGCGTCATACCAGCGAAATAGCTCAATGGACAGCCAAGATCAATGGCAAGGTGGACACCCTTGAAAGAGAGTCGCATACCATCAAAACTAAGCTATGGTTAGTTGCCCTAGTGTCGGGGGCGGTGTTTTCTACAATCTGGGAACTGATTAAAGTGCGGGTGTTCCCACGATAATTTGACACAAGCAAAGTAGATTATGAATAAAACATTATCTTTTGAGGTTTCAATCTAATGCCCGCCACGACTGTTGGACAAGCGGGCTTGGTGTTCGGCTTAACGGCAGAGACGATCGGACTCGTCCAGAGCTTTTCTGAAACAAGGAACATCGAGAAGAATGAAGTTCGTGACGCAAGCGGAAATATTACCGGGATCGGCTATTACAATCCAACGACCGCCTACTCACTTTCGGTAGCGATTACTGGCGCAAATACATCTCTGACAGTTGGCGGGGCTTTTTCAACCCTTGCCAATGCGACTACGGTTGGGAATGTCAGAATCGACTCCTTGACCATCAATAAGTCAAATAGTGCGTTCGTAACTCTGGATATATCGGCGACTGGCTATCCGAATGTAAGTTAATAGGGGTTCTAATCCTCTATTGAAATCCTAAACTTATGCAAGGCACTTCCTACTGGGGGACAACAAATATCAAGATTGCCTCTTGCGTGGCCGCTTTCGGAGGGACGCTACGCCAATCAGACCCAGTCACCCATATCGTAAAAGAGGATGGCAGTAGGCAAGTTACTTTCTGGTTCAATAGTGGGGAGGGGGCAGAGGCCAAAGCAGAGATGGAAAGAAACTGGGGGGATATGAAGTCAGACAGCGAAAGCCCAATTCGATATGTCCGAGCTGCACTAGAGAACCGAGAAACGCTTCTAGGATTGGTTAAAAGAGCCGAGCCAATCCAGATCATAAAGAGAGGGGGGCAGACGCTCCTCGTCCCTATAAACGCCAAACCAGAGCTAAAGAAGGCCATCTTGAGGGCAATATAAAATGAGTGACATCCTAAATGAAGAATTGAACGCAACCTTTGTCCGTCCCGGCAGGGACTTCAAGGGGCAACCCCTAGCTGAATACACAGAAGGCTCTCGCCTCCTTATGATTCAAGCAAAGGAAAAGGAAGATTCCCCAGTCTATTTTGTATGGGCGTTTCTATATCTGCACATCCTCCTAGCCAAAAACCGCAAGGAGGCCATCAAGTTAGCTTGGAACAAGGAGGCTTTTAAGGAAAGTCTGTTCGATTGGGTTTCGGATAAGACTCAAGAGGATAGGGATATGGCAACAAACATCGTTTCCTCCATTATTGATGAGGCAAGTAAGGCAAGGGTTTCAATTGTATCAAGCGGGGGTGAAAGTTTCTCGGTGGGAAACGAGTAACGCCAGCTTGGACTGCCTACACCTTTTTCACGCTGGCACAACGCACCGGATGGAGTCTCGAATATATGCTTTGGGATTTACCAATCTGCGCCCTCAACCAAGGAGTCCACACCTATTTGTATGAGGAGGGCGTGCGGTTGATGCGGGAAACATCGGTTTCTTCTTCTGAGAAAAAGGAGATGGCACAACTGATGGGCATAGAAGTTTAACATTCAAGTGGATATATAATGAAGATTCTTACTGCGTCCGTAGGCAAAGATGGAGGCATCGTGTCTAACTACGCACAAGTTCAGAAAGCCTTAGAGGATTATGTGAAAGTTCGCAATCAAAGTGTATATGATTCAGTTAAAGAAAAGATGGCAAATATAGCGTTTAAGGCCGCACAAAACACATACTTTTCCCCACGAGCAAACATTAAAGCAAATCTTCTAGCCTTGCCTATCACAAAAGACAATGGGAAAAAGCGCACTGGAAACACGCAATATGTCGGCCTCTATAAGCTAATAAATTGGCAAAGAAAAAATATGGGGCTTGACCCTCTCGGTGGAACTAAAAAGATGGTTGTAGGAATGAAGATTACAAAAAAGAAGTATTTCAACAAGGGGCTTACAGATTTTGGGAAAGAAACCGCATATAAGTTTAAGCCAATTATAGGTTCAAAAACACCTAGAAATACAGGGCCGTCGCAGGGAGTTGCAAGATTTATGGACGGAAAATCCAAGCCCTTTGTTCAGGCAAGGATGAGGGGTTCAAAGTTTCTAAGGATTGGTTGGGCTTGTGCCGCCGCCGCCTTGGGCAAGTCGTTTGGCAAGGGCGATTTTGGTTCAGCTACACTTGAAAGGCTTTCTGGCAAGGCTTACGGAGGTGGGGCAAATATTACAAGATTAGCTCCGGGAAGCAACCGATTTGAGATTTACAATGGGGCTGGCGTGTTTGACCTAAGATACAAGGGAACTCCTATGCGAAACTCAAATGACATCAAAAGGGCAAGAGCCGTGCAAGAAGCTGGCCTGTTGGCTGGCCTACAAGCAGAGATAAAATCAATGTATGAGCTTGTAATCAAAAGAAACTCGGAAGCGTGGTTTGGTAAGAAACTGAATGTAAAGGCGATCTAAAATGGAGCCGCTAATCTTTAAGATTGAGACGCAAGCCGATGATTCGGGAGTGCGTAAATTTGATAAAAGCGTTGGGGGGTTAGATTCATCGGCCAAAAAAGCCTCTGCCGCATTAGGCTCTTTCTCGAGGGACTTACTTAACGCTAGGTCTGGGGCTGATGTCGCGGCCGCAGGCGCAGATGCGTTATCTAGAGTTCTTCAAAAGTCTTTGGCCGGAGCAGTTGTAATCGGGGGTATTAAAATAGTCGCTGATCAGATAGAACAGATGGCTCAAATCATCCGCTCTGCTGGCGAGGCGACTGGGGCGGTAGTTACGCAACTTGAGCGTATGGGAGAAGTTAAGGGGCTAGAAGATGCCACAAGGGCCGTTGGTGCTTTGGATGGTTCGCTCGAAACAGTAAAGAAACAACTAGGCAGTATTCAAAGTGGAAATTGGTTCACACAATTATCCGATGCGGCCAGCGGAATAAGCAAAGAACTAAAAGAACAAATAATAACCCTAGAAAGATTGAGAGACGGTCAAATTGCTTTGGGTTTTGCCGCCGAAAGAAGTAGCGCAGAGAGAATACAGGGATTAACAGATGAACAGAAACAGTATGACGCAATCGATCAAAGGCTAAATGAAAGACTTGAGCTTGCAGACAAGATATCAAAGCAATCACTTAAAGCGGCCGCAATACAGGATGCAAACGCCCTCGCTGAGATAGAAAAGCGTAATCTCACTATAAAGCTAACCGAAGAACAGGGGAAGAAAGAGGCCGATCTCGCAACACAAAGAGAAAAAGATGCCGCCGCACAACTTGTGGCGATGGAAAAGATCAGAGAAGCCCAACAAAAAAGATTCAACGAGCTATACGATGCAGAGGTAAAATCCCAAGAGCAGATGCAGAAGAGGATAGATGCAGAGCTAAAAGCGGAAGAAGCTAAAGCGGCTCGACAGCAAGAACTACAACAAAACCTAGCTCAAGCACAAGAATCTCAAAAGCAAAATAGAGCAGAGCAAGCATCGTCTATTGCTAGTTCTATGAGTGGAGGGTCTGCGTCAAGAGGTGGTGGTAGACCCACAAGCTATGAAGTGGGACTTCAAAAACAAACGGGAATAGCGTACGATAGAGGAAGAACAGAAGCCGCCGACGCAGAAATGCAAAGAACAATAGATCAAATAAAGCAAGAAAGAGCGGCCGCAGGAGACACAAGATTTACTGGCAAAACCGATGCTATGAATAGGATGGCAGAAGAAGCCGTTAAGGCCGCAGATGCACAAGGTAAAGCCTCTTCGGGCACAAATGAAATGGCAAAATCTGTTGAAACAGCACAATCGGAATTGTCTAACTTTTCTGATACAACCAGTACGGCTTCTTACGAAACAGATACTTTCTCAACTAATCTATCTGATTTGGGAACTGATTTTGATAGCGCAATGAATAGCGCAGATACTTTTTCTCGAGGGCTAACTGAAAACTCGGGCAATATGATTGACGACTTCCTAAATACAGGGAAAGAGTCTAATGAGCTTGGTAAAGATTTTAATAAAACTAGCGATGAAGTAAATAGGTTTGGAGAAGCCGTAAAGAAAAACACACCACCGCCCAGCAAAGACGGAGGGACTGGGAAAGGAAGCAAGTCTGATGACCCTCTAACCAAAATACACAAACTTCTCGAAGATAACCTCAAGGAAATGCGAACATACGCATATGTAAAATAATTATATGGCTACAAATATAGTTGGCACATTTCCAATCCTTAACTCAAAAAAATCGCAGACCGATGAATATGGGTTTGATTATCTAACATATCAATACACAATCAAAACTGAAACAATTGATCTCTATATTCCAAAAAAAGACGATATTTTTGATGGTCTTGCACTACGGTATTCTAAAAGTTCTGGCTTAACTAATCAATATGTTGTGACGAGCGTTGAAAGCACTCGGCTAGATGGAGGGCTAACAGAATTGGCAATCGAAACAGTTGGAACAAAAAACACGATTACCAATAACCTTCCAAAGATTACAATCCGTCAAGGTGGGCCGCTGATATTTGGGTTAAGCTCTGATATACAATCAGAGAATCCGAATGGGGTTGGCGTAGATGGGGTTGGGCTACAAATTGAATTTAAGTTTATTGATTCTGGTTCAATCGGAAAAGAGGCAGATATTTACAATACTTACTTTGGAAAACTAATACCTGCTTCATTTCGAGGCGTAGAATCCCCACAGACGGTACAACCATTTGATATTGATAATAGAGATAATATTGTTGTTGAAGGACAACAACTAAAATATGGATATTGGGGCTACTATTACGGCTATTGCTGTAAATCAATGATTACAGATAGAAAAGGTGGTTTGAGTTTATATACACTTGTTTTTTCAGAGTGCGGGGTTCTTTATAGAATGTTTACGCCATCATTATTTTTAGTTAAAGAAACGACCGTCTATAATTTCCCTAGAATTGGATAACATATATGCCAAGAGAAGCCAAACTCGATATGTTGCCCGATAAAGATATGAAGATATCTGGCGACAAATTTAGGAAGATGGTTAGAAGGATTGAATGTACTGTTCCGCTTGCTGGGTATTCAATAAAAACAGAAGAAGTTGACGATGGGATTAAGCTCCATTTAGATGCGGAACGAGTCACATTAAATGTTTGCTCTAATGGCACTCCATCTACATTGGTTGTTTATGCCTATGTTCCTCCAAAAGAAGAATAGGCCAAGTGACAAGGAGTAATCAATATGGCATCCAACATTGATATTCTTTTAGACAAGTCTGGTGGGTTATTAAATGGCGGAGATGCACCATACGGGGCATTGCCATCTTTCACTCGCAACGATGTTTACCCCTTTAGAATTAGGGTGTTGGAACGCAATGCAAGCGGGGCATATACCGATGCTATTCTTTCTTCTCCCTCCTTTTCTCTTGGAATTGGCAATATTGATGCAACTGTAACAGACGGCCAATTTAAGCTAACTACTACCACAGGAACTTCAACGGCTATATCCTTTAACGCTACCACCGCTCAAGTGCTTTCTGCTGTTAGTGCTATCGCAGGGAATGTAGGCGTAGCCACCTACGGTGATTCTGGTTCAGCTTGGATTATCACGGCGGCCACCGCAAACACAGCACTCAGCTTTGGGGCGTTGCCGTTCACGCTTTTCCCAACGGCGGCGGTTCAAGTTAATACACGGAGAGTGCCAACTGCCTCTGTCTATGCACAGCAAATCGTCTCATTGAGCCGAAGCCCAGCTGTATTTTCTAGCTCATTCACCTCAGTTTCTGGAACAGGCGTGGCCTTAACTAAAATACAAGATGGCTCGGCAACACTAAATGAAACCTATGCACTTACTATTGGAAACGATGTTTATGGCGGTTCGTATAGCTTGGCCTATGGTGGCTATTCCACGGCCATCGCCTACAATCAAAGCGCAGGGAATGTTGCTGGATCGCTTTCAGCAATAACTGGAATTGGGTCGGGAAATATATCCGTTGTAAGCGATTCAAAAAGGGGATTGATCATATCTTTTGTAAATAGTCTTGGCCTACAAAATGTATCTACCGCTCTTGAACTGGACTCCACAGGCATACAAACTTATAGTTGGTACACAGCCACCGTCACAATGTCCACAAGCGAACTTGAGGAATTGTTTAATGAGGCTGGAACAGATACAATTACCCCTACCCTAGAAATTGAAATGACGGAGAATGGTCAACCAAAGACTCTCCTCCAATATACCACTTCAATCAGCAAAGATTTAATTTTGACTGGTGCTTTAGCTCCCGCCGATTTGGCTCTTTACTATACAAAGGCACAAGTAGACGCCGGATTTATCGCCGATTCTGCTACGAATGTAAATGCGGCCAATCGAGCATTAAAATCTTCTAGCGGAGTTACTGCCGTAAATTATGGTGGTCGCACCCTAGTAAATAGTGCTGGTTCAAATGTAGTTAGCTTTTCTACTGGCCTTGCCTTTTCTGGCGTAATGGGTTTTTATGGTAATACCCCAACCGCACAACCCGCAAACATCAATGTCGTCTCTGGCTTAATCAATACTGGCCTAATTGCAAGTGGGGTGAGCTACGGAGTTCTCCCGCAATCTTCCTATACCGTCACCACACTTACCTCGGTCACCTTTGGAACATTGGCGGCTAACGATCAGCATTATCGGGATGTAGTTGTGACTGGTGCGGCAGTAAATGATATTGTTTTGGTTGGATTGCCATCAGCAATTTCAGCGGGAGCAATCATTCAAGGCGTGGTTTATAAGACCAATACTGTCTGTTTATCTTGTGTAAATGCAGATAGTGTTTCTAGGGATGTAAACACCGCCACCTACCGAATCACCGTCATCGGTTATTAACCTTGGGCTAATGCCCTAAAGAAATCCTATGTCACGAGTTCTTGCCCCCTTTTTACTGCCCGGTAGTGATGACCCTAATGACCCTTTTAACAGATGTAGATTGCCGCCATCGCAGGGAAACTTCTGGCAAACTCCTGCTTTTACTAATGCCGAAGCGATGTTCGCATATTGGCGAGTTAGAAAGTGGAGGGTAGATGTAGATGTTTCTGGTGCTGTGGTCGGGTCGATTGGTTGTAATGTAGAGATGGATGCGGGTAATGAATCACAACTGGTTTGCGCCCCAAGTGCACGGAAATCTGTAGTGACTAGTATGCCCGTACCAGTTCTCGGGCCTGAATATGATACTGTTGTTGCATTAGATGTAGGTGTTTTTTCATTCGGTATATTTATCGATGTTGTTTTTTTTGCTTATCCAGAGGGAGGGGATAGCCTTATCCAATGGGGAACAACTAATTCCTCTGGCTCAAATCAAATAACACTAACTATGGGTAGCATCACTAAAAATCTAGTCGGGAAATATTTTGGTTCTGATCAGTATCCCGAAGTTACTGCAACTGGCACAATGAACGCTGTTGAATTTTGGCCTTATTCGGATTGATTTATTATGAGTTGTTGCCGTGGCCTAGTAAAATCTGCAATTCATATTCTAGCCAAAGAAACCTTAAGGGAAAACAGGCTAGATATATGCAGAAAATGTGAGTTCTTTGTTGGTAACTTTTGTAAAAAATGCAAATGTTTTATGCCCGTAAAAACAAGATTAGCAATTAGCAAATGCCCGATTGGGAAATGGGATAGCGAACCCTTGACACCCCCCCAAGCTGTATGAACCAACTACTAGCCTTCGTTCAATCGCAAGATGTGTTTGCTTGGTTGGGTGCTTTGGTTGCCCTCCTCTCTGCCGTGATTGCTATTGCCTCTTTGATTCCCGGTGACGAGCCAGAGAACACCCTTCAAAAGATTGTCGATTTCCTCTCGAAGTTCTCACGGAAATAAAAGATGTGGGAGGCCATTCTCGCCTCGCTTGTCGGTGTAATTGGAATCATCTCTTGGTGGACGAAGAACCGAGCCAAGACAAGAAAAGAACGAGACGATGAAGAAATTGCTTACAACCGCCGTCTGCGAGATGCGGAAGTGGATTCTTGGATACATCGCAACTAGCTTTCTCCTTTGTGGGTGCGTAACCACCCGCCCTTACGACATTGGCGAAGTCCCAAACCAAGATTCAATTACCGACTTCATTATGCGGTGGGACAAGCTCGACCGAAACAAATCAACCCCAGAAGAATACAGACAGCTTTTTGGGCAATCGCTCAAAACGATTTCTCGACTCGTGGAGGAGAATGAACGACTCCGAAAGAGGCTCGATCAATGACGATTCGAGAGGCTGTGGAAAGGTCAAGGGGTCACATAGAAAAGTGTGAGCCTAGTTTTGGCAAGAGGGTGGGGGCTTGGTACTCTGAGTTGATGAGCAAAAAGATTCCAGTTTTAATCTACTGCTCGGTTAGAACCCCCGAAGAGCAGGAGGAGCTATATGCCCAAGGACGGACAAAGGCTGGGAGAAAAGTCACAAACGCTCGTGGAATACCACCGCAATCGCTCCACATTGACCTAGGTAAAGGCTCTCACGCCATTGACTATGTTCCCCTTGCTCGCACTCCCAGCGGTGATCTAGTGGCCTCGTGGGATGACGACCAAGGCTATTCAATCACACGCAAGATTGCCGAGAAGCACGGCCTTCGAGGATTGGATTGGGAACAGCCCCATCTTGAGGATGCGAATATCTCTGGATGGCGGGAGCTTATCTCTCCGCAAAAACAAGAGGTGAACAATAAAAAGATTTCCCTAGTCAATAAGCGTCCGTGGTCTAGTCGTTAATGGATGACATCAGAGCAGGGAGTGGAGAAAACAACCGAGGAAGTTTTTACAAAAAAGCACGATCTCCATCTCACTACTTTGCAAATGGCGGCGGTCGAATCGATGGAGAGGAAATATAAAAAGGGAGTGGTAGAACACGGCGGGACTAAATTGTGGGAAATGCCCACCGCCAGACTGGTAGAGAACGCAATCGAGGAAGCAACCGACCAACTGACCTATCTCCTCACCCTTCGCCAGCAAATGCACATTGTGATGGAATTAGCTAGGGATGGATGCACCGACGAAACATTGACAAACCCT
>Ga0114970_10003260_pt1 | contig 11974 bp, 9 predicted proteins | sample M_140205_XF_Meta_FD_87030 | JGI IMG/M metagenome (GOLD analysis project Ga0114970, IMG submission 87030) | Freshwater microbial communities from Lake Montjoie, Canada to study carbon cycling - M_140205_XF_MetaG | ecosystem: Environmental > Aquatic > Freshwater > Lake | place: Lake Montjoie... | reverse complement strand
TTTGCCGGCTTGTCTTGGTGGCTCCGTGGATTGCCCTGCTCGCCTGCAGCAGGAAATCCGGGATGGTCACGCCCCAACGGCTGATTGCCCCCTACTATCCACTGCTGCTGCCGCTGCTGCTCATGGCCCCCGGACAATCCCATGTCGTCCGTCGCCGCAGTTGGCGCTGGCTGTCCGGCGGCGTTCTTCTGTTGGCGTTCGTGGTTTTGACCCTGTCGCCGGACCGGCCCCTGTGGCCCGCCAAGACGATCTTATCCGGGTTGCACGAGCGCTATCCGGATCAGCGCCTCATTGCCCGCGCCCTGAAGGTGTACACCGTGTATTCCCAACGCAACGACCCGCTCGCGGAGGTGCGCGCCCTGCTGCCGCGGGATCTCAAAACCGTGGGTTTCATCGGGACGGTCGACGACACCGACATCTCCCTGTGGCGGCCGTTTGGCGGCCGCCGGGTGGAGCATTTTTTACTCACGGATAGCCCGGAGGAAATTTGTCGGCAGGTTCGCTACGTCGTCGTGGGGGGATATCATCTGCAGCAGCACGGCACCTCCTTCGAGGCCTGGCTCAATCGGTCTGGCGCTGAATGGGTCGGAACCGTTCACGCCATGGTGAAGGTCAACGAAGGGTTACAGCCCTGGTATGTGGTGCGGTTCAAACCCTGAAGGCTCACGGCACGGCGATGGAATAAATCCCGCCGTCCTGAGTCAGGGCATACACTTCGCCCTCCCGATCTTCCGCGAAGCTGGTGATGTTTTTTTTCTGCTCCAGCAGCGGGCCGCGCGCAGTCACGGTGTGCGCCTCGCGATCGTAGCGAAATCCCCAGATGGTGCCGCTGCCGTAATCGGCGTAGAGGTAGATTCCTTCGAGGGCGGGAAATTTTTTCCCGCGGTAAACATAGCCGCCGGTGATGGACACCCCGATGCCGTGGTCAGGAAAAAGTGCCTGGGGCTGGTGGCTTATCCGGTGGGGGTATTCGATGACGGGCTCGATGTAGCGCGCGCCTTCCGGGCCGGGCTTGAAGTGGTGCGCGCCTTCTCGGACGTTCCAGCCGTAGTTGCCGCCGGAGCGGATGAGGTCCACCTCCTCCCATAAATTCTGGCCGACATCCCCTGCCCACAGGTCGCCGTTTTTGGCGTCCCAGCTGTAGCGCCAGGGGTTGCGCAGGCCGTAGGCGAAAATCTCCCGGCGCGCCCCGCGGTCCCCCATGTCCGCCTCCTTCATGAACGGGTTGTCGTTGGGAATGCTATAGGGCAGCTGGCGCTGGTTTTTCCCGCGCCCCACGGTCGCCTGCGTGTTCACGTCCAGGCGCAGGATTTTTCCGAGCAGGGTGGCCGTGTTCTGGCCATTCCCGAACGGATCATTGCCCGCGCCGCCATCGCCCAATCCGATGTAGAGATAGCCGTCCGGCCCGAAGCTGACCTGCCCCCCCTTGTGATTTCCATATGGCTGCGGCACCTCGAGCAGGGGGCGCTCGGTGGCAAGATCCGCCCGGTCGGGGTCGCCCGCAGCCGTTTTGAACTCGCTGATGACGCTGCGAAAGGGGAAGTTCAGCGGCCGGGAATTCTGATCCGGGGAATTTTTCTGGGTGTAATAGATGTAGAACAGCCGGTTGGTGGCAAATCCCGGATGAAAGGCCAGGCTCAGCAGGCCGCATTCGTTTTCAAAATCCGGATGGCGGTCTTCGATGTTCAGGAATTCTTTCGCATCCGCACCGTTAGAACCCGGGTGGACTACTAGGATTTTCCCGGATTGGTAGATAACAAACTGCCGTCGGGAGCCGTCGGGAGGCTCGGTCATCCAGACCGGCCGCTCGGCTTTCAATGCCGGAAAAACAAGTCGCAACTCAATTGTCGGCAGGGGTTGCGCCTCGCCGGCAAGGGTGAGGCCGAACAGGGCCAGGATCAAAACTTTTTTCATAGATGGGAAGACGTTATTCAAGCGGTGCCGGTTTTGATAGATTAATTTCGAGCCCCGCCAATTGAGTGCAGTCCGCGCTTCCGTCCGCCGGATTTTCTGCTAGCGTGTCGGTCACGAAACAGTGAAATCACTCCTCCAGACCCGCGACACCCGCCTCCGGCGCGTTTTCCTCATCGGCGTGGAACTCAAGTCCCGCACCGCCGCCGATATCCGCGAATCGCTGGCGGAGCTGGCGGAGCTGGCCGAGACGGCCGGCGCGCAGATCGCGGGGGAGGGCGTTCAAAAGATGGCCGCCCCCGTCGCCGCCACCTACCTGGGCCCCGGCAAGGCCGAGGAATTTGCCCAGCATTGCAAGGCAAACGGGGTGGACGCCGTGGTGTTTGACGATGAGCTTTCCCCCGCGCAGACGCGCAATCTGGAGAAGATCTTCGGCTGCAAGATCATGGACCGCACCGCGCTGATCTTGGAAATCTTCGGACAGCGCGCCCGCACGCGCGAAGGCAAGTTACAGATCGAACACGCTCAGCTGCAATACCTGCTGCCCCGGCTCACTCGCTTCTGGTCGCACTTGTCGCGGCAGCGCGGTTCCACCGGGTCCATCGGCGGCGAAGGGGAATCGCAGCTCGAAGCCGACCGCCGGAAGATTTCAGAACGCATTGAGAAGATTTCCAGCGAGCTGGACAAGGTCCGGCGCCAGCGGGAGACACAGCGCGCCGGCCGCCAGCGCAGCCAGTGGCCGCTCGCCTCCATCGTGGGCTACACCAACGCCGGCAAATCCACGCTGCTCAATGCGCTCACCGGCTCGGGGGTTCTGGCGGAAGACAAGTTGTTCGCCACCCTCGACCCGACCACGCGGCGCCTGCGCCTGCCGACCAATCAGAACGTGTTGCTGACAGACACGGTGGGATTCATTAAAAAACTCCCGCACGGGCTGGTGGAGGCGTTCAAGGCCACGCTGGAAGAGGTGGTGCAGGCGGATCTGCTATTGCATGTGGTCGACGTCAGCCATCCGCAGGCCGCGGAACAGATTGTGGCCGTGGACGCGGTGTTGGCGGAGATCGGCGCGGCGGAGAAACCGGTGTTGATGGTCTTCAATAAGATGGATCAGATCTCCGGCGCCGGCGGCCTGAACCGACTCCGTGAGGCCTACCCTCATTCCGTGGCTATTTCGGCGCGGACAGGCGAGGGCATGGGGCCGCTGCTGGCAGAGCTCGGCACACGGCTCCGCCCCATCCGCGAGTTTCTGGATTTGCGCGTGCCGCAGGAAAAAGCCGCCGTCATTGCCCGCATTCATGCCGTCGGACAGGTCGTCACCCGCCGCTATTCCGGCCGGAACGCCCGTTTCAAGGTGCGGATTCCACCGCATCTGCACGCCGAGTTTGCGCCCTTTGTGGTCGAGTAACGCCGAGTTTTTCGGGGTCGTGGGATCCTCACTGCGGGCGGGCTTCAGCGCCGTCCGGCGAGAAATCGCTCCACATATTTTCCCAGCAGATCCGCCTCCAGATTCACCGCATCGCCCACCTGCCGTTCGCGGAGCGCGGTGGCGGTGAAGGTGTGGGGAATGATCCAGACCCGGAACGTCTTTTTTTTCACGCCCGCGACCGTCAGGCTGATGCCGTCAATGGCAATGGAGCCTTTGCGGATGACGTAGCGCATGACGTTCGCGGGGGCGGCGATTTCTAAAACATGGTCCGCACCCGATTTTTCCCAGCGCACAATCTTCCCCATTCCGTCCACATGGCCGGTCACAAAATGTCCGCCAAACTCCCCGCTGGCGCGGAGCGGCCGCTCCAGATTCACCCCCGAGCCGGCTCGGACACACGACAGGTTGGTCAGCCGCCACGACTCTTGCAGCACGTCGAACTGGAGCAGTTTGGATTTTCCGCGGGCGGCAATCGTCACGACCGTCAGGCAGCAGCCGTTCACCGCCACGCTGTCGCCCCGTTTGAGGCCGCGCGCGGCCGCCCCGGCCCGCACTGTGAGACGGATGGATTTCGCCGTTGGCTGGATGCTCTCGACCGTTCCCGTTTCCTGAACAATACCTGTGAACATAGTGAAAATTTAACGGGGGGCCGGGATGGCGTCGAGCCGTGATTCATGCCGTGAAGAATCTCCAAAGCCGCCCGCAGCGGGATGGCTCGGCGCGTCAGAATCCGCTTACGGGTTTGGGATTGTCTACCCGCGCTGTCAGCAGCAAATCCTCTCCCAATCTCCGCCACCGGATATTCCGCAGGGGGACGCACTCGCTCAGGTTTTTTGCGCCGTCGCCCGCGACGCCCCGCCGCGATGCCTGCCCGCCCAGGATTTTAGGCGCGTAGAAAAACGCCACGCGCTGGGCGAATCCGCCGAGCAGGAAGGAGGCGTTCACTTCGCCGCCGCCCTCCACCAGCAGGCGCGTGACATTTTCTGAACCGAGTTTTTTCAGCAGCCAGCGTAAATCAAGGGTGGGCCTCTGATTGCTGCCGGCAGATAGGGTGGCCGGCGCCACCAGAACCCTCACTTTTTTGGCCAGAGCCGCCACGCGTTTTCGGGGCGCTGACCGGCTCACCACAATCGTCGTCGCGCCAGCCGCCGCATCGCTCACGATTTTGGAATCGAGCGGCGTCCGCGCCCCAGAATCCAGGATGATCCGTCGCAGCCGCAAGGACGGCTTCCCGCTTCCCGTAACCGCCTTTGGGCTGCGGACGGTAAGGCTCGGATCATCCTTCAGAATGGTTTGAATACCCACCAGGATGGCATCGCTGTTCCGGCGCAGATTCATTCCCTGCGCCCGGGATTTCTCGCCGGTGATCCACTGGGACTGGCCGTCCGCCGTCGCGATCTTCCCGTCCAGTGTCAGGGCGGCTTTGACGGTGACGAAGGGGGTGCGGTGGAGGATCCAATGGTTGAAGGACTCATTCAGGTCGGTGCAGGCGTTGGCAATCCGGCCGGGGAAGGCGTTGGATGATCCTGCCTGAGTCACTTCAATCCCCGCCCGTTTTAAGATGGGAAAAGCCCTGCCCGCGTGTTTTGGGTTTGGGTCGGTGGCGCCCACGACAACCCGGCGGAGACCTGCGGCGAGGATGGCCTTCGTGCAGGGCGGTGTGCGGCCGTGCGTGCTGCACGGCTCGAGCGTGACATACAGGGTGGCCCCCCGGGTGGGGTGGCCGCCTTGTTCCGCGTCGCGGAGCGCCTCGACTTCGGCGTGGGGTCCGCCCGCGCGTCGGTGCCATCCGCGGCCGATAATTTTTCCATTTCGGACCAGGACCGCGCCCACCATCGGGTTGGGGGAGGTGGTGCCGGCGCCGCGCCGGGCCAGGCGCAGGGCGAGTTGCAGGAATTGAGCTTCAGTCATGGGCGGGGGAATTGATGGCGGAAAACGCCTTTAGAAACAAGTGTGATTCGCCAGTGTGATTCGCCAGGGTAAGATAACCGGCGGACGCCGCGGTTTGGGGAATTTGACTTTGGGTATCTGGGAATTATATATTTTGAACATGAAAAATATAGTTTCTGCGACTCAGGGGCAGGCGGGCTTTTCTAATTTGCTGAAACAAACACGGGTGCACGGTGTGGTTCCTATTTCAAAAAACGGCCGGGTGGAGGCGTTCATGGTGTCGCGGGAGAAGATGGCCTCAATTTTAGAAACCTTGGAATTGCAAAAAAACTCCGGTTTGATGGAGCTGGTTAAGCAGGATCGGGCTGGCAGGGTGATTTATACCGAGGTGCCAAGTGAAATCTAAAGTGGTTTGGTCGGCTCAGGTAGCGAAATACGTTCGCAGCCAGTCGCCGGAGCTGAGGCGGGTGATGGGGCGCGAAATAAAAAAACTTTCCACCTGGAACGGGCGGGAAAATCCGCCGGCAATCTGCCATTTGGAGGATGATTTATCGGGCTATTCACGATTAAGAATCAAAAGCCAGCGGGTTGTTTTCCGTCAGGATTTTGAAAACGGTCAGCGCGTGGTCAAATGTCTTTTTGCCATGGAGCGCCATACCTTCTATGAGGTTTTTCGACAGCTTCTTTTGGATGAATTGGCTTCCTAGAGAGCTTTCAGCCCCTTGCTGCACAGATGCCGCCGCGAAAAACTTTGCTGCCCAACGCTTCGGCTATCCTGTCAGCGCTCTAATGGGTCGCGCTGGTTTTCTTTCCTGCCGGCCGCCAGCACGCGGCCATCATCAGGCCGCATAAAACTGTGAAGGCGGCCGGCACCAGCCGCTCCTCTAAGGTCATGGCCGTCCCGCCGAAAAAAGAGAGGAGATTGGCCGCTGTGAACCCCGCCCAAATTTTTCCGGCCGATGGCTGCGGATTGCGCAGCATCGCGATAAATCCCGGAACGCCCGCGGCACAGATGGCGGCCGTCACCGCCAGGGTGGCGTTTCGGGTGCCGCTCAAGGCCCATACCGCCAGGCTTGCCATCACCAGAAGGGTGATGATGGAATCCAACCAGTTCCAGGACCACTGGCGCTGAATCAGCAGGACCCCCGCCAGGGCCAGGCCGCCAACCGCAAATCCAAGCGAGAGCAGGTAATTGCCATGCTGCTGCCAGAGCGTGAGGGTCAGCACAATGTCCAGTATTGCCCAAAGCCCCCAGGTGGCGAAGCTTTGGCCGGCGCCGCGCGACCGGAGAATCTCTGCAATCATCGGCGCATAGAAGCCCAGGGCCATCAGCCCGCCCGCCAGCTTGAGAAAATCATGCCCGTTCATCGCTAGACGATTTCCACGGGGCAGGGCGGCAGCGCGTCAAGGAACGCCTGCCCGTATTGCTTGGTTAAAATCCGGTTGTCCAGCACCACGACGATGCCGGTATCGCTTTTGGTGCGGATCAAGCGCCCGACGCCCTGGCGGAATTTAAGGATCGCCTCCGGCAATGAAAATTCGCTGAAGGAATTTCCGCCGCGCGCCTCGATGGCCTCCAGCCGCGCCTCGATCAGCGGATGGTCCGGCACGGCGAAGGGCAGGCGCGTGATGATGACATTGCTCAACGCCTCGCCCGGCACGTCCACGCCCTGCCAGAAGCTGTCCGTGCCGAACAGCACGGAGTCGGTGTCCTCCTTGAATTTCTCCAGCAGGGTGGAGCGCGGCATGCCGGTGCCCTGGATGAACAGCTTGAGTCTCAATTCGTCAAAGAACGGCTGCATCCGCTCAGCCACCTCCTGCATGAGCTTGTAGCTGGTGAAGAGCACAAACGCCTTGCCGTGGGTCTGCCTCACAAAATGCTCGACCCAATGAATGAGGGCGTCGGCGTAACCCGGGTCGCGCGGGTCAGGCATTTTTTTGACAGCGAACAGTTTCATCTGCCGCTCGTAATCAAACGGCGTGCCCACCTGGAGAAGGGTGGCGGATTCGCAGCCCACCCGCTTTGAAAAATAGGAGAGCGGCTTGGAATTCGCGGCGCCCGGCTTCGGTCGCCCCCCGCCGGTGCTCGTCGCCAGCGTTGCGCTCGTCATGATAACGCTCGTGTCGCTCTCAAACAGGCGGCGTCGCAGATAGTCGGCCACGTCCACGGGCGCGGCATTCAGCGAAAGGTTCCGCTGCGTCTTGCCGCCGCGTTCCACCCAGTAAACATGGTCCGCCGCCGACTGGCCCAGGAATTCCGCCACCTCCACCTTCAATTCCCCCAGCCGCCGGTTGCACTCGATCAGCTCCTGCCCGATGTCCTTGTCCTCGCTGAGCTTGATCAGCTCGCTCACGGCTTCGCGCAGCCGTTGGAGGGGCAGGGTGACGTTGTCCGCTACCAGGTCCGCCCGGCGGATGCGCAATTCCGTCCACGCCCGGCGCCGGGCGGAAGCGGAGTCGCCGCCGGAAAACTTCACGGGTGCCGACGCCTGGATCTCCTCGCAGGCGGCCTCGACGTTCTGGAAAAACTGGTCCGCCTCGCTCAGGATGTCCGAGACCAGTTTGATTGCGGCGCCCTTGCGCAGGGTTGCCAGAAGGCCTTTTTCCGTGCGTGGATTCCACAGCCGGTTCAGCGAATAGCGCATCTGCCCGCTGGACACGCTCAGGCCGATGTGCCGCGAGGCCACCCCCTCCATCGTGTGCGCCTCATCAAAGACCACGAAGTCGTTCCGGAACAGGATCCCGCCCTCCAAGTCCTCGTCCACCCCGCCGAGCAGCGTGAAGAACAGCGTGTGATTCACAATCACCACATCGGCCGACAGGATGCGGCTGCGCACGCGCTGAAAAAAACAGGCGTCATGGTCGCGCGCAAAATCGGACTGATGGCCGCAGGTTTTCGGGGAGCACAGCCCCCGTTCCGAGCAGACCTGCGCCCAGACTTTCGGGTCCGGCTCTAGGGAGAAATCCGAGAGGCTGCCGTCCCGGGTGGTTTTGGACCATTCATAGATGCGCTGCAGCTCCGCGGCTTCCGAGGTGGTGAACAGGCTGCCGCTTTGCTGCATCGCCTTCTGGAGGCGGCGCGTGCAGAGGTAGTTCGCGCGCCCCTTGAGCATGGCGTAGCTGAAGGTCACCGGCTCCGGCAGCCCGCCCAGCACGGCCGTCAGCATCGGCAGGTCTTTTTCCGTGAGCTGCTCCTGGAGATTGATGGTGTGGGTGGAGATGACGGCTTTTTTCTTCTGCGCCACCGCAAAGAGAATGGATGGAATCAGATAGGCCAGCGATTTGCCCACGCCGGTGCCTGCCTCCACCGCCAGGTGCTCGCGATTCTGCAATGCTCGGGCCACCGCCACCGCCATCTCCTGCTGCTGCGGGCGGAATTCAAAGTTGCTCGCCCGGGAGAGAATGCCCGAAGGAGAAAAGATCTCTTCGACCTGCGCCACCAGATCGATGCCGCTCGGCTGGATTTCTGCGATGGAAATCATTTCAGCGGCCCGCTGCTCAAAACCACCTTGAGCGACGCCGTGGTTCCAGGGGCGAGCGAGAGCCTGTCCTGCTTTACATTGCCAGACTCCACGCAGACCATTTTCCGGTGCTCCGCCGGATCGAAGTCGTCCGGCATTTTTTGCGTGGTCCACGGGTTCCAGACCACCGTGGAACGGGACTGGAACTTTTCAACGCGAACCGTGCGCCCGAGGATTTCATCGCGGATTTCCACGGTGTCCGTGTTGTCGGTATAAACCCGGTTGGTTTCCTGCGTGATGCGGAGCGGCGCCGCATCGCCCTGCCGCCGCGCGCCGCCAGCGCCTAGGGCGAAATCATCGAACGCCGCGCCCTGCAGGCCGGTGAGGGAAATCCGGTCGATGTCGCCGATGTTGAAGTAGGTGTGCAGACAGTTCTCCACTTCCAGGGTCTTGCCGCAGGAATCATTGGTGGCCACCAGTTCCAGGGTCAGCGTCTCGGCCACGGTCACGATTAGTTCCGTGCGCAAGCCCTGCCAGGCTTCTTGGCCGTGAAGAAGGGGCAGCGCCAAGCGAAGCGTCACCGCCCCGGCCGCGTCCACAGACGTCTTGACCAGCTCCCATTCCGTCAGGCGCGCGAAGCCGTGGCTCGGTTCGCCGTCGCGGTTGCCGAACCACGGGAAGCAGACCGGCACCCCGCCGCGAATTGGCAGGCCCGGTCCAAATTTGCTTTTCGCGCTCATAAACAGCAGGGGGGGCTCGCCATTTTTCTGGAAGCCGGTCACATGGGCGCCGTGCAGGCAAACCTCCGCCGTGCTCGCGTTCGAGGTGGCCTTGATCTGGGTCAGGCCGCCCGGGCCAGGGGTCAGGGCAACCCGGCCAGGAATGATCCGCTGCGAATCCGTTTTTGAGTTCATAGATTTTTTTGTGGGGTTCAGCCGAATAAATCCATTTGCGGGGGCGGGGCCAGCTGTTTCAGTGCCTCGCGGTCCTGCTGCCGGCGGGGGGGGCGCACATTCCCCTCGGGCGTCAGCTCGGAGGCCTCCAGATTGCCGAGGATTTCCTTGGCCCGCTCCAGCACGCCCCGGGGCACGCCGGCCAGCCGCGCCACCTGGATGCCGTAGCTTTTATCCGTCCCGCCCTCGACGATTTTGCGCAGGAAAACGATCTGGTCCTGCCACTCGCGCACCGCCACGTTGAAATTCCGGATCCGGGGCAGTCGCGCCGGAAGTTCGGTCAGCTCATGATAATGCGTGGCAAACAGAGTCTTGGCCCCCACCTGATGATGCAGGTGTTCCACAATGGACCACGCCAGGGAAAGGCCGTCGAAGGTGCTGGTGCCGCGCCCGATTTCATCCAGCACAATCAGGCTGCGCGCCGTGGCATTGTTCAAAATGTTGGCCGTCTCGGTCATCTCGACCATGAAGGTGGACTGCCCGCGCGACAGATCGTCGCTGGCGCCGATGCGCGTGAAGAGCCGGTCCAAAAGATCAATCTGCGCCTCGGCGGCCGGTACGAAGCTGCCCGTGTGGGCCATCACGGCGAGCAGGGCCACCTGACGGATATACGTGGATTTTCCCGCCATGTTCGGACCGGTGATCAGGGCGATTTGCGGGGGTCGCTCTCCCTCGCTCCCGGCCAGGGCCGTGCCGGTTGGGGAAGGCGTGCAGCTCGCCAGCCCCGTGTCGTTGGGGATAAATCGTTCTTCGACGAGTTGCTGTTCCAGCACCGGATGCCGGCCGTCGCGGAGGCGCAGCACGCCGTCGTCGCCCACCTGGGGCCGGCAGTAATCATGCAGGCGGGCTGTTTCCGCAAAAGACCCCAGCACATCCAGCTGCGCCAGGGCGGAGGCGCTCTGCTGGATCTCCTTCAGCTGGCCGATCACGGTTTCGCGCAGGCGCTGGAAGAGTTCGTATTCCAGTTTCACGCTGCGCTCCTCTGCTCCGAGAATTTTACCCTCCATCTCCTTCAGCTCGGGGGTGATGAAGCGCTCCCCATTTGCGACGGTCTGTTTGCGGTGGTAATGCGGCGGAACCTTGTCGAGATTGGACCGGGTGATTTCGATGTAGTAGCCGAAGACGGAATTGAACCGCACCTTGAGCGACGCGATGCCGGTGCGCTCGATTTCATCCGCCTGCAGCTTCGCGATCCAATCCTTGCCTCCGCGGGTGGCATTGCGGAGTTCGTCGAGCCCGGCATCGAAGCCGTCCCGGATCATGCCGCCCTCCTTGATCGCCAGCGGCGGCTCATCCACGATGGCGCGCGAAATCAGTTCAACCAGATCGGGGGATGTCGAGATGAGCTCATTCAATGCCGCCAGCAAGCGGGTGGGTCTGGAGCCCTTGAATGCTTCCGCGGGTGCCGGTGCGAGCCGGCCCTGATTTTCATCCCCCGGAGTGGGGCTTCCTGCATCGCCGGCTGCCAGATTTTGAAGAATCTGTTTGAGCGCTGGAATCTGTTCCAGGGCCAGACGCAAGGCGGCCAGGTCCCGCGCGTTGCCGCTGCCGGAACTCAGGCGGCCGAGGGTGCGCTCCAGGTCGCGGATCCGGGCCAGTTGCGCGCGGAAGGCGTCGAGTCCGGCGGTGTTGCGAACGAACGTCTGGACGGCGTCCTGACGCTGGCGGATCGGTTCAACCGCGGCGAGCGGCTGGGAGAGCCACTGGCGCAACAGGCGGGCCCCCATCGGGGTGGCGGTGCGGTTGAGCGCGCCGTAAAGCGAGGCGCTCCGCGGGGCATCATGGTGCTGCGGCTCGAGGATTTCCAGATGCCGCAGCGTGGTTTGATCCAGTGTGAGAAAATCGCTGCGCTGATAAAAAGTGATCCGCGTGAGATGTTTCACGTCGCGGCGCAGGGTCTGGGTAAGATAGTGCAGCACCCCGCCCGCCGCGCCGACGGCGGCAGCCCGGTCTTTCAGGCCAAACCCATCGAGCGATGCGACCTTGAACTGCTCCCGCACGGTGAACACCGCCGTCTCCGGCGCAAATGTCCAGTCCTCGTGACCGCTCAAAATCCAGCCGAAGTCCGACCGGGCCGGAGCCCCGGAGACCTCGCTGCGGTGGGAGGGCGTCGCTGTCCCGCACAGCAGGTCGCGCAGCCATCCCGCCTGGGTGGGGACGATGATTTCCGCCGGACGCAGGCGCTCCAGTTCGGTCAGGAGCGCCGCCGCGCTCTCCAGCTCGGTTGTGAGAAAATCACCCGTGGTCAGGTCCACCAGCGCGAGGCCGAAAATTTTCCCTGTGGGATGGACAGCGGCGATGAAATTATTCCGTTCCGCCACGAGCATGCGTTC
>Ga0114970_10003256_pt1 | contig 11989 bp, 11 predicted proteins | sample M_140205_XF_Meta_FD_87030 | JGI IMG/M metagenome (GOLD analysis project Ga0114970, IMG submission 87030) | Freshwater microbial communities from Lake Montjoie, Canada to study carbon cycling - M_140205_XF_MetaG | ecosystem: Environmental > Aquatic > Freshwater > Lake | place: Lake Montjoie... | reverse complement strand
TTGATTACCTTCTCAGCAGGATAAGCATCCTGGTTGGTATTTACTTTCCGATAGGGCGTTGCACCCAATCGAAAAAACCGGGGATTTAATTGATTGGCATGAAACCAAAACGGCTCAAAATCAACACCTATTAAGGTATTTTTATCAGCTAGAAGCGAATCATATTCATTGGGTTTTGCGGTGGTATAAAAACTCATGGAATAATCAGGATGATGCAAAGAAGAAATCAGCAGGCTCTGAAAGGAAACATCCCAATCCACCCACAATTTTTTAAAATCGATATTGGCTTCATCGACTATAAACTTCCTCTCCGGATAAGCACGTAAATTCACGATGGTTCGATCGAAATAATCGATTTGTTCACGATAAAAAATTCCTGCTTTTGCAATTTTTGAGGCGGAAACCAAAAAAACAAGCAAAAGAATGGGGAATGCATATTTAAAACGGAATGTGGGTAAGACCTCTACAAAAAAGGGCGCAGAAAAAAACAATCCAAATAGTGCATAATAATTTTGGTACACAATGGGAGAATCCACATGGATATTAGAAGCCATAATAATTACCCACAAAGCGCCAAAAGAAGTCAGGATATACAATAGCTTCAGCCATTGTTTACGAAACCCATAAAAAATCACCATCAGGGATGTCATCCCAAAAAGAAAAAGATAATTCTTAAAAAACGCATCCTTAAAAAACAAAAAACCGGCTACTGCATTTCTATCCTTCCATACCAAAAGAATTTCCTTGATGCCCAACATTCTTGAGGCCTGATAAGAACCGGCTTGTATTGATTTTACTACCAAAACAAAAAACAAAACACCCAATAAAGCTGATAGGATCAAAAGTGGTTTTTTAAGCATTTCCATTCGGGTAAGCAGATAAAAACCCAGAAAATAAGCCCATACCAAAAGCGCTAGCAGATGGATACCAGAAATCCAATAGGTGCATATCACAAGTAAAAAGGCATGAATAAGCCCTTTCCGATTGAAGGCAAAATCGCTTGAATACAGCAAAGCAAGAAAAATAAACAAAGGACCTACCGAGGCATGTATTTCAGATACGGGATAAAAAAAATTAAAACGATAGGCAATGATTTGCGAAATAACAAATGCCAAGGCAATGCGCGGCTTGAAAAGCACATGCTGTATCAGCAGGTAAAAAATATAATTGCACAAGGCAAAAGATACCGAATACAGACGAAGAAAACCATCCAAAGAACACCCCCATTTGAGACCTAGCAAAGGCAAAAACTGATTATAAACAGCGCCCCATCTGCCGCTTTCAATATTGATTTTCCCGAAATGGATGATTTTAAAACCATAAAATGCGCCATCAAAAGGCAGGGTTCTTTCCAAATAAAAAAACCAAGAATACACAATCAATGCCAGGAAAAAAAGATGCCCAAAGCAAGTATAAACATGTTTTTTTTGAAAATCATTCTGATTCTCTTCTGTTTCGAATAAAAAAATACGAGGAAAACGCATATAGAATAAAGTATTTATGCAAAAATAGCAAACTAATCGGATTTTTAAATTGAAAGGCGTATTCATTATTTTTAGTCTTGCCTAAATTTATTTTTAAGATTCATAAATATTTTTATTATATTTGGCAAAATAAATATTTTAGAAAGTATCCTTTTTTAGAAAAAAAACTTATGCAGACGCTATCATTATCTGAGGAAAATCATCTGAAAGCCATCTACCAAATTCTTTCCTTGCAAGAAAAACACCAAGGAGCTAGTACCAATGCAATTGCAGAAAGACTTGGCGCAAAGGCCTCATCAGTAACCGATATGATGCAAAAACTTTCAGAAAAAAAATTATTGCATTACCAAAAATATCGCGGCGTTTCCTTAACTGCCGAAGGAAAAAAAATTGCCCTTGTTATTTTGAGAAAACATCGCTTATGGGAATATTTTTTGGTAGAAAAACTGCAGTTCAAATGGGATAAAGTGCATGAAATTGCTGAGCAGCTTGAACATATTCAATCAGAAGAATTGATCAATAGACTCGACAAATTTTTATCCTATCCCCGCTTTGACCCGCATGGAGACCCCATTCCGGATGTAAAAGGAAAAATTATTCAGCGCAAGCTGACCAAATTATCAGAAATTGATAGTGGCGAAAAATGCAAGGTAATCAGCGTAGCCAATGAAGGTGAAAATCCGGCATTGCTGCAATATCTAGCCCAAATACACATCCTTCCAGGTGCCCATATCCAGATGAAACAGCGGTATGATTTCGACAAATCTGTCAGTATTTCAGTGAATAGAAAAGCCGCTATACACATCAGTTTTCAGGTGGCAAGTAACATCATGGTCAGCATGCAAAAACGATAATAGACATGAAACAGCCACCCTATTCCAAACAGTCATTATCTGAAGTACATGGCAGTGTTCAAACCCAAAACAAAAAAGGTTTTTGGCGAAAGCTGCTTGCCTTTTCTGGCCCTGCATACCTCATCAGCGTAGGATATATGGATCCCGGCAACTGGGCCACTGATATTGCCGGTGGCAGCCAGTTTGGATACAGTTTGATTTGGGTATTGCTGATGTCGAACCTGATGGCACTTTTGCTACAAAGCCTAAGTGCCCGACTGGGCATCGTCAGGGGAATGGATCTGGCGCAGGTTTCACGAGAATCGTATCCGCCGGTGGTAAATATTTGTCTCTATATCCTTGCTGAAATAGCCATTGCAGCATGTGATTTGGCAGAAGTACTTGGCATGGCCATCGGCTTGCAATTGCTATTTGGTCTACCTTTGCTTACAGGCGTTGGCATATCCGTAGCCGATACACTATTGCTTTTATTCCTGCAAAAATTTGGGGTCAGAAAAATAGAATCACTGATTCTTGGACTGGTCTTTATCATTGGTCTTGCTTTTTTGGCAGAGATGTTCTTTGTAAAGCCCTTAATAGCTGATATTGCCAAAGGTTTTATCCCATCTATTCCTAACCATGCTGCCCTGTATATTGCCATTGGAATTATCGGTGCCACGGTTATGCCCCACAACTTGTATCTGCATTCGGCACTGGTACAAACCCGCAAATTGGATAATGGAGAGAAAGGCATTCGCTCGGCCATCAAATATAATCTCATAGACTCTAGCATTGCCCTAAACGTAGCCTTTTTTGTGAATGCTGCTATTTTGGTTTTGGCCGCTTCCACCTTTTTCAAAAATGGACTTTTTCAGGTGGCAGACATACAGGATGCCCATCAATTTCTGGCGCCGCTGATAGGCAACAAGTGGGCCCCTACCCTTTTTGCGATTGCGTTGATTGCGGCAGGACAAAGTTCTACCATTACCGGCACCCTTGCAGGGCAAGTAGTCATGGAGGGATATTTGAACCTAAGGATCCAACCTTGGCTGAGAAGGCTTTTAACGCGCCTTATGGCCGTTATTCCTGCATTCCTAACCATTTACCTGATGGGCGAGCAAGTCACCGGAAAACTGCTTATTTTCAGTCAGGTGATATTGAGTCTACAGCTGGGTTTTGCCATCGTCCCTCTGATTCACTTTGTGAGCGACAAAACGAAAATGGGCGTATTTGCCATCGGGAAAATCATCAAAATACTGGCTTGGTTATGTGCCGCCTTGATTATCCTGTTGAACATCAATTTGGTATATTCGGAAATAACAGAAAAAATGACTCAGGCTGGCAATCCTATTGGGACTTCCATTCTGGTTTTTATCGCCTCAGCAGGATTACTGAGCCTTCTTCTCTATATCATCTTCAGGCCTTTCTTTCCAAAGAAGAGATTACATAAAAAATCGCCTATCCCACACGGCTTTGTCAATCATTTTGATCATATGAAGCATCATTCTTACCAAAAAATAGCGGTGGCCATTGATTTCTCAAAAATGGATATTTTAAATATGGAGCATGCCATAGCCCAAGGCGGCAAAAATGCTGAATACCTGCTCATTCATGTGGTAGAAACCGCCGGCGCCCAAATTTTTGGCAGTGATATTGAAGATCATGAAACAGAATCCGACAGAAAAAACATGCAACAATATGCCGATATGCTTTTACAAAAAGGATACCGTACATCCTTTATCTTGGGCTTTGGAAATCCCAAATCAAGTATCTCAAATATTGTAAATGAAAGCAAAGCGGATTTGCTGGTGATGGGTGCACACGGACATAAAGGCTTTAAGGATATCATCTTCGGCACCACTGTTGATGCCGTAAGACACCGTGTTCAGGTGCCGGTATTTATTGTAAAAACCAATGACTAAAACAAAAAGATATGACCAAAGAATTTTGGGACAACAGATATAAGAACCATGCATTTGCCTATGGCGAAGAAGCCAACGAATATTTGCAAGAAAAATTAATAAATCAAAAACCAGGTACAATTCTCTTTCCTGCAGAAGGGGAAGGGCGAAATGCCTTATTCGCCGCCAAACTAGGCTGGAGAGTTTCCGCATTTGACATCAGCATAGAAGGAAAAAACAAAGCTGAAAAACGCGCAGCAAACAATATGCTGAACATAGATTACCAAGTTGGGGAATTAGAAAACTTGCATTTTAAAACCGATGAATTTGATGCCATGGCGCTGATATATGCACATTTTCCGGCGGCAATCAAATCAATCTATCACAGAAAACTTGACACCTTTTTGCGAATAGACGGCCTCCTGATTTTTGAAGCATTCAGCAAAAAACATCTCGAATACAATTCGAAAAATGATAAAATCGGTGGACCGAAAGACCTTAACATGCTTTTCTCCATTGAAGAAATAAAATCTGATTTTCATAACTATGAAACCATAGAACTGATGGAAAAAGAAGTTGAACTCCGTGAAGGCGATTTTCACAATGGACTAGGCTCGGTAATCAGATTTGTTGGAAGAAAAAAATATAGGGTTTAAAATCAAATCTTAGCTAGTTGGCTTTGAAACAATGGATTGAGTAAAATGTCCATCATACTCCACTACCTAGAAATCGCGCAATTCCCTTTTGGCATCTTTTTGCTTCAAATCTTCACGCTTATCATACAATTTTTTCCCTTTGGCAAGGGCGATATCGAGCTTTGCAAGCCCCTTATCGGTTAAAAACAATCGGGTAACTACAATGGTTAAGCCCTTTTCTTTGAGCTTGGTTTCTAACTTCACCATTTCCCTTTTATTCAAGAGAAGTTTTCGGGCCCGCTTGGGCTCATGGTTGTAATGCGTTCCGAATTTGTATTCCGGAATATGCATATTTTTCACCCAAAGCTCGTGGTTCAAAAAGAGACAAAATGCATCTGTAATATTGATTCGGCCTTCCCGTACCGACTTGATTTCAGTACCGGTAAGCACAATTCCCGCCGTGTACTGCTCCAAAAAATGATACTCAAAAGAGGCCTTTTTATTTTTGATATTTATATTTTCAATTGCCATTTCTCTGTTTGCTTACAAAAGTACCAATATTAAAATAAGTTTTCCGGAATTTTCATGCATTTGAAAGTAAAAAATTGGGTTTGAATCCAATATCCATCATTTGATTCCGTAATAATCGATAAACAGCCTAGTTTGCAGCCCAAATGAAATGGATAAAACATTGGCAAAAAATCAATGCCTGATTAATTTTCCGCTAGAAGTATGCTCCATTTCAATCAGTTCAGCAGGATTGCCATATAGATGAATATTGCCAAAGCCTTTGATGCTGTATTTTAATGAATTTAAAACCTGTATCTCACAATCACCATTGGAACTGTTCTCAACATCAGCCATTTTCGATATGAGGTTTTTTGCATCTACCGACATGATGGCATAATTCCATATGCTTACTTTTTCAGCCATACCGGATAAAACAAGCTTCCCTCCTGTGGGAAAATTATTCCAATAATAGAAGTTTTTACAATTCAATTCAAGATTGGCTTCGTTGGCTTTGCTTTTTAAGATGATACCAAAATTATCCGAAGTAATGGCATTCTGGGTTCGGATATTGCAGGTTTGATTTGCAGAAATTTCTTTTAATGCTTTTGAGTGAATGTAAATTTCAATCTTATTATCCTTTGGGCTTAGCCATGAGAATTTTGTATGGTTATTGATTGACAAAACACCATTTTCTATATTACAAGTTACATTCTCAATGGTATTTTCGGCTCCAATGATTTCCACAGAAAACGAATTTCCTTCGGTCAGAAAAACATCAAATGGATTGTTGAATTCGATCTTATCAAAAGCCTCTGTATGTAAAAGTCTACTGGCATGCATATTTTCCTTTTTACAAGAAACCATGCAAAGCAGAGCAAAAACAAGAAAGATACTATTTGAATAGCTTCTCATCATCAAAGTTTTATACCTAGTCCTACTTCCGGAAAATCAAGAATATGAAGATGTGATTTCATCGCAAGTCGAATCATGAGATTATCGCTGACTTTAAATTGAAATATGCCTCTGTTGTACATGACCTTGTTATTTACTTTATCATTTAAAAAAAGATAAACGCCCTCTTGCAGAATAAGGTTAAAACGGCCATAGGCAAAGGTTTGCGTGACATGAATACCTGTTTGAAAATCATTTATGGCATGATAGGTCAACCCTTTTGCAGCCATTTCACTGCGAACGGAAGAATCATAGAAAATATCGGTACCCACACCCAAATATAAAGCCCGATAAAATTCTCTCACCAACTGAAGCGAAACAGAGGAGGTTACATAATATTTATAAGAAAGGGATCGGGTATGCTTGCCACCTATTGCGGTAAATAATTCTAGATTATTTTTACGGATATGTGGTTTAATTTCCTGTATTTTTCTATCCATGTGCTGCCCAATTTTATAACTCACTCCTCCAAACAAAGTGAGGTAGTTAACCCCTAAATTGGGTTCACTGGTATTTCCGTTTGAGAAATGGTCGAAAGAAATACCGGTATTGAATTCCGTTTTTTTATTGAGCTGAAAAGAGGTCCCAAGCCTGTAATTGAAATGAATATTATAATGAGACCCCACCCCTACATTCAGGTAATTATTTTCAAAGTTAAATTTCTTGCTTACATATGTAAATCCGAATCCCAGCTGGTTATACAGATGAAATTTGGGTTTCATGATAAAATTCAATCGCAAAAATGCATTTAAAGCAGCTTCTTTTCCAAGTATTTGGTCATTGCCCAAAGTAGAATAAAAAAATGAAAGACCGTATTCAGGATAGTTATAGATTTGCTCCAGTTCATTTTGCCCAAAGGTTTGCTTGATGAGAGAGACATCCAGAGAATGAATATAATCTTCGGTGATATAACTTAAAAACTGATATTCGGGCATCGATACCCCTTGATGGAGGCCCATATATACCTTCAGATTGTCGGTAAACTTGGATTGGGCACTTGAGGATTGAGCAAGGAAAATCAAAATGCAGCAAAAAAGCATTTGATAAAAGACAATAAATTTCTTTTGAAATAAGGACATTGGGGATGGATTTCTGAGTGAAATAGATTATTTATACAGAAATACTGAATACAAATTTACGGAAATATTTTTTACGCATCTAAAAATAGAATGGCTTTGGGTTTAATACAGGTAAAATAATTTGATAAAAAAAAAGCCTCCCGAGACCGGGAGGCTTTTTTTAAATTTTGATTTCCAAATATTAGAAGTGGAAAATCATACGCACTGTACCAACAGGACCGAACAATGTGCTATTATTATCTGTGTCGATAACAAAGGTGCTAGGACCAGTAACAGTTGTTTTTGTACTTGTTGCAGTTGATGGACCTGTTAAGGCATCAACAGTTGTAGTACCATCACCTGTAGTAGTGAAAGTTAATCCCCAACCGAATTCACCACCGATAGACATTTTAGGCAATACGAAGTATTCAACACCTGCAAAAGCACGAGCGCCGAAAGAGAACACATTACCAATTGTAGTTTCAGCTACACGGCCACCAACAGGATTTCTAGCATCGGTTAAAGCCATTGCGTAAGTGTTGGTTATTGTACCACCACCACCAAAAGCTAAACCAGCTTCAGCGCCATAAACGCCTTGCAATCTACCAGCGCCTCTGCGTTTTTCTAAACCTGCAGTCAAAGCGATATTCATACCACTTGCACTTACATCTTTAGCTGTACCTCCAGAGTCAGCTGCATTATTCAAAGCATTGTGAGTGGTAAAAGAACCAAAACCAATACGTAAACCTGCACGGTAAGCTGTGTTAGCATCTTTGAACATTTTACCTTGCAACATCAAACCACCGTTATCGAAATTGAAAGCTGGCGCTGCGTTTGAAAGGTTTCCGTTGAATATGTTACCAACATAGAACAAGAATGGGGTAGCATCAACGCCAATAGCCCAATCATTGGCTTCTGGAAGGTATTTTTCGCCTTTTTTTGATGTTAAATCTTGCGCAAATACAGAAGTCATACCTACTGCCATTGCAACTAATAGAATTGTTTTTTTCATAGTTAATTTTTTAATTGTTTGATTAATGGTTTGTTTTTAAAGTATTAATTTGAATGAATGTTGTTTGACTTGGGGCAAATGTATACAAATTTATTTTGATGATCCTATTATTTTTATTTCATTTTAAACAAGCAATTGTTAATAACCTTTTCTGGAATTTGAATCCAAGCATCAATTTGTTTTTAATTTGATGGTGCAAAAGTATAAAATATTTACAAATCACCAATTTATGGATAAATTTTAATAATTACCCACAGAGAGCATCACCAATGTGCAGCCTGCTACTACCTCAATCCCCTGCTCTTCAGCCGCCATCATCAAATGGGGGTTCTCCGTTCCGGGGTTAAAAATGATTCTTTGGGGCTTTAAACTGAATATATAGGACTCATATACGGCTTGATTGGCAGGACCAACATAAAGGGTGATGGTATCTATATCCTCATAAAAAGGCATTCCTATGGCAATATCAAGTTCACCAATCCTCCCCGCTTGTATTCCTACGGGAAATACCTCATAACCGGCTTCCAATAGACGAAGAGTGGCCTTATTTGAATAGCGCTCCGGATTGGGAGAAGCACCAAGAACAAGTGTTTTTTTCATTTTTTCAGGGGTTTTTATTATCAGAAGTGTTTTTTTAAGAAATCTGTATATTTTCTGCTTCATCTTCATGAAATGCCAAATCGCGCCCATAGGTTTCCTTAAGGCCCGAAAGAGCCCATAAGGCCAAAACAATGCTCACAACGCCCACAATCACGGCACCTTCTATGGCTCCATAGTGGTTTTTTAGGTATTGAAAACTTAGGGTAAGGGGAATAACAGCCCCCCTGACAAAATTAGGCACTGTAGTGGTAACTGTTGAGCGGATATCGGTACCAAACTGCTCGGAGGCCATGGTTATAAATATAGCCCAATACCCTGCTGCTATGCCCAAAACAAAGCACATCAGGTACATTTGACTTGCCGAGGGATGGTCCTGCATCAGAAATAGCAATACGGCAATGACGGTCATCAGCAGATAAGCCAGCACTATTTTTTTGCGACTTTTAAAATATTGACTAAACAAACCACTCAATAGATCCCCCAATCCCAAACCTAAATAGCAGTACATCACCGAATTACCTGCATTCAAAGGCTCAGAAACCCCTAGTTTTTCAGCAATTTCGGGTGAAAAGATCACCAATATGCCAATCACAAACCAGATGGGCAATCCGATCAGAATACAATATAGGTAACGAAAAAATCTTTTTGAAGAGGTAAAAAGCTTCAAAAAATTACCCCGGCTTTTTCCAGAGCTTTTGGTATGTTCAAACATAGAAGACTCATAAACCCCAATGCGCATAACCAAAAGCAATAAACCCAATCCACCGCCGATAAAATAGGACGTTTGCCAAAGAAAGTGGTTTCCGATATAGGCGGCCAAAATAGCACCCATCACGCCAAAAGAGACCACAAGCATGGTCCCATATCCGCGGCGCTCCTTGGTCATGGTTTCACTTACCAGGGTAATTCCGGCACCTAACTCCCCTGCCAATCCAATGCCTGCAAAAAATCGAAGCAATGCATAGGTATCAATATCGGTTACCAAGCCATTGGCGATATTGGCAAGCGAATACATCAATATAGAGCCAAACAAAACCGATACCCTCCCCTTTTTATCTCCCCAAATGCCCCATAAGATACCGCCGACAAGCATACCCGCCATCTGATAATTGAGCAGATAAACACCCTTTTCCATGAGCTGATCCCCTGAAAAACCCAGAAATTCTAAACTGGATTTGCGAACCACACTAAAAAGGATTAAATCATATATATCCACAAAGTAACCCAAAGCAGATACAATGACTATAATATTGAAAGGGTTGGTTTTTTGCTGTTTATTCATCATTCTGTATATGCCTTGGGTGCAAACATAACCATAATTTTTTATTATTTTTGCCCTTTCGAGTAGGAAAGTCGCAAATCAAATTTTACCAAAAAAACCAATCCTATCTAAAAATTATTGATGCCAAAAGCCAATGATGACAAATTTTAAAGAAAAATTACAACACATACGGGCCTTTATCTTTGATGTGGATGGTGTTTTAACCGATGGCTCCTTGATTCTTATGCCTGATGGGGAGCAAATTCGGACGATGAATATTAAAGATGGATATGCCATGCAACTCGCCATAAAAGCAGGTTTTCAGATGGCAATCATTTCCGGCAGAAAATGTGAAGGGGTGATCAAAAGACTTCAAAAGTTAGGCATTTTTAATTTATACCTTGGTGTAGATGATAAAACGGAAGCTTTGGATGAATTTATGTTGACCTATCAAATAGAGAAAGACCAAATTTTGTATATGGGTGATGACATTCCCGATTTGGAGGTCATGAAAAAAATAGGTACCCCCACATGCCCCAAAGATGCGGTAGAAGAAATCAAGCAAATATCACATTATGTTTCCCCCTTAAAGGGTGGAAAGGGTTGTGCAAGAGATGTCATCGAACAAGTTATGCGCGTTCAGGGCCTATGGCCCTATGGCATCGAAAAAGAACCCAATCTCTAAATATATTTTAATTCATAGCACCCATGATCGGATTTCTTCGTCTCATTCGATGGCCCAACTTACTTATTGTCCTTGTCACGCAAATCCTCACCCGACAATGCCTAGTCATTGATACCAGCTTGCATCCTTACGATTTTGGATTTTTGGTTTTTTCAACCCTCTTGATTGCCGCAGCAGGATATATCATCAATGATTATTATGATGTAGATACTGATGTGATCAACAAACCCCAAAAGGTAATCATTGGAAATGAAATCAGTAGAAAAGCCGCTTTTAATTGGTATTGGATATTCAATTTGTTAGGCATCCTTCTTGGTTTTTATGTTGGATACAAACTACATAAAATAAATTTGGGAATGATTCAGATCATTTGCGCCGGATTGCTCTATTTTTATTCTACCACCTATAAAGGAATGGTCATCCTTGGAAATTTAATTATTGCTTTTCTTTCTGCACTTGTGCTCTTGATTTGCGGTTTATTTGAACCTGCCGTTTATGGTGGTTATAACCTGCTCATTATTTCCGGATATGCTGCCTTTGCCTTTCTGTTGAGTCTATCGAGAGAAATGATTAAGGACCTTGAAGATATAGAAGGTGATCAGGCCGCAGGACATCGCACCTTACCGATCGTCTATGGACCAGAAAAATCAAAAAATACAATTATCGGCATACTGCTTTTAACCATTGCTTTGCTGGCATGGGTTCAAATTCAATTGATCATGGGCGATTGGATCTCTCAACTTTATTTTGTTGTAATGGTTCAAATTCCATTGATATACCTGCTTGTCAATATAAAAAATGCCAAAAACAAATTTGATTTTCATCGGGCAGGCAAGTTCAACAAATGGATTATGCTTGCAGGCATCCTATCGATGATTATCTTTTATCTCAGCTTGTAAAATGACCTACACCCGCATTTCCGATTACCAAATTGTACTTGGCTGTCAATCGCCCCGCAGAAAAGAGCTTCTTCAAATGCTTGGTATCACATTTACCACCATACAAAGAGAGATTCCTGAAAACTATCCGCAAGGAATGCCGGCAAAGGAGGTAGCCCAG
>Ga0114970_10003253_pt1 | contig 12001 bp, 14 predicted proteins | sample M_140205_XF_Meta_FD_87030 | JGI IMG/M metagenome (GOLD analysis project Ga0114970, IMG submission 87030) | Freshwater microbial communities from Lake Montjoie, Canada to study carbon cycling - M_140205_XF_MetaG | ecosystem: Environmental > Aquatic > Freshwater > Lake | place: Lake Montjoie... | reverse complement strand
CTAATTGTTTACAAATGCTGAATGCTTTAGTGGAAGCTTTAATGAATTGAGTTCCTGGCTCGCGATACTCTGACCAATCCAGCGGCAAACCTCCGCTCTCATCTGTGCAATAGTCTTCTCCGCAAGAATAGTTTGTTACAAGAGTGATGAGTTCGGCGAGTTTAGCTTCTTGAACGGGAATTTCTTGACCACCGCTTGTGAATGGATGGCAATAAACATCCATGATGTTGTAAATCTCATTTAATTGAGCCTCATTTACACCATGAACAATATTTGCTGTCGAAACACTTCTTTGAGCTTTACAATGTGAGCAATTTAGGTCTTGACCTTGATACGGTTTGATTTCATACTGGCGACAATTCTTACAAAAGTATGTTGTGAGAATGTCAGAGTTGTCAATGTTCTTTTCTCTGAGAAGTCTTGGGATGTCCCATCCTTCCACCCAATGAGTGTGCAGTAAGAGCTTTGGTTTTGCTTCTGGATTTTTTGCCTTGAATTCACAAAAGCCGTCCAAAAGATTTGGAACACTCTTTCTAAGCTGATTGCGAAATACAAAACCAATAACAAATTCGTCTTTGAGATTGAATTTTTTTCTCAAATCGTTTTTAATTTTTGAACCAAGATTATAGAACTGATTGACATCAAGAGTTCCAGGCAGGGTTTTAACATGATCGTATCCAATCTCTTTTAGAGCCTTTTCTGCGAACGATGCCCATACAAGGTAGTTCTTGACCTTTGGCGCTGCATCAACAGCGTCAGGAAGGATTGGGAGCGAATCTAGAGTAGTCCAGATTGCAGAAGTGATGTGGTTCCACCAAGGTTTGTCCCAAAATCCATTAAAGGCCCAAATATCCTCAATACCAAGATACACATCTGGTTTGAGTTTTTCAATGGCGCTGTCAATACCATAACCGCCATAATTTGCGGCTCTTTCTTTATTACCGTCTCCTCTGATTTGCGCCATGACATTCGGATTCGGCATGGAGCCATAACACTGCCAAGGTTGAAATTTGCAATCTGGCGCATCCCAAAGCAAGCCGTTAGCGAATTCTATAAGTTCATATTTGCCAGTTTCATGCAACTTGCGCAAAATGTTTTTATTGTTTTTCCCAAATCCAGTAAATAGGCGGGAAAAATTTGTATGAATTAAGATTCGCTTTTTTCTCATGTTATTCTGTGGCTTGGGCTTTTGATTCAAAAATCTTGACTAGGCAGATTTCAAGAAACACTCTGAGAGTTTCAGCTTCTGCGAGTTCAACGCCCATGCCAAACTTTTGATTACCATTGCGGGAAACAGAAAAAGAAAAAGCATCAGCGCCGTCTTTTTTCTTGTATCGAGTCCAAGAGATTTGAGTCTTGTTTTCTTCAAATGAATGGAATGCTTTCCATTCGCTATAAGTTCGAATGGCGTGGATGAGTCCACCGATTTCATTTTCGTTGATCTTGATGGCGATGGTCTTCTCTGGATTCTCGCGATTGCCAGAGAATGATCCGTTCTTGGTTTGTTCGTTCCAAGAGAATTGCTGGATACCGTTGACGTAAACTGTTGGTTGTCCCTTATTAGAAAGCTGAAAAGAGAAAGCGCATCCAGTGTTTTTACTGTTTGGTTTGTAGAAGGCGAGATACATATAGTATAGTAAAAATCTTCATTAATTTTCAACAAATTAATTTATGAAATAAACTTTGCTATTCTCTGTTAATTTATCTATTATAAGTTTTTCTTTTATTGGCTGGTGAAGTGTTCCCCTAATAGCATTATCATTATAATGATGCTTGTCGGTTTCCCACCAATCAAAACCAATAATATCAACAGAATCATGTTGTTTTAACATCATCCATATTGCAATTAATCCAGTAGAAATCCCACTATATAAAAAGTCTCCTGCAAATTGTTGAATTTCTTCAATAACATTCTTTTGTGTTTTTTCGATAAAACCTACTTTTTTTTCTTTATAAAAATCTTGAAATTCTATAAATAATTTATCTTTATTTTTATCCCATTCCCAGCTATGCAAGTAGATTTTGCGATATGGTTCGTCCATTCTCCATTCTTTTTTTTTATCTGGAAAATTAACTACATTAAACCAAATATCTGTTTTAATTCCAGAGAATTTTTCAAATCCTTTTGTTCCATAATTATTGAACCTAATAACTGTTTCATAACCGTCAATAAGTTGACCAAACTCCCCGTTCATGATTGAAGTCCCATTACCAACAATAATAATTTTAGAGTACATTTTTTGCTTCTTCTAAGATTTCTAAAATTTTTTCTTCTGGAAGTTTTTGCTTAAAGTTTTCAATAACCTGTTTAATGAATGGGTGGTTTTCATCTTCATAATTTTCCAATGCTCCAATTAAATAATTAAAAATTCTATCTTTTAAAATATTTGGATATGGAACGCCATTTGGTCTAGCAAATCTATGAACCCATCCAAAATTTGGCAAGCAAATGCATTTCGCTCCATTTTTTCTAAATTTTTCATGAATATACCACTCTTCACCACCGAATGTTTTAAAATTTTTATTAAATCCAAGCCAAGCTTTTGTCCTGCATGAAAAAACGCCCAAACCCATCATTGGAATTTCAAAAGCTTCTCCTTTTTGATAATTATCTTTATCAGCCTTCCAAAATCCATACATGTCATTTTTCCAAACTGGATCAAAATGAGTGGATAGATTCACTAAATCATCATTCCATAACGGACCTTGAATTAAATCATTTGTTTCTGGATTTTGCTCGTAATAATTTAGCAAATTATCAATAGCGTTTGGTTGAAATAATACATGGCAATCAGTACATAATGTGTATTTGCCGCTGGCATGTTTAAAAATTTCTTCCCTAACAGAAGTGCTTTTCTTTTCATCAAATGGTATATACTTAGCCTTTGTAAAAAGTTTTATAAATTTTTCGACAGCAGTTCCATGTTTGCTTGTTGGATTATTATCTATAATAATAAGTTCTACATCTTTTTCTCTTCCTTTTAAATGGAACATTCTCAAGGCTTGAATAGTAAAATATACGCCATCATAATCATCGTATGTGGCCATTCCAATTGTTAATAATTTTTCAAACATTACAGCTCAATTTTAAAATTTTTATTCTCAATAATTTTTGGCTTATCTGCCATGTGTTTTGCGCCTTTTCTTTCTTTAGAATAATCTTCAAAGAACTTTTTCTTGACTGGATCAACGCCACCAGCTTGCTCTGCGCGTTTTGCGCTCATTTCAGCGCTGTAGTCTAGCATATCACCCATTGAGCCTTTCTTTGAAGCGGTGCGTTCTACGAACTTCTGGGAGCTAAATGCGTCTGTTTTGGTGTCAATGCTGGCATTAGGCGCAAAGAATACTCTGTCCCATTTAAAACCATTAGAGTCAACGAATTCATGAGTGTCATTCATTCCTTGAAGAATTTCAACTTCTTCTCCAGTTTCGGGATTGCGATAGCAGTATAAAGGCATATTGATTTTAAAAAGAAAAAGCGGGTTTTTCAACCCGCTTTCTTTTATTGAATTTGAAGCATTTTTTTCTGCTTTTGTTTGAGTGGAATCTTAATTTCTAAAATGCCATCTTCAAGTTTTGCAATTGCTTTGTCAATATCCGCGTCTTCTGGTAGCAATCTTGCTAAATGAGATTCGCCAAATTTTTCATTGTTTGCGCCAATCAATAGATAGCTGTCTTCAAAGCTGATTTGAATTTCATGCTTTCTATATCCTGGCGCTTTAATTGGTAGTGTGATGTCTTCGTTCATAGGTGGGAGATGATTTGGTTAAGAGTTTTTTGTATATTTTTATACTTTGGAAGTGATAATGTTTTTTTTGATAATGTTTTCAAGCTATTTTGCTTTCTATCTAAAATAATTTTAAATTTTTCAAATTTTCTTGTTAAGAATAGTTTTCCTTTATCTTGATAAATCCAATTAAGCAATTTAATTATATTCGATAGTCCTGTAAATCTTAAATCTGATGATAATGGATTTGCCTTATAAACAAATAAACTTGGAAATAGTTCAAACTCCTTTTCAAAAAAAGCTTTGACTTTTTTACAAAATATACTTGAAGACGTAAATCTAACTTGATGTTTGTTTCCTTTTTGGATTTGAATATTTCCATCTCCATCTAAAAAACCTCTAAAGAAATCTGATAGAAATTCTTTTTTAATAATTGAATCGTCAAAATCTAAAATTAAACTTTTTGCTTGCTTGACTCCAAGATTAAGCAAATCAGAGCACATTTTTTTACTACAAACCTCAAGTCTTTTTCTAAATCTTCCATTTTTACAAGATGGCTTCACGGATTTTATTGGTCCATTATACCCAATAATTTTAGCTATATCCTCAAGAATATATCCATCTGATTCTGTCAAAGAAATTCCCCAATAGTTATTTGCAACATTATTCCATCCATCAGAATAAATGAGTCCTAGAATGTAAGCCTTTTCTTTTGAATCAACTTTTTCAAAAAAGTTTTCGTTAACATTCCATGTCCTTCTTCCCTTTTTAATATTTCTTTTTCTTAAGAATTCTTCTATAGTTCCTTCGCAAACTTCAACTTTCTGAGCTAAAATCTTATTAGAAAGATTTAAATTATTTAATATAAAAGCTTCTTTTTCTGGTGTAATTTTAATATTCATACTATGGTACATTACACATATATACACCAAATAATTGAAACTAATTAATTTGCGTAATAATTTGACTTAGGGTTTTTTCATAAGTTAACTCTTTAGAGAGCTTGATTCCCTCTTCATTAATAACTCCTACTTTTTGCTCAGCCTTTTCAAAGGCTTCAAAGACGGATTCCTTTGACCAGTCAAATACAATTCCTTGATTGAACATATCATTTTCCTTAAAAAAGATGCCATCATAAATAGGAATTGTTCCACTTGATTTAACAATAATGCTATTGCTATCGTTTGCCCAATCTTTATGGGCTGTTTCATGGAGTACGATTGACCACTTGCCAAGACAAGTAGCATTGAAAGCTGGAAGATTCCATCCCTCGCTCGATGAAAGACCTGTGAGATCAATGTCAATAGCATTCAAGAAATCATTAACTTCTGAATTGGTTTGCAAATATGGCAAGAAATTAATATTACCATATCTCTTGCCTTCCAGAGTAGAAGCAATAATTTGCTGCATCTGATCTTGTGGAATGAAAGGGTTTGTTACGCAGCAAGAAAGCAGGTACTTTGGATTATTACCATACTTTTCCAACCATGTTTTAATGATTTTTGCTGTATGTTTTCTCTTCTCAAACTTACCCATTAGACCAAAATGAATTCTTTCTGGCAAATACTTTTTGCCCGTGATACGGAAGTTTTCATCAAAGCCTAGCTTAAATGGAACGCTATTGTCGCAACCAGCATTCACGAATTGATTCGTGGCATAATCAGAACAAAAGAATGTTTTTGTTTGAAGTTTCGCGAGTTTCTTTTCTACAAATGTTGGTTCAGACGCTTCGTAAAAAGTAATTAGATATTGCTTTTCAGTTTTACGGTTATCACTTCCGTTTAGGTGCCAAAGCTTAACCGATGGAACTTCACTATCCAAAAAGGCAAAACGATTATTAACTGCTGTTTGAAGCCAATTAGCAAACTCTGGCTCAAGATTGTGAGCGGCGACATCAATATTCCCAATAGGGAAAAATCCAACATCAATATTTTTGCGCCACATCTCGCGCAAAAGATTAATTGCTACATTTCCAAAAGAAAGAGAATTAATTGGAGCTTCAAAAATCAACTTCATAATTAAAATGGAATGTCGTCGCCTTGTTCGCCACTGGTTGTAGGTTGTTCTTCCTCAACTGTTTCCACTGTCTTCTTTGGAGCAGCGGTTTTTTCCTTTGTTCCTGCGTAGCTTTCGCTCTTCTCAGACTTCTCAAAACGAGGAACAAAATTAACGCGATCAGCAACGATAAAGGTCTTTGTGGTTTTCTTACCTTCTTTGTTTTCGTAAGTGTCAGCCGCTAGGCGACCTTCAACAATAACACTAGAACCCTTCTTGAGGTTCTTAGCACAGGTTTCTCCTTGCTTGTCCCAAACATCAACGCTCATGTAAAGAGGTTCCTTTGTTTCGTCTTTATAATTTTCGCGATGAGCAATTCGAAGATTACAGATGCACTTGCCTGTTTTCGTGTGACGAGCTTCTGGATCAGCAACCAGAAAGCCATAGAGGATTGTTTTATTTATCATATTTTTGTTTAATTATTTGTTTAATTCGTGTTTGATTTCTTTGATGAAACGGTTGTGAATATTAATGCATCCTTGTATTGATAATTTTAACTTTTTAGCAATCTTTTTCCAAGGAGTTAATTTGTTTTTGCTGCACTGTCTATAACGCATTTGAATGATTTTTCTTACTCTATGATCTGGATTTTTTTCAGCCATTTCATAAATCAAACTAACCGTTTCATTGTTAATATATTCTTGAATGTAATCTTTGTAAACTAAATGTTCTGATTGATCTCCAACATCGCAATACTCATATTTTTTAGCTTTGTTATGAATATTTAAGCATTTCCATTTTATTTCGTATCCTAAATAAGTTGAAAATTTAATGTTGCGATTGGGATCGAATTTTAAAGCTTTTTGATAAATAAACAAATCTTTATCGTCAAAAATATCGTTTTTGTTAACGTTTGAATTGTCAGAAATTGTTTGATTAACAATCTGTAAGTAAATTCCAGAGTGTTTAGCTATTAATTCTTTTAAACAACTTTCATTATTGCTTACTTTGATTTGTTCAATAAGGGATAAGTCGTCTGCCATTTTGTGATTTCCTCCGAGTCGAAACATTGTTCGAAAATAGCCCAGCTATATTCAGAAAGCGAAAATGGATTGTTTTTATCTTCATTTCCCTCTACTGTTTGCCAAACAAAAGAGACGTTTGCTTTAGATTGTAGAATAGGATCATTTTCAATCTCTTCTGCGTTTGCTGGCTTGATGCGGTTATTTTCTTTATCAAGTCTTGAAATATGAATAAGAAAGCCGTTTTTTTGAATCCAATCTGCCTCATTTTTGTATCGAACATCAGAAATGATTGCAATCTCATCTTTTTTTAGATACGAAGAGAGAGAATCAATCCAACAATCTTCATTGAGCGCTCTGCGAATATGAGTTCCATAAGCAACAAGAAATGGGCGAATTATTTTCTTTTCGTCGTCGTTTTGAGTAAATGAATTCAATCCAGTTTTCTTTTTAAGAAATGGGCGAACTTCTCTTTTAAGCTCGTCTGCAAGAGCATATCTTTTAGCCTTGATTCCGATTTTTTTAAAAATCTTTACAAAATTGTTGGCAAGAGTATCTTTGCCACTTCTTGCTACGCCTGAAACTCCAATAATCATAATTTTATTTTAAATCCCAGTTGACCCAAAACCGCCTTCATTACGTTCGCTTTGTTCTAGTTCAGAAACAAAAGTAATGGATGGATGGAAATGTTTTTGAAACACTAATTGACAAATTTTATCTCCACTCTTATAGATTTTGTTTGGATTGACAACGCAAACAAAACTGTTACCATCAATAATCATCAAATCTTCTGGCTGCACAATGTATTTAAATCGAACTTTGATTGTCGATCTAAAGCCAGAATCAATAACCGCAACAGAGTTTGCCAAAAGCAAGTTGTATCTGCTCACGCTTGATCTTGGAAAGACAAGAGTGTAAATATCATCATTGGGCGAATTTACTGGTTGAAAACCATCAATTTTGATGTTTAAATCATATTCGATATAGTCAATGCTATCGTAAGCATTTAGGTCTTCATCACGAAGAGAGCCAACAATTCTTGGTTCAGAAGCTGCAACTACATCATACCCAACATCGCCATCATAAGCGGGTTGAGACATGTTCGAATCGTTATCAACGACGTAAATCAAATCAGGGAAGTTCATTTTCTAAATTTTTAGCGAGTTCATAGTGACCGTTATTAGCCAATATGGTTGTCGTATGAACATACGAAATTTTTTCTAAATCTTCTTGAAATTCTTGACAAGACATCAAAAAACCAAGGTTAATGTCTTCAAGACCTGCTTCTTTGAAGCACAGCATTACTTGCTCTAATGCTTTTGAGCAAGCGTCTGTAACGTCTTCGGCGTTAACTACACATTCCCAATCGCCGCTTTGAACAAGGAATATTTTTTGTTTGAAGTTTTTTAAGATAACCATAGAACTCATTCTATTCCAGAAACATCATTCTGTCAAGAAGGATTTTCTATTTATACGGAAGATAATTAAAGTTAACTTTAGTATAAATCATGTTTTAAGTACTTCTAACGTCATGGAAGAAAGAGAACGCTAGGGATACGAAGGGATGGGGGATAATTCTTGCAAAAAATCTGAAAAAAGTTTCAAAACACATTTCCTGATTCATTCATTGACAAGAGCGTATGCTTGTGTAATATATCGTATGACTATTTTTGATGAGCAAATTTCGCGCAAGCCAGATCGGTACCCTTGGGTCCAAGATTTTATTTCAGCAATGCATGAGGGTTTTTGGACCCATAAAGAATTCAGCTTCTCAAGCGATGTTCAAGATTTTAAAGTTAATCTTGATCAACAAGAAAAAGAAATCATTATCCGCACGCTATCTGCCATTGGCCAGATTGAAGTTGCTGTGAAAAAGTTTTGGGCAAAGCTTGGCGATAATCTGCCACATCCGACGCTAACTGACTTAGGATACGTTATGGCAGGTGTTGAGGTCATCCACAACAACGCATACCAGAGGCTTTTAGAAGTGCTTGGAATGGAAGATATTTTTGAACAAAACTTGAAGCTCGATGTTGTTTCTGGTCGCGTTAACTATCTTCGCAAATACACTCATCGTTTTTACAAAGACTCAAAGAAGCAATATGTTTATGCTTTGATTCTTTTCACACTTTTCATTGAGAATGTTTCTTTATTTTCTCAGTTTTATATCATTCTTTGGTTCGGAAGATACCGCAACGTTCTGAAAGATACCACTCAGCAAGTTACCTATACAAAGAACGAAGAGCTTCTTCACGCAAGAGTTGGTATGAAACTTGTGAATGTTATTCGTCAAGAATGCCCTGAACTTTTTGACGAGGAACTAGAACAAAGAATCTTGCACGAAGCAGCAGAAGCTTTCAAGGAAGAATCAAAGATTATTGACTGGATCATTGGCGACTTTAGCGCACAAAGAATCAATGGCGCAATCCTCAAGGAATACGTTAAGGGAAGAATTAACGATTCTTTGAAAGAGATTGGCTTCAAATCCTTATTTACTATTGATAAAACTATTGCTAGAGACTACGAATGGATGGATGAGGAGGTCTTGGCAAACAATGCCGTAGATTTCTTCTACCAACGCCCCGTTGACTACGCAAAGAAAAACAAAACCTTTGAACTCGAAGACCTCGTTTGAAATGACAAAATACTACTGGCTAAATCAAAAATCCCGTGAATTCCTATCTCGCGGCTATGTTGGCGAAAATCAAACAGCAGAAGAAAGAGTAAGGCAGATCGCTGAAACTGCTGAAAAATATTTAAATATCAAAGGCTATGCAGATAAGTTTGAGGATTATATGTCTCGCGGTTGGTTCAGTCTTTCTTCTCCAGTATGGGCGAACTATGGACTCGAAAGAGGTTTGCCTTGTTCTTGCAACGGTTCGTTCATTGATGACACAATGGAAAGCATCTTGTATAAGAATGCTGAAATTGGAATGATGACTAAAAATGCTGCTGGAACATCCGCATACTTTGGAAAGTTACGCCCAAGAGGCGCATCAATTAGTTCTGGTGGAGCTTCTAGCGGAAGCGTTCATTTTATGGAACTGTTTGACAAGGTTGCCAATATTGTTTCTCAATCTAATGTTCGTCGCGGTTCAATGGCAGCTTATTTAGACGTTGACCATCCTGATCTAGAAGAGTTTCTTCGCATCCGCACAGAAGGCAATCCGATTCAAGAGCTTAGCATTGGAGTCTGTATCTCAAACGAATGGATGAGAGGACTGCTAAACAAGGAAAACGACAAGCTAAAAATCTGGGGACAGATTATTAAAAAGCGATTTGAAAGTGGCTATCCATATATTCATTTCACTGGCAACGCTAATGATCAAGCTCCAGCAGTTTACAAAGATAAGGGCGCAAAGATTCATGCCAGTAATCTGTGCAATGAAATCCAACTCTCATCTGACAAAGATACTTCTTTTGTTTGTGTGCTTTCAAGCATTAACTTGCTTCATTATCATGAATGGAAGGACACTGACGCTGTTGAAGTTTTGACTTATTTCCTTGATACTGTTACCGAAGAATATATTCACAAGACTGAAAATATGCCATTTATGGCTGCTGCAAACAAGTTCGCCAAAGAACAGAGAGCAGTTGGTCTTGGAGTTCTAGGATGGCATTCTCTTTTGCAAGCTAGTCATATTGCTTGGGAGAGTATGGAGGCCAAACTCTTGAATGCAAGCGTATTCAAGCTAATCGCTGAAAGAAGCTTGAAGGCAAGCAAAGAAATGGCTGAAAAATATGGTGAGCCAGAAATGCTGAAAGGCTATGGCGAAAGAATGGTTACTCGTTTAGCTATTGCTCCAACTGTTTCTTCTTCATTTATTCTTGGTCAAGTTTCTCAAGGCGTTGAGCCTCAAAACTCCAACTACTATGTGAAGAAGCTCGCAAAAGGTTCCTTCACTTATAAAAATCCATATCTTAAAGAACTCTTGGATGAAAAAGGTAAAGATGACCAAGAAGTTTGGAAGAGCGTTCTTGAAAATGGCGGCTCTGTTCAGCACCTTGATTTCTTGAGCGAACACGAAAAAGATGTGTTCAAGACTTTCGGAGAAATTTCACAAAAAGAAATTGTTATTCAAGCAGCGCAGCGTCAAAAGTTTATTGATCAAGGACAAAGCTTGAACCTCATGATTCCTCCGTCCACTTCTATTGGAGAAGTAAGCAAACTAATGATTTTTGGATGGGAACAAGGGATTAAAGGATTTTATTATCAAAAGTCCAGCAACCCAAGCCAGTTGTTAGCTCGCTCACTTAATGAGTGTAAGTCTTGCGAAGCTTAACTAATTGTTGATAAAAATAATTTTTTAAGTGTAAAAAGTAAACATGGAAGTAGATTTTTCTCAACAAATTTTAGAGGCGAAAAACCGCACTGGACCTAAAAGTTCTGCACAAACTCCTGCAAAGGAGGATGAGCGCAAAAAAGGTTCAAAAATTAACGAGCCAGGTTCTGCTGGCACATCTCCTGATGCCAAAGAAAAAGCAGAGAAAAATCTTGAAAAAGACGACAAGAAAGAAGTTGTAAAAGCTGAAATTACTTTCAACGATAGGATTACTGAATCCTTGAAGAAGAAAGCAGAAGAGCACAACTCCAAACATAGTCGTAAAGTTTCTGTTTCACAATTAAAGAAAGTTTATCGTCGTGGATTGGGAGCTTTTAGCTCAACTCATCGTCCAGGCAAGAGCCGTCAACAGTGGGCAATGGCTCGCGTCAATACTTTTTTAAAGATGATGCGTGGTGAAAAAGTCAAAGACGCATACAGGGCTGCTGATGGCGATATTGCCAAAGGCTCTGAGGCTTTTGACCATAACCATGACTTTTATGATTTCGAAGACCTTGAGCTTCAACTAGCTCACATTAACCTCATTGAGGCTGGCGTTTTATTTGAAGAGATGAACATCTTCAATGAAGACATTGACTATACAGAGGCTGAGCAAAAAACATTAAATAAGCCATTCAGGCTTCCTTCTGGTTCTAATAAGAAATTTGGCGTTTACGTTAAAAACGATAAAGGCAATACAGTAATGGTGAAGTTTGGCGATCCAAACATGGAAATCAAGCGTGATGATCCAGAACGCCGTAAGAATTTCCGCGCTCGTCATCAATGCGATACTAATGTTGGTCCCAAATGGAAAGCAAGATATTGGGCCTGTTATTTATGGTCTAAAAAACCAGTATCTAAATTAACAGCAGAAGAGCTAAAAGACCTTGATGCTGTTGAAGCTTTTTATATTAAACAAGAAGAAAGATTCTCTT
>Ga0114970_10003251_pt1 | contig 12003 bp, 8 predicted proteins | sample M_140205_XF_Meta_FD_87030 | JGI IMG/M metagenome (GOLD analysis project Ga0114970, IMG submission 87030) | Freshwater microbial communities from Lake Montjoie, Canada to study carbon cycling - M_140205_XF_MetaG | ecosystem: Environmental > Aquatic > Freshwater > Lake | place: Lake Montjoie... | reverse complement strand
TGCCCCTTCCACGTACGCCAGCCCGCGGACGCCCTGCACATCGGCGCGCACCAGGCGCATGACCGACATCCAGCCGGTCAGGCCCAGCACGGTGATTACCACGCCAAGCCCCGGTCCCCAGAGCGACGCAATCACGAGCAGCAATACCAGTCGCGGAATGGCCAGTAGTGCGTCACCCAACGCCACGATCGCCCGATCAGCCAGGCCACCGCGCCACCCGGCGATCGCGCCCAGCACGATGCCCAACACGCCGCTCAGCGCCGATCCGGTCACGCCGACGCCGAGGGAAATGCGAGCGCCGGTCCACACACGTACGAGCAGGTCGCGCCCGAAGGCATCGGTGCCGAGCAGATGCCATACGCCGCGCCCATCGCGCGAGAACGGCGGCACGAGCCGGCTGGCCAGCACGTCGCCGATGTCGCGCGCGCCGTCCGAGGCCAACGCGGGCACCAGAAGCGCCGCGAGGGTCATGGCCATCAACACCCCGGTCGCCCACGGCGACGTCCGCCTCACCGTCACGACGTCCGCCGGCGCGGATCGAGTCGTAGGAGGATCACATCGGCCAGCGCATTGGCCGTCACCACCGCGCCGGCATACACCAGCGTGAGTCCGAGTACCACCGGATAGTCGCGTGCCGCGATCGCCGAGAGCATTGTGCGCCCCAGTCCGGGCCAGGCGAACACCTGTTCCACGAATACCGAGCCGGCGATCACACCGGGCAGGGTCAGCCCGAAGAGCACGACTAACGGGGTCAAGGCATTGCGCAGCACGTGTGCGCGCTCCACTGCGCCTCGGGTGAGGCCGCGCGCGTACGCTGCCTGTACATGCGGGGCGTTGGCGGCGTCCCGCAGTGAGCGGCGGGCAAAGCGGGAGACGCCGGCCGCGCCGGGCAACGAGAGCACCAGCAGCGGCAGGACGGCGTGTCGCCAGCGGTCCACCCATCCGATCGCACTCGGGTCGGCCGCCGGGTCTTGCATCCCGAAGGCGGGCAATCGCATCGACGCCGGCAGCCCAAGCCAGACCACGCCCGACGTAAACAGCGTGACCATCGCCAGCGCCAGCCAGAAGCTCGGCGCGGCGTAGATCGCCGTCGTGATCGCCGTGATCGCGCGGTCGGCGCGGCGCGACACGCGCAGCGCCTGCAGCATGCCCAGCAGCGTGCCGATCACGAAGCTGGCCAACAACGACACGCCGCCGAGAAACAGAGACACCGGCAGCGCCTCGGCGATCACGCGCGTCACGGGTTCCGCGCGCACAAGACTCACGCCAAGCTCGCCGCGCAGCACGTCACCGATCCACCGCGCATATTGCATCGGCAGCGGGGCATCCAGCCCCAGTGCGGTCCGCTGTCGGGCCGCCTCGTCGGCGGATGCCGTCGGGGAGATCAGCAACGTCGCCGGATCACCCGGCGCCAGATGGATCAGCGCGAAGGTGATGGTGGTGACGAGCCAGAGCAGCAGGAGCGCGTCGAGCACGCGCGACAAGAGACGATGCACGTGGGGATGATGCCTCGTGGCGCGAGCACGTCAACCCGCGCGCCGCGTTGGATGGCGATCGGGCTCGCGGCACTGTCGACCGCCGGTCTCCCGGCCTGCGGGCGCCCCGACCGGCCGGCGGGAACCATCGTCATGGCCTCCGGGGCCGACCTCGAGTCGGGGAATCCACTGGTTACGGTGCATCCGTTGTCGCGGCAGCTACAGCGGCATGCCCTCTTCGTCACCCTCGTGAAGCTCGATAGCGCCCTGCAGCCAGAACCCTATCTGGCGCGCGCTTGGCAATGGGATGCGTCCCGGCGGGCGGTCACCTTCATGCTGTACCACGGCTTGCGGTGGCACGACGGAGCGCCCACCACCGCCTCCGACGTGGCGTTCACCATGGCCGCGGCGCGCGATACGGCGCTGGGCTCACCGCGGGCCGGCGATGTCGCGGTGATGGATAGCGTCATCGCCGTCGACGACAGCACGGTGCGCATCGTCTTTCGTGCGCCACGCGCCACGCTCCCCACCGTGCTCGCGGAATTGCCCATCGTGCCGCAGCATCTGCTCGATAGCGTGCCGCGCGCCCGCTGGCGCGCACACGCATTCTCGACCGCACCGGTTGGCAACGGACCATTTCGCTTCGTGTCGCGCATCGCGGGTCGTCAATGGCGCTTCGCGCGCAATGCAGACTTTCCCGCAGCGCTCGGTGGTCCGCCGAACGCGCAGCAGATCGTCGTCGCCGTCGTCGACGAGGCCGCCACGAAGTTCGCCGGACTCGTGAGCGGTGAACTCGACGTGGCCGGCGTGTCGCCCACGATGGCCCATCTCGTGGAGCGCGATCCGTCGCTCATGCTGATGACGCCGCCGGCGCTCTTCTCCACGGTGCTCGCCTTCAACACCACGCGGGCCCCGTTCGATGACGCCCGCGTGCGTCGCGCGATCAGCCTCTCGATCGACCGTGGGCGACTCGTGCGGGCGGCCGTCGCCGGCTACGGCACGCCCGCCAGCGGCGCCATCCCGCCGGGTTTGCCAGTCTCGACGACCGCCGCGCCGCGTCTCGACACCCGGTACGCCGACTCGCTGCTCGATGCCGCCGGCTGGACGCGCAGTCGCTCGGGGGCCGCACGAACGCGCCGCGGCGTGCCGCTCGCCGTCACGTTACTCACCGTGGGCGGCGGCGACATGGCCGTCGAGCAACTCGTGCAAGCCGATCTCGTGGCCCGCGGCGTCACGCTCACGCTGCGGGTGATGGAACTATCCTCGTTCCTCGCCACGGTGCGCGCGCAGCGCAAACAGTTCGATGTCGTGCTCACCGGCATCCCCGGTGATATCGCGCTCGGCCACCTGTCCGCCTTGTTCGCCACCGCCCAGCGCGGTGGCGCACTCGATTACACCGGACTGCACACACCCGTGCTCGACGCCACACTCGCCGCTGCCCGCGGTGCCGCTCCGCATGTTGCCGCCGCGGCGTGGAGCGCGGTCGCCGACGAACTCGACGCCACCATGCCGGTCGCCTGGCTCTTCCATGCCCGCGGCGTGCAGGGGCGCTCGCGAAAGCTCGAAGGGGTGCAGATGGATCTGCGTGGCGAGCTCGTGTCCATCGCGCGATGGACTCGCCGGGATACGCCATGACGCGTCTCCGTTTGCTGCCGCTCGACCTCGAGGCACGACGCCTCGAGACCGCCGAAGGGACATCGCTCGCGCCGACTCTGCACGGACTCGCAGCGGAACTCGAGCCACTCGTGCAAAGAGAGCTCCCCATCCCATCGCAGAAGGCGCGCCTCACGCGAGCGGGCGGCCGCTGTCCCAGACACGGCGTCCTTCTCGAGTTCGATCCATGGTCGCCACGGGCCCACCGCTGCGCGCGTTGCGATCAGGCCTACACGGGCGCCGAGCACGACGACTGGTGGGCGATGGGGGCCCAGCTCTACACGGCGGAACGGGCGGTGCACGCCGCCACGCTGTACGCCATGCGCGGGGATCCACGTCATGCCGACCTCGCGCTACGCATCCTCGGCGAGTTCGCCGATCGCTACGATCGGTGGCCCAATCGCGACAATGTGCTCGGTCCCACGCGTCCGTTCTTCAGTACCTACCTCGAGTCGATCTGGCTGCTCAATCTCTGCCATGCCCTCGACGTGCTCGACGCTACGCTCGCGCCAGGAGTGGATCGTGTCGGTGCGCGCCTGCGCGATCGGCTGATCGCACCCAGTGCAGCGCTCATCGCCTCGTATCACGAGGGCACCTCCAACCGGCAGGTGTGGAATGAGGTCGCGTTGCTCTCCGCCTTTCGCGTGCTGCACGACCAACGCGCCTTTGAACGGCGCCTCGACGCCGATCAGCGACTCCTCACATTACTCGAGCAGGGGCTGTTGGCCGACGGGACGTGGTATGAAGGGGAGAACTATCACCTCTTCGCGCACCGCGGCTTGTGGTACGGCATGCAGTTGTTCGCCGCCGCAGATCGGTCGCTCCCACCATCCCTCGGCGACCGCTACGCCGCGGGCTTCGTCACGCCGTTTCTCGGATTGCTTCCCGATGACACGTTGCCATCGCGGCGCGACTCGCAATTCGCGGTCTCCATTCGACAGTGGCGCTTCGCGGAATGGTGCGAACTCGGTTACGCCCATCGCGCCGATCCTCGGCTTGCCGGGCTGTTGTCGCGACTCTACGACGGATCGATTGCGCGGCAGTCCACGACGCGGGCCCGTTCGACCGCCGATGCCGAGCGCAACGATGCGCCATCGGCGCTCTCGCGCGCCGATCTGTCGTGGCGATCGATTCTGATGGCCTCCGCCCAACCCGTGCCGAACGCGAGATGGGCACCCGCCAGTGTCCTGCTCCCTTCGCAGGGACTGGCGGTCATCAGGCGTGAGCATGGGCAGGTGTATGTCGCGCTCGAGGGCGGTCATTCGGGGAGCGGACACGGACATCCGGACCGACTCGCACTGTCGTTGCACACCGGTCCCGAACGCTGGGTGCAGGATCCCGGCACAGGCAGCTACGTGGAACGCACGCTGCACTGGTATCGCAGCACGCTCGCGCATCACGCACCGCTGGTAAACGGCGCGTCGCAGACGCCGGTCACGGCCACCCTTTTGGCCTTCGAGGATCGCGGTGGCATGGGCTGGATGCGGAAACGCGCCATGATCGGGCAGGGGGTTTCTGCGACCCGTACCGTGGTCGTGTGCGAGGGTTACTGCGTCGATGTGCTGGAGTGGGATCGCGATCCTGCCGCCGTGATCGCCTCCGCATCCGATGACTGCACGATCACGCTGTCGCTCTGTGGTGATGCGCGCCACACCGCGCCAGCCCACTTCACGCCGACCTCTCGGCCTGGAGCCGGCGGGCTCGAGGACGGCTTCGATTTTCTGCACGGTGTCGAGGCGAGCGCGATCACGGGAACGGTGGTCATCGACGCGCTGGCCGTGTCCGCCGACGGTACGCTGAGCCACCACGCTCAGGCGCAACTTGTCCTCGCCGCCAACGTGCCGGCCACGTTGCTCCGCGCACGTACGCCCGGCGCACCGGGCTGCGAGGAGACGGTCCGACATGCCGTCGAGTTGCAGGGGGCAAGCGGTCGGCTGGTGTCGGTCTGGCATTGGCAGTCCCTCGAGGCCGTGCCGGCCGTTGAGGATGTTCTGCTCGACGCCACCGGTGGCGACGCGCCCGTCGCGCGGATTACGTCGGCCGACGGCACAACGGCAGTACACGGCCCCGCGTCGCATGGATGGCACATCGAGCTGCTGGCGCGCCATGCGCGGAGTAGCGTGGATCTGGAGGGCCTCGTCGATAGCCCTGCGGTGATTGTGGAGCCCGAACATGAACACACCTCGGCAGCTACAGCGCCGCGATCGCTGCCGTTCGAGGTCACGCTCGGTGCCGAGCACTACCTCCGGACCGAGCCGTCGTGGGAGGAGGCCGGCGGCCCCACGGCCGCCGTACACGTAGCGGTTGAAGGAGCCCGGGTCATCGTCGAGGTCGTCGCCCACACCGGTGTCGTGGTCGCGCCCGACAGCGATGACAACCCGCTCGACAACGAGCGTGCCCAGGTGAATGCCGACGGCGTGCAGTGGTACTGGGGAGTCATCGATGGCCGGTGGCGTCAGGCCGCCTTGTGCACGCCGTCCGGCGGGGGGCTGCACATGGCGCGGTTGGTCCCGGGGGAGTGGCCACTACCTCAAGCGGCATGGACGGCGCTCGAGGACGACCGTGGCTGGCGTGCGCGCTTCGAATGGCTCCTGGCCGATCTCCCGGTCGAGGCCGACGGCACCATGGCCTTTGCCCTCGTCGTGAACGAGCGGCCGCCTGATCGCGTGCGCCGATGTGGACAGCTGGTGCTGAGCGGGCGATTGGCTCAGGCACCGTCGGCCGCGGCGTACGCCTATCTGCGAGGCGACCGGCAGGCCCCGGCCAGCGCCATTCGGCTTCGTCTCCGGGCTCAACTCTCCGACCCCTGAACCACTATCTTCGACGAAGCGGGACAGGTCGTCTCGCGTGTCTCCGTCATCCCCGCACCGGGGCCGACGGCTCCCGAATTCCCGTCGGATGTCCGAATCTGTAATGACCGCCGTCACGGTGGTCCTGTACGAATCGCAGGATCCTATCAACATCGGCGCCGTCGTGCGTGCGATGAAGAACATGGGCGCGGTCGACCTGCGCCTGATCCGGCCCTGTCCCTACGACCTCAATCGGATCGAGCAGATCGCGCACGATACGCGCGACGTCGTTGCGCGCATTCGTCACTTCGAAACGATCGACGACGCCCTGGCCGATTGCCGCTACGTGGTCGCGTACTCCGGGCGGCGCCGCGCCGCCAAGTGGGCACGACATACGCCGCGCACCGCCGCCGTGGACCTGCTCGCGCATGCCCAGCATGGCCGCGTCGCGATCATGTTCGGCCGCGAAGATCACGGGCTCCCGAACGACGCGCTCGATCGCGCCCACGCGGTCGCCACCATCCCGACGACCGAACACTTCTCGCTCAACGTCGCGCAGGCGTGCCTGTTGGCGCTGTACGAGTGCCATCTCCTGGCTGGTGATGCCACCAAGAAGCTCGCCGGTCCGAAGCACGCCAAGGGCGCGCCCACGATGGAGGAGTTCGAGTTGACGTTCCGCGACGCCGAGAAGGCGCTCGAGGCGCTGGCGTACTTCAAGACCCGCAGCCCGGAGCTCATCATGCGCGCTATGCGTGCACTCATGTTCCGCGCCGAGCCCGACGCCCGCGAACTGTTGCTCGTGCGCACGGCCAGCATTGAAGTGCTGCGCACCATCGAGCGCGAATCGCGCCTCGCCGTCCAGCGCGCCCTCGCCGATCGCGACGGCACGCGCGAGGCGGTTGAACGGGATGGCCCGCCTGTCCATGAGGCGCCCCTCGGCGACGCGCCGCACGAGGCCGGGACCGGCGCGTGACGCGGGGGATTCCCTTCGCCGGCCTGCCGGACGACGACTGGCGCGCACGCGCGGCCGACGTGATCCCCGGTGGAAGTTCGACCGGGAGCCGACGCCCCGATGTCCTCTACGGGTCGCGAGCGTTCGACGCGGCGGTGCCGACCCACTACGAGCGGGCCGACGGCTGTTATCTGTGGTCACCCGATGGGCGGCGTTTCATCGATTGCGGGATGGCGCTCGGGGCCGTCGGTATCGGACACGCGGATCCGGCCATTACCCGCGCCGTCATCGACGCGGCCTCGAGCGGCAACATCTCCACGCTCCCACACCGGCTGGAAGTGGAGGTCGCCGAACGGCTCGTGCAGGTGATCCCGTCGGCGGAGCAGGTCCGCTTCCTGCGCACCGGCGCCGAAGCCAATGCGGCCGCCATTCGGATGGCGCGTGCCCTCACGGGGCGTGAGCACATCGTGGCCTGTGGCTACTTCGGGTGGCTCGACTGGTCCAGCGACGCGGCCGGCGTGCCGGCGTCGGTGCGGCAGGCGGTCACGTGGGTGCCGTTCAACGACATCGAGGCCCTCGAGAGCGCAATCTCGGCACTCGCGGCGCCGCCCGCGGCCATCATCATCGAGCCGCTCGTACATGACATCGCGAGCGCGTCCTGGCTCGACGTGGCGCGTCGCCTCGCCGATCGAACCGGTGCCGTCCTCATCTTCGACGAAGTGAAGACGGCCTTCCGCGTGCGCACCGGCGGGGTGCAGGAGCTCACCGGCGTGACGCCCGATCTCACCATACTTGGCAAGGCGATGGCGAACGGCTACCCGCTGGCGGCTGTCGTCGGACGCGCCGGGGTGATGGAGGTCGCGCAGCGCACCTGGATTTCTTCGACCGCGGCGACGGAGAGCACGGGGCTCGCCGCCGCGAAAGCCGTGCTCGAATGGCATGAGCGCACCGACGTGCCAGAGCGCATGGCGATGGCTGGTGGCATGTTGCTGCAAATCATCGGGACGGCGTTGTCCGAGTCGCCATGGGTCGGCGTGCGCGCCGAAGGGCCGCCGATGATGTGGCGACTGGTGTCCGATGCCCCCGACGCGCTCGACGCACTGGTGGCGGTGGCAGCCCGCTACGGACTGCTCCTGAAGCGCGGGGCCTACCAGTTCGGCGCCATCGCCCACGATGAGGTGGCGCTCGAACAGGTGGTGCAATTGATGCCGCAGATCATGCAGTCGCTGCTGCCTGGCCCACGACGCGTCGAGGAGTAAAACAATGACGACGGTGATCGACGTACACGCCCACTTTCACACCCCCTCGAGCAACCGCAGCGACTGGCAGCGCTACAATGCCTCCCGGCTGGACGCCGGCGATCGCATCGGCGTCGTCTGTCACGTCGCCTCGGTGCTCGGATCGTGGGGCGCCACCTCGCCCACGTACTTCGCGTCGCCCGACGATCAGACGCGCGCCAACGACTGGATGTTCGACTTCGCCGACGAACAGTCGCCGCGCGTGAAAGCCTGGGTGGCGGTGAATCCGAACTACACCGCGCATGCCCTCGCCGAGATTGAGCGCGGGATCGCGCGCGGGGCGATCGGCATCAAACTCGCGGCCGGCCGTCGCGCCGATGACGCCTTGCTCGACGACATCGCGGCAGCGGCGGCGCAATATGGCGTGCCGGTGCTGCAGCACATCTGGCAGCATCGACGTCGTGACTGGCCGAATCAGGACGCCTCCGATGGCATCGAACTGGCTCGGCTCGCGGCGCGTCATCCGCGCACGACATTTCTGCTGGCGCACATCGGCGGGGGCGGCGACTGGGCCCACACCAATCCAGCGGTGCGCGACCTCGAGAATATCGTGATGGATCTGTCCGGCAGCGGCATCGATCGCGGGATGATCGACGACGCCCTACGCTGGGTAGGCGCGCGTCGCTTGCTCTGGGCGGCCGACCTGACACTCTGTACCGGACTCACGAAGCTGCGCGCACTGCCCTACACCGGGGCGTCCGACGACGACCTGTCCGACATGTATTGGCGAAACGCCGTCCGCCTCTTTCCCGCGGGCGCCTTCACCGATGCGCTGTCGCGTGTAGGCGCGACGCCAGGAGCGACCGTATGACGAGCTCATCTATGGCAGACACGCGTCCGGTCGACGTCACCAGCTGGATTGGGGGGTACCCGTTCCGCGAGGTGCCACACCCCGACCCGGAGATCCTGGTCCGGGTCCTCGATCGCGAAGGCTTCGCCGCTGCATGGGTCGGGCACCTGCCTGGTGCCTTCTACCGAGATCCGGTGCCGTCCAACCGCGCGCTGTACACCGCGGTTGCACCGTTCGCCGGTGTGCTGCTCCCGGCGCCGATCGTCCGTCCCGATTGGCCGGGATGGACGGAGATGCTACGGGATGCGGTCAATGCCGGGGCGCCGGCGGTCCGAGCGTATCCGGCTCAGTGGGGGCTCGGGCCCGGGCATCCCGCTATGGCGGAGCTCGCGTTCGCCTGTGGAGAGGCCGGGGTCGCACTGCACGTCACGGTCCGTTTCGAGGACCTCCGGCAACGGCACCTCATGGATGGTGCCGGCGACGTCCCCGCCGCGACCCTACGTGCGTTGGCGCGGTTGGCCGGTTCGCACTGTCATCTCGTGGTCGCGGGTGCCGGTCGCGAGCTGATCGAGGAAACACACTGGGGGCTGACCCCGCCTGAGCAGCAGCGGGTCTTCTACGATTTTGGGTGGGTCTGGGGGCCGCCAGAGGACCATTTCGCGCACCTGATCGCGACCATCGGCGCCGAACGGCTGGCGTGGAGTAGCTGGTGGCCGTTGCGTCTGACACAGCAGTCGCGGGCCCTCGTTGACCTGTTACCGCCCTACACGCCGTCCCCGCGTGCTGAGCCGAATTTGGCCGACGGCCGCTCGATTTTTGGAGCCGCGAGGTGTGCCGCCAAGTCCAGACCTGCCGCTGAACATCGCGCGGGAACCACGTCGGCGACCAATCGTTGATGCTGCGAGTGGAAAGTTCCGTCAAACCGTCGCGTTGTGGTACGCGAACACTTGCGTACAAATACGGTGACGGGCATACTTCCCGCTTGCAAAAATCGGGTTGACACAGACTTACACGCATGACTTCGGCTTCAGTTCGTCACCAACCCATCCGGTGCGCGCTCACCGTTGGGGTTGTGCGTAACGCGTGTCTTCCGCAACCAACGCCTTCCCGGCCCCAAAGTCGATGACGGTTAAGAAGAAGTGGACGGTGATTCCTGCGTTTCTCGCGCTTGCGGCAGCGGCCACGCTGCTGTCGGCCTACAGCGGCGCGTCATCGTCGCAAGGCCTGCGCGTCGAACAACCCGTCAAATTCGTTCACGCGCCGCACGTGGCGAAAGCTGGCATGAACTGCCTGTACTGTCACAGCGCCGCGAACAAGTCGCCCGATCCGGGCAACGCCGCCGTCTCGACGTGCATGGGCTGTCACCTCATCGTGAAGCCACAGGCGCCCGAGATCAAGAAGGTCGCGGCCTTCTATGCGAAGGGGCAAGCGATCCCCTGGAATCGCGTGCACAAGGTGCCTGACTATGTGCAGTTCCCGCACATGCGTCACGTCAACGCCGGTGTCACCTGTCAGACCTGCCATGGCCAGATCCAGAAGCAGGGTGCTCAGGGACCCGACACCAACTACGTGCCCGTACAGCAGGTGAACTCGCTCAATATGGGCTGGTGCATCAACTGTCACGTGAAGGGCTACAAGCCCGCTGAAGGCGCTCGCCTGGCCGGAATGCCGGTTACGCCCGAGCTGGAAGCAGCGCCGCCGAAGAAAGCGCGCTACGATTGCGCGACCTGCCACTACTGATCGTCATCTGACCCTCGACCACGGGGCCACGGCGCGTAGTCTGCGCGCCGCATGCCCTGTGCAGCCGCCCGGAGCGGAGTGACTGCATGAGCACTGAAGCGGGGACCGGCGTTAAGCGCCGAGAATTCCTCAAGATCCTAGGCGCCACGGGTGCGACGACCGCGGTGGTGGGCTGCTCCTCCGAAAAGGTGGGGAAGCTCATTCCGTACGTCGCGTCACCTGACAACACCGTGCCGGGCGTGTCGCAGTATTACGCGACCACCTGCCGCGAGTGCGCCACGGCTTGCGGCGTCATGGCCGAAGTCCGCGACGGCCGTCCGATCAAGCTGGATGGCAATCCCGACCACCCCATGAGCCGCGGCGCGATCTGCTCCGCTGGCCTCTCGGCGGTGCAGGGGTTGTACAATCCCGATCGCTATCGCACGCCGATGATTCGTGAGGGCAACGCCCTCAAGCCCACCACGTGGGACAAAGCGTACGAGCTGCTCGCCCAGAAGATCGGCGAGGTCAAGAGCCGCACGCAGGCGTCCAACGTGGTGTTCGTGAATCAGCACGAGTCGGGCACCTTCCCGGGCTTCCTCGATCAGTGGCTCTCGGCACAGGGTATGCCGGCGCATTTCAGCGTCGACTCCGCCGCCCCACTGGCTACGATTGCAGCCAATCAGAAGGCGTACGGCACCGCATGGCCGGCGCTTGATTTCAACGCCGCGAAGCTGGTGATCAGCTTCGGTGCGGACTTCCTCGACGGCTGGGGACACAGCGTCCCTCAGCAGCTCGATTGGGCCGACGCCCGTGCCAAGCTGGAAGGCGCGCCGCGTCTCGTCTATGTCGGCGCTCGCCGCTCCCTCACCGGCCTCAACGCCGATCAGTGGATCGCCGCGAAGCCGGGCAGCGAAATGGAGATCTGCGCCGCCCTCAGGGGGTCGGGCACGATGGCCGCTGCCGCCGATGCCTCGGGCGTGCCGGTGGCCACCCTTGAAGCGCTGGCGAAGGCCGTCGCCAACGCCGGCAACGGCGTGATGGTCATCTGTGGCATAACCACCGCGAATGCCGTCGACTGTGGCGTCATGGCGGCCGAGATCAACAAGAAGGCTGGGGCCGTCGGTGTCACCATCAAGCCGGCTGCTGGTCACGCCGGGTACAACGGCCTCGCGTCCTACGCCGATCTGGCGGGCGCGGTGGCCAAGATGGGCGCCGGTAGCGTGCCGCTCGCCTTCGTGCGGGGGGCCAACCCCGCCCACACCATGCCCAAGTCAGCCGGCTTCGCCGCTGCCTTCGCCAAGGTGCCGTTCAAGGTGTCGTTCTC
>Ga0114970_10003248_pt1 | contig 12009 bp, 10 predicted proteins | sample M_140205_XF_Meta_FD_87030 | JGI IMG/M metagenome (GOLD analysis project Ga0114970, IMG submission 87030) | Freshwater microbial communities from Lake Montjoie, Canada to study carbon cycling - M_140205_XF_MetaG | ecosystem: Environmental > Aquatic > Freshwater > Lake | place: Lake Montjoie... | reverse complement strand
GTCCACGGCCACGCTGCCGCGGGCGGACAACAAGGAGTTGCCGTTGCCACTGCTGCCTGACTTGATGAGCGCGGCAAGATCCGTCGCCTTGGCGTAGTTCACCTGCAAGTACTCGCCACGCAACGGCGCCAGTTCCTGCACTTCCTTGCGGGCCTGCAAGTCTGCCTTCTCGCGGGCTGCCAGTTCTTCGGCTGGGCCCACCAGAATGACGTTGTCTTGCTTGCGCATGTCGAGACCCTTGGCGCGCATGACGATGTCGAGCGCTTGGTCCCAAGGCACGTTCTGCAAGCGCAGCGTGACGTTGCCGTTCACCGAGTCGCTGACGACGATGTTTTGACCGCTGGTATCTGCCAGCAGCTGTAGCACCGCGCGCACTTCAATGTCCTGGAAATTCAGGGTAAGGCGCTCGCCGACGTATTCCTTGCGGTCATCCGCAGCGACCTTTGCCTTCGTCGGCGGCTTTACTTCGACTACGTATTGGTCATCGCTTTGATAGGCCAACTGTTCGAAGTCGGCGCCGGCAGCAATAACCACACGCGCCTTGCCCTCGGCACGCAAGGCGTCGATATAGGTGACGGGCGTGGCGAAGTCCGTGACGTCATAGCGGCGCGCCAAGGCTTCGGGCAACTCGGCGCCAATGAAGTCGACCACTACTTGACCACCTTCCTGGCGGACGTTTACCGGCGTATGGGCATCCGACAGGCGCACGATGACGCGGCCTGAGCCCTCCGGCCCACGGCGGAAGTCGATGTTCTCCAGGCGACGGCCTGTCGCAGCACCTGCCATGCTGTTGCCAGCCACCACTGCGGCTGGCGCGGACGCGGCCACGCCACCACTGCTAGCGGCAGCGCCGACGGTCAGCAAGATGCTGTTGCCATCGACGGTAGCCTCGTAGGGCACGAGAGCATCCAGATTCAACACCACGCGCGTACGGCCACCGGCCTCGCCGGCTACTAGGCTATCGATACCACCGGCCTTGACGTCAATGCGACGCGACGGCAGCGCCAGCGACACACCCGGCAAGTCCAACGAAATACGTGCCGGCTTGTCGATGGTAAACGCGAGCGGTTGCGGCGCCGGGCCACTGGTACGCAGGCGGAACTGCATCTGCTGTCCGCCCAAGGCTTGGAAATCTACCGCCTCGAGTCGGTTGGCGGCGGAGGTTGCCGTGTCCTGGGCGTTGGCCGGCACGACGAGCGCACCGAAAAGGACCAGCGGCAGGGCGGTTAGCGTGGAGATTAGCCAGCGACCGGCTTGCCGGCCCGTGCTCCATCCCGTGCTTTCAGTGTTGCGCTTCATGACCTTGCCTCTCCAGCATTCAGTTCTAGAGCCCGACGCTGGCGGGTCGTTCAATGAACCCGCCCAGCCCGTCAGGCACGATCTCGGTGAGCGAGATTTTCGCTTCCGTAATGGCCGAAATGCGGCCGTCCGCCTGGCCCAAATAGTTGCCTATCGCCACGCGATGGACCAAACCATCTTTGGTCTGTACCAGACCGAGGACGCGACCACCTTGACGCAGGGTTCCCACCATGCGCAGCGTATCGAGCGAGTACTGCTCGAGGAACTCGCGCGTCCGCGACGAGTCCGGGCGAATACCGCCAGCGGCGCCAGCACCGGAATCGCCTGGCTCGAACGGCGAGCGAACTCCGGCCGGGTCGTAGTTGTAGGTTTCGTAAGGTTTGATCTCGGGCAGCGGCTCGATACGCCCACCCGGTCGCTTCTTGATTTCGGCGACATGCTCCTGCATTTCGGCGCTGCCGCCGCCGCAAGCGGACAAGAGCGTGGCGACAGCAGCCAGCAACAGCAGACGCTTCATGGCGTTGCTCCGTTGCGCTTGCCCTTCTTGCTATCCGCAGACATTTCGTCGTCTTCCAGATAGCGATAGGTCTTGGCGGTAAGGTCCAACACCAGTTGGTCGGTACCCGCGGACTTCTGCGATTCCGGCTGAATCTGGATATCGTGCAAGGTGACGATGCGCGGCAGCGCGGCGATGCCACTGACGAAATTGCCGAACTCGTGGTACGAGCCGGTGAGACGAATCTTGATGGGCAGTTCAGCGTAGAAGTCTTGCTTCAACTCAGCACCCGGCTGGAAGAGCTTTTCATCCAAGCCGGCACCGTTGCCTGTCTGGGAAATATCCACGAGCAGGTTCGGCACCTCGGTACGGCCCGGCAACTGACGCAACATGGCGCCGAACGAGCGCTCCATATCCTTCAGTTGGGAACGGTAGGCGGCGAAGTTGGCTGCCTGATGCTGCTTCTGTTCGAATTCTGCCCAGAGTTGGCCCTGCTCGGTCTGCACCTGTTCGTACTCGTCCATCTGCGTGTTGTAGATGAGGACCATGCCGAACAGGAACGACGCCACGACGAAAACGAAGGAGGCAACGATAACGCGGATGCCGAGCGGCCAGCGACCCGGATCGCGCCAGTCGAGCGTCTGGAATTGTTCGATGAGGTTCACGGCGACACCTCCGTTCGGGGCCCCGGGCGACGCTTGCGGGTACCCGGCAAGGTATCGGCATCGGGCTCCAGACCCTTCTGCATCACGGTAAGCACGAACTCGGCACCACCAGCGCCCGTACCGCTCTTGGTTTCAATGAGTTGCAGTTCGGGCGAACCGATCCAATCGGAGGCCTCGATGTTGCGCATGAAGGTGGAAACCCGGGTACTGGACTGCGCCATGCCCCTAACTTCCAACTTGCGGCCAGTCTGGTGGACGGAAGTGAGGTAGACGCCGTCCGGCAGCGTGTGCATTAGTTGGTCGAACACATGAACAATTTCCGGGCGGCTGCGCTGCAGACGCTCGATGATGGCCATGCGGGCCAGCAAGCGCTGCTTCTGTGTCTCGAGGCCACGTATTTCCTTGATGTCCCCGTCCATCGCGGCGATTTGCGCGCGGAGGAAAGCATTGCGCTCGCGCTGGCTGTTGGTCATGCCACCAACCACCAAGCTGCCCAAGAAGGCTACGAGGAAACCCGCGGACACTGCCGCTACTACCGCCAACTGGAACTGGCGTTTGCGGCGCTGGCGTTCTTCTGAACGCCAGGGAAGAAGGTTAATGCGTGGCATCAGTCAAAGCTCCGCAGTGCGAGCCCGCAGGCGGTGAGCAACGCCGTGGCGTCCTTGCGCACGCCCTGCGACTTGGCCTTGCCCGAAACCTTCATCTGGCCCAGCGGGTCACCACGCTCGGCGGGAATTCCGACCCGACTGGCGATGACGTCGGCCACACCAGGGATGTTGGCACAACCGCCGCATACCAAGATTTGTTCCGGCTGTTCACGGCCACTGCCGGACGCCAGATAAAACTGCAGGCTACGGCTAACCTGCTGAGTCATGTCATCGATGAACGGGTCTAGCACTTCCGGCTGGTAGTTGGAAGGCAGGCCGCCCTCCTTTTTGGCGCGTCCGGCTTCTTCCATGCTCAGCCCGTAGGTGCGCATGATTTCTTCGGTGAGCTGCTGCCCACCGAAGGCGAAATCGCGGGTGTACACCACCTTGAGGTCATACAGAACACTGAAGGTGGTGGTGCTGGCGCCGAAATCTACCACCGCCACCGTGCGGCCAAGACCGCCATCCGGCATGTGGTGGGTGAGTAGACGACAGGCATTTTCCAGCGCGAACGCTTCCACATCTACCAGCTTGCAGTTAAGCCCTGCAGCAGCCACGGCAGCCATACGCTGCTCGACATTCTCGTTGCGAGTGGCCACCAAGAGGATGTCGTTCATCTCCGGGTCTTTGGCGGAAGGCCCAATGACCTCGAAGTCGTAGGCGACGTCTTCCATAGGGAACGGGATGTACTGGTCCGCCTGTAGTTCCACTTGCGTTTCGAGGTCCTGCTCCGACAAGGAGCGCGGCATCTGGATGACCTTGGTGATGGCAGCATCACCGGAAATGGCCACCGCCACATCGCCTACGCGGGCACCGGAACGCTTGACGGCACGGCGAATGACCTCGCCGACGGCATTCGCGTCGACGATGTTCTTCTCGCTGATGGCGCTATGCGGCGTTGCCTCGGCAGCATAAGACTCCACGCGGTACTGACCACCGGACAGCGACAGCTCCACCAGCTTGATGGAGGAGGTAGTGATGTCCAACCCGATGAGGGGTGGGCGCTTGGCAAACGCGAAAGCCGACAGAAAGCGGTTCATATTTCCTTTGGCATCAATCGCTTGAGCGCGATGGCGACCGGAATTTCTAGGTTTCCTACGCAACTATATAGCAAGTCACCCGGAAATTTCATCCACTTTGGCGCAGATTGGGCTGAACTATGCATAATCGTCCCCCTTGCCGCAATGTCTGGATGCTATTTCTTTGAAACCCGTCCATATTCGTCTGCTCTCCTGGGCTGCCAGTCTTGCTGCCGGTGGTATCGCCTCGGTATTGCTTCTGGGCATAGGCACTTACTACTACTTGGCCCCCGGCCTGCCGGATGTAGAAGCACTCCGGGACATGCGTCTGCAACTGCCCTTGCGCGTTTACAGCCGCGACGGCCAATTGTTGGCACAGATCGGCGACCAGCGCCGCGTGCCAGTGAAATTCACCGAAATTCCGCCGCATGTGGTGCAAGCGTTCATCGACGCGGAAGACGATCGCTTCTTCCAGCACGGCGGCATCGACATCATGGGCCTGACGCGGTCGCTGCTGCTGGCAGTGCTGCACGGTGAACTGTCACAGGGCGGCAGCACCATCACGCAGCAATTGGCGCGCAACGTTTTCCCCATCGGGCGCGAAAAAGAACTGAAGCGGAAGCTCCGTGAAATCTTCCTGTCGTTCCGCCTCGAGTCCGAATTCTCGAAGCAGGAAATCCTCACCCTCTACTTGAACAAGATTTATCTCGGCGAAAAGGCCTACGGCGTCGCCGCGGCCGCCGAGACCTATTTCGGCAAGAGCCTCGACGACCTGACCATCGCCGAAGCCGCCACATTGGGCGGTCTGCCACAGCGTCCGGCGCGGGTGAACCCCGTGGCCAACCCGGAAGCGATGCGCCATCGGCGTGCCTATGTGCTGCGCCGCATGTATGCCAAGAGCCATATCAGCGAAGAGGAATATACGGCGGCACTGGATGCGCCGATGCAGTCGCGCGCGCACAGCGCGGGCGCTGGCGTGGACGCTCCTTATGTCGCGGAAATGGTTCGCACCGCGCTGTTCGAGCAATACGGCGAAGCGCTGTACACCGACGGTTACCGGGTCACCACGACCGTGGATGCGCGCCTGCAACGCGCCGCCGATGTCGCCCTGCGTTCTACACTGCTCGAGTACGACCGCCGCCATGGCTGGCGCGGGCCGGTGGCGCGTGGCGTGAAAGCTAGTGACGAAGAGAGCTGGCGCGAGACTTTGGTGGATGTGCCACGTACCGGCGGCCTGGTGCCGTCGATTGTCACGGGCGTCGCCGCACGCACCGTCGAGGTGTACACGAAAGATGGCGAACACCGCCAAATCGACTGGGAGCAAGGGCTGGTGTGGGCCCGCAAGCCAGGGGTGCGGGCAGGTGTCGGCCCTTCGCCGAAGACTGCTGACGAAATCGTCCGTCGTGGCGACATCGTCTACACGCTACCCGCCGGCGAGGGCCGCGCACTGCTGGTTCAGGTGCCCGCCGTGCAGGGTGCTTTCGTGGCGCTCGACCCCGAAGATGGTGCCGTCATTGCCCTGAGCGGCGGCTTCGACTACACCGCCAGCAAATTCAACCGTGCCGTGCAGTCGCGGCGTCAGGTGGGTTCGTCCTTCAAGCCCTTTCTTTATTCCGCCGCGCTAGACCAAGGGTTCACGCCCGCCAGTATCATTCTCGACGCCCCGGTAGTCTATGAAGGTGGTGGCGACATCCCCGACTGGCGTCCGGAAAACGATAACGGCGAATTCAGCGGCCCAACGCGCTTGCGCGAAGCGCTGGTGCGCTCCCGCAACCTGGTCAGTATCCGTATCCTGCGCACGCTCGGTATCGAGCCGGCCACCGAGACCATCACGCGCTTCGGTTTTACTCGCGAAGAAATGCCGCAGAACCTGACGATGGCGTTAGGCACAGCGCAGATTGCGCCGCTTCGCGTTGCCACGGGCTTTGCCGTCTTCGCCAATGGCGGCTACAAGGTGGACCCCTATCTCATCGAACGCGTGGAAGGTCCGGACGGCAAACTGCTGCAGCAAGCGCGCCCCCGTGTGGTCTGCCGCGATTGCGCCGGCACTGCGCCCGCGGAACTTTCTACCACCACGCCTTTGCGTACCATCGAAGAAGGTCCGGGCGTTACGCGTCTGGCCGACGTGGGCGCTACTGGCGCGCGCATCGACGCGGATCATCAAGCATCACGCGTGCTCGATGCTGCCAATGCCTACTTGATGACTGACATGATGCGGGATGTCATCCGCCGCGGCACCGCTATGCGTGCGCTGGCACTGAATCGCACGGATCTCGCCGGCAAGACGGGCACGACCAACGACAAGCGCGATACCTGGTTCTCCGGCTTCAACGCCGACCTCGTGGCCACGGCGTGGGTGGGCTTCGACCAAGAGCGCACGCTCGGCGCGAACGAAGAAGGCGGCCGTACTGCGCTCCCCATGTGGGTATCATTCATGCACGAAGCACTGCGCGGCGTACCCGAACACCGTCTGCCGCAACCCGACGGCATCGTCACGGCGCGCATCTCGCCCGTCACGGGCATGCTGGCCAGCGCCAACGACACCGATGCCATCACCGAACTGTTTCTGGCCGGCCACTTGCCGCCAGCGGCCGCTGGCACACCCGGGGCCCAGCCCACGCCGGGACAGGACGATGCACAGCCGCCAGAGGAGCCCCTGTTTTGACCCGCTACGCCGGCACCCGTGGCGATGCCTTGCGCCGCACACTGGCGGTGGAGGCTGCACGCCTGATGGCGGAACACGGTATCGACGATTTTGGCTTCGCCAAGCGCAAGGCAGCGGAACGCTTCGGCACTTTCGAGGGCGCTGTGCTGCCGAGCAACGCCGAAGTGGAGGCCGCGCTGCAGGAATATCAGCGGCTATTCGAAGCGGACTCGCACGGCGAGACGCTCTACGTTCTGCGACAAACCGCCGTCACCGCCATGGAACTCTTGGCGGATTTCGCACCGCGACTCGTCGGCCCCGTGCTCACGGGAACCGCCACCCGCAACACCGAAGTGCAATTGCACCTGTTCGCGGAACGCACTGAAGCCGTGACCATCCGGCTGCTCGATACCGCCATTCCACACGAACTGGTGGAAAGGCGCGTGAAGGTACGCGCCGACGAATGGGTGCTGACGCCGGCCGTGCGTCTAACTGTGGACGATATCCCGGTGGACGCGCTGGTCTTCGGGCGCGACGGGCAGCGGCAATCACCCCTGTCGCCTACCGATGGCCGCCCAGTGCGGCGCGCCAGCATCGACGACGTGCGCGCCTTGCTGGTCGAATAGTCGGGAGCAAGCTCCCTCCCACAAGGCTCGCGACGCTTAGTCGCCGGTAACCGGGTGCGGGTAATGCAGCGGCACTACATGCTGTTGCGGCCACAGGGTGCGCTTGTTCGGCAAGATGTAATCCGGGCCCAGCGGGTTTTCCGGGTAACACACCATCGCTGGCGCCAAGTGCGGCACGCTGTGCCCCGGGCCCTTCTCCCATTCGGCTTGCCACGACAGCACGTAGTCCAACCGACGGATCTTCCACACGCCGTTTTCGCGCACGTATTCGTTTTCGTAAACGCCGGCCTCGAAGAACTGCGAAGGCAGTTCGTCTTTCTTCACGCAGGTGTCGTGCGGGCCGCCGAGCAGCAAGCCGCGGAAGCGGCCCTTCGCGGTGTTGCGGTCCGGCGCCACAGTGATGACCGGTTGCATCTGATAGTGATCGAGCAGAAAGCCGTCCAGCGGCGCGTTTTTGCCGCCGGTGAAGTATTCGCCGAACCAAGTGCAGTAAAGGCGCCGCGCGCCTTCCTTACCTTGGTAGACGCCCGACAAAAACGTCGTTTCGCTATCCTCGGCGAACAAGTCCACCACGCGGTCATACATGCACTTGTCGATCCAGTAGCCATACGTGTAGTGCAAGCGCTGGATGGCATTCACATCTTCCAGCAAGGCGGCGCGGTGCTCCACCTCGGCAAGGCGCGCGGACAACGCCGCCACGGTAGCGGCCAAGTCTGGCGAATTCTCGGTAGTGCTCATGCCTTGTCTCCTTCAGCCTGGTCCGCGGTCGCGGCCATTTCATCCCAGTTCCAGTCCACATCCACGTAGCGGCCAGCCAAAGCGTCGTACTGCCCTGCTGCCATTGCCACCACGCGTTCGCCGCACTTTTCCAGCACAGGCGCCGGATCTACGTTCGCGACCCAATCGCGCAGGATGTCGAGCATGCCCGGCAGGTGTTGCTGTGCAGCCGGCGAAGCGAGCGTGCCATGCGCAAACGCCGTCGGCGCATCACCGGGCTGCAGCGCAAACACACGAACGCCTTGGTCTTTGACTTCCGCATCGAGATGCGCCGCCCAATTCACCTGCGCAGCTTTTCCCACTACGTAAGCCGACAGGCCCGGCTGGAACAGGGTGGCCGCACGGCTGGCAATATTGATGATGCGTCCGCTACCCGCTGCGAGCATGGTGGGCAGCACGGCATGGGCGGCGATGAGTGGCGCGTAAAGATGCACTTTCTGCGCGGCCCACCACTCGTCCGGGTCGGTCGCTGCCATGGGCCCGAAGGGGCCAGCGGTACCGGCGTTGTTCACCAGCAGCGTCACTTGGCCGAAAGCCCCAACCGTAGCTGCCACTGCCGCTTCCACCTCGGCCCGCGAGGTCACATCGGCGCGCATAGCCAGCGCGCGGCCACCACGTTCGCGGATACCCGCCGCCACCTGTTCCACTTCCGCGCCGCTGCGCGCCAGCAAGGCCACGGCAGCGCCGGCCGCCGCGAGTGCCTCGGCAATGGCACGGCCAAACCCACGCCCGGCCCCGGTAACCAGCGCCACTTGCGCGTTGAGCAACGGTTGCATTGGTTTCCCCTTCGTACGATTCACCGGCAGGGTACCCTGCCAGACTGCAGAGTAGCCATGTCCATGGCACAACACCCTGTGCAGAGTGCACTGGAACAAGTCTGGGAGTGAGCGATGCGCGAACTGCAAGGCAAAGTGGCTTTCGTGAGTGCCGGGGTCTCCGGGCTCGGGCTCGGTATTGCCAAGGCGTTGGCGCATGCCGGCGTGCGTTTAGCGCTGAGTTACCGCAACAGTGCGCACCGCGATGCAGCTGCGGAGTGGTTCGCCGCCACAGGGCATCCGGCGCCTCTCATGCTCCCCCTCGATGTGCAAGACCGCGCTGCCTTCGCGGCCGCGGCCATTCAGGTAGAGCGGCACTTCGGGAAAGTACATCTGCTCGTCAACAACGCGGGCGTTAGCGTCTTCGGGCCTACGGACACTGCCACCTATGCCGATTACGACTGGATCATGGGCGTGAACGTCGGTGGCGTGGTGAACGGCTTGGTCAGCTTTCTGCCGCGCCTCAAGGCGCACGGCGAAGGGGGGCATGTGGTGAACGTGGCCTCTATGGCCGCTTATCTTTCCGGACCCCAAGCCGGTATTTACACCGCTTCGAAGTTCGCCGTCCGCGGGCTTACCGAAAGCCTGCGCTACAACCTGGCGCCCCACGGAATCGGCGTGTCGCTCATGTGCCCGGGCCTGACGCGCACGAATGCTTGGGATTCGGCGCTACGTCGCCCGGCCCAATTCGGCGACAGCGGGCTAGGCCCGGTGGACCTAGCGCAACTGCAGACATTCGGTGGCGCCTTTGAGCTCGGCATGGACCCCGATGAAGTGGGCCGCAAAACGGTCGAAGGCATTCGCGAAAACCGTGCGGTCATTTTTTCGCATCCGGAATTCGCCGACGATTTCCGCGAAATTTACGAGGCGAGCGTGGCTGCGCTACCGGTGGAACCAGTGCCGGAAGGAAGAGCCCATATTGAACAACTACGGCGCGCAGCAAACCGCGCTGCAGCCAATGGTCAGATCGTCGGGCTCGACGACCTGACCTGAGCAACCCAGCGTTGGGGCCACGCCGAGCCCCGACGCCACTGCCTGCTTACTTCGCAGCGTCGAGCGCTGCCTGCGGCACCCACCAGCCATGCACTTGCTGTCGCAAGCGGAACGGCAGCGCCACCTTGGCAATGGGGCCCTTGCCGATGGCATCGGCCTCCAGCACCCAGAGCGCGTGCTTGAAGTCGTCTTCGGCCACTTGCTGGTCTACCACCACGAGCAGCCACCCACCGTGAGCAGGGTCCTTGGCGGGAACATGCTGCGGTTCGTTGAACGCCCACCCGGCACCTAACGGCAGAGCGTCGATGCGCCCCGTGTGCGGTTCCACGCGCAGCAGCAGGTTGCAGGCAGCGTTCACGGGACCGGCCGGAAGGGGCGGGCCGGCCTGCGGGTCGACGGTGATATACCAACCGCGCGTATAAGGACGGCCGTGGTCGGCATCGGCGATTCGCGGCAAGTCGCCCGGAGGGCCAAGGCCACGTACGGCAAGGTTGGGCGCCGGGTCGGCGAGGTTGAAGCTCCAGCGCAGCAAGCCGCCTTGAATGTCCTGCATCGACTTGTTAATGCCACTGTCTTCACGAATGAAAGGAAAGCCGTTGGTGTCGGACCAGCAGAAATCCATGTGAACGGTATCGCCTTCGTCGAAGCAATTCATGACGTGATACGCGGACGAGCCCGGCGGCCCCGGAAACCAGCGCATGGCTTCCACCTTGCCGTAGCGCGGCATGATGCCCACCCAGCAAGGCGTGTTCTGCTCGTGCACCCAGTGCGGGCCACCCGCCTTCAAGCGGTCGATGTCTACGGTGGTGGGGAACACCGGGAACACCACGTGGCGCTCGGTGAGGCCCATGTCATGGACCATGCCGCAGTAAGGGGCATCGAAGAACTGTTCCGACTGCAACTGCCCGTCCTTGTCGACGATGAAGTAGCTCATCGTCTTCGAACCCAGGCCCGTGGCTTCGTAACCGAACGAGAACATCTCGCCGGTCACGGGGTCAACGCGCACATGGGCTGTCATCGTTTCCGACTTCAGCTTGCCCGCGTAATCCCAGGAGCCGTAGGTCTCGAGCGTGTGCGGATTCATGCGGTAGGGTCGGCCGTCTTCCTTCGTAGCGAGCAGGTAGCCACCGTGGAACACGGGCGTCGTGTTCGCCACGGTGCGGTCCACTCCTGCCACGGACGGGTCGTCAGTGAACGGGTTGCGGTAGCGGCCGAACAGGCTGCGACCGGCTTTTTGCTCGGCCACATAGCGAGCCGTGTGTACGTAGCGAAGGTCATGGTCCACGGCGGTGGCGCCATCGGGCCCTTCCGTGAAGAGGAACTTCGCCACCATGCCATCCGCCGACAGCAAGGTGTGGCCGGCGGTCATGGGCGGGTGGGCGGGGTCCGGCACGGAGCGGAAGAACGCGCCACGGATGTCCGCCGGGATGACGCCCTCCACGGCCAAGTTCCGCACGCTGGATTCGGTGCGGATGGGCGTGTTCAGGCCACGGAATTCGATTTCGTCGGGAAAGCTTGGCTTCGGCATGGCGCAGTCCTCGTTGGAAGCAGCAACCATACCATTTGTGATGATGAGCGCGAAGCCTTGTGGGAGGGAGCTTGCTCCCGACGAACCCCGTCAGCCGCGATTGGCGATGTCGGCGTAGTCGCGCTTGCCCGAGCCGGAGTACAGCTGGCGGGGGCGGCCAATCTTCATGCCCGGGTCCGCGATCATTTCCTGCCAGTGCGCCACCCAGCCAGCGGTGCGAGCGATGGCGAACATGACCGTGAACATGGAGCGCGGGATGCCGAGTGCGCTGTAGATGATGCCCGAGTAGAAGTCGACGTTCGGGTACAACTTGCGCGACACGAAATATTCGTCCTTGAGGGCGATTTCTTCGAGGCGCTGCGCCAACTCCAGCAACGGGTTGTCCGCACGACCGAGCTTGGACAGCACCTTGTGGCACATGCCGCGAATAATCTTGGCGCGCGGGTCGAAGTTCTTGTACACGCGGTGACCAAAGCCCATAAGCTTCGTGTTGTCTTCCT
>Ga0114970_10003247_pt1 | contig 12012 bp, 11 predicted proteins | sample M_140205_XF_Meta_FD_87030 | JGI IMG/M metagenome (GOLD analysis project Ga0114970, IMG submission 87030) | Freshwater microbial communities from Lake Montjoie, Canada to study carbon cycling - M_140205_XF_MetaG | ecosystem: Environmental > Aquatic > Freshwater > Lake | place: Lake Montjoie... | reverse complement strand
CTCGCGGTCGCGCAAGATTTTGCCGCGGCCGGCGCCACCTGGTTACACGTTGTTGATCTCGATGGCGCGAAAGACCCCTCTAAGCGCCAAACGGCCCTCGTGGAGCAACTCGCCCAAGGGAGTAAGCTTAAGGTGCAAACCGGCGGGGGGATTCGCGAAACCGCCCAAATTACCGCCTTACTGAGCGCGGGTGCGCACCGGGTCATCATCGGTAGCCTCGCCGCCAAACAACCAGAACTAGTGACTGCCTGGCTCCAACAATTTGGACCTGAGCAAATTATTTTAGCGCCTGATGTCCGCCTTGATGAAGCCGGCATCCCCCGCGTGGCGGCAGCGGGATGGCAAGAAAGCACGGGGCTGGCGCTGGATGATTTTATCAACCGCTTCCTCCCCGCTGGGCTCCGCCACATTCTCTGCACGGATATCAGCCGCGACGGGAAATTATCTGGCCCCAACTCGGCCCTTTATGCGCAGCTCGTGAAAAAATTTCCGACGCTGCACATCCAAGCCTCCGGTGGAGTGGCTTCTTTGACCGATTTACGAATACTAAAAACCACCGGCAGTGCTGGGGCGATTGTGGGCCGCGCACTTTATGAGCATAAATTTACTTTAGCGGAGGCCCTCGCATGCTAGCCCGGCGAATTATTCCCTGTTTGGATGTTCGCGCCGGCCAAGTGGTCAAAGGCACCCAGTTTCGCGATCATGAGGTCGTCGGCGATATTATCGAGCTCGCTCAACGCTACCGTGATGAAGGCGCGGATGAATTAGTGTTTTATGATATCACCGCTAGCAGTGACGGACGAACGGTCTCCACCGATTGGGTCACCCGCGTCGCCCGCGTCCTCGATATTCCTTTTTGCGTCGCCGGAGGTATTCGCTCCCTTGCAGGCGCTCGCCAAATTCTTCACGGCGGCGCCGATAAAATTTCCCTCAACTCACCCGCTTTAGAAAATCCGGCGTTAATTACGGAACTAGCCCACGAATTTGGATCCCAATGCGTCGTGGTCGGCATCGATAGCCGTGAAGAAGCCGGTGACTACTTCGTAAAACAGTACACGGGAGACCCCGACAAGACGCAGGCTACCCGCTGGCGCACGGTCGACTGGGCCCGTGAAGCGCAAAGGCTTGGGGCCGGCGAAGTCGTTTTGAATTGCATGAACCAAGATGGCATGCGCCAGGGTTATGATCTCGCCCAATTGAAGCTCGTGCGGGCTATCTTAACCATTCCGCTCGTCGCGTCCGGCGGCGCCGGTACCCCGGAACATTTCCGAGACGTTTTTCGCGAAGCCGGGGTTGATGGCGCCCTTGCCGCGTCTGTTTTTCACAAAGGCACCATCAAAATTCCCCACTTAAAAAAGCAACTGATCACCGACCACCTCTCTATCCGCCCATGAAACTCCCTAAGATTGACTGGAAAAAAGACGCCGGACTCGTGCCCGCCATCGTGCAAGACGCCGCTACTCTGCAAGTACTCATGTTGGGCTATATGAACGCAGCGGCTCTGAAAAAAACGCTAAAGACCAAACGCGTCACTTTCTTCAGTCGCAGTAAGCAACGACTTTGGACCAAGGGTGAGTCGTCGAAAAACTTTCTCCACCTCGTGAGCCTCCAGGTAGATTGCGATAATGACACGATCCTCATCACCGCCCGTCCTGATGGCCCCACCTGCCACCGCGACACGCCCAGTTGCTTCGGCAACGACGGGGCTACGGGTATTGGTTTCCTAGCGCACCTCGACCAAATCGTAGCCGATCGGATTAAGCGCGGAGATAAACAAAGCTATACGGTCCGCTTAGCAAAAGAAGGGGTCGCGCGTTGTGCCCAAAAAGTAGGTGAAGAGGGCGTCGAAACCGCTTTGGCTGCGCTCGGTTCTAATCAAAAAGAATTTACCGGCGAAGCGGCTGATCTGCTTTATCATCTCATCGTTTTGCTGCGCGTTAAAAAGCTTTCGCTCAACGCGGCAGTGGCGGTGCTGGCCAAGCGTCACGCCCCCAAGAAATAAGTTAAGCGCCGTCCGCTTTTCGCTACACAGGGGGAGGCAATCAGCCGGCTAGCTGTCGCCGGATTAAATACGCGGCCGATTCGCTTGGCCGCCCGAACCGATTAACTCGGTTATTCGCTCGATAAAAAAGCGCCCCGCCGGAGCAACCAAGCTTGGGTCATTGCCAAACCAAAATCGACCAGCGTGACACTCGCCCAGGCGGGCACCAACCAACCGCGCAAAATAGCCCACGCCGCAAAAGTGCCCGCCGCTAAGCGGAAAATTATGGTTATTTCTAGAGTCGCGCGGAGCAGCGTCCCTTTTCCGGTCAGTCGCCAACCACGCCAAGCCCATAAATAACTCGTGCCGACGGCAAAGACAAAGGCCCCCACAAAGCGTAAATAAACTAAATCTCCGTAAACTTCCTTCACCCCCATCAGGTGCAACATCAGCGCGGGGGCACCGATGAAACCCAACCCGGTACAGAAATCGAGCGCGCCAGCCGTGAAGGATAAGCCGACGGCTAATTGATTAATGGTTTTCGTCCGCATGACTGGTTATCTCCCTGCGCAAAAGCCAAGTGATTCAATTATTTTTCACCGGCCGCACTGATTTGCCCGGTAAGCTTGAAGCGCACTTTCACCTCCGGATCGACTTTTGCGATATAGGCTAATCGGATAATTTTTAGATTCCACGATCGATGATCGATCACGGTCTCCCCAGTCAGCGTATAAGTGTCATCGAGTTTGGTTAAATTAACGGGAAATTCGACGCGCTCGGTTACCCCATGGAGCGTAAGCCGGCCCGATACTTGCCCTTGGCCGTCGGGCATTAGGGCGAGATTGCCCATCTCAAAACGAGCCTCCAATAAGCTTCCGCCCAGCCATTTTAACATCGCGGTATCGCGATCGATCTTGCCGGTTTTGAGATCGGCGAAATTAAAACTAAAAATTGTTCCCTTAATCTTGCCGTTGGCGTCCAACTTGATCTTCGCATCGTAGTGATCGAGGTGGCCGGTGAATGAACCCGCCGTGGCCTTAACATCGATATCAATAAAAGAGCGCGTGGGATCTATTTTCAGGGTCCGCTCCGCGGCGCCACTCGCCAAAGGCAACAATAAGGCAAACAGCCAGGGGGTAAATATTTTCATAACTTGAGAAATAGGGAGGCTCTCCGCAGACCGCAATCTTGTCATTTTGTGCCGCCTCAGCCACGGCCGCCACGTAAAACGATCAAGCTCGCGAGATCATTTTTCTCAAATTCCTTCCAGTAACGGTCTTCGATTTTTTTTAAGCGTTCATCCGTAGAAAGTGGCGGCTCAACTCCGGGCGTCTCCATCGTCCGCTTGGCTTGATCCCCGGCTAAATCACGATCAGCTAAACGCGCGACAATTTCGTGCCAAAACGTGTCATTTTGAAATTCGCTCTGAATTTCTCGAATCCGCTCATCTTCCGCGAGTTTAGTGGCGGGCTGTAAGGTGCCATCGGCATTTTTCTCTACCAGATCGGCGCAACCGAGCGTCGACGCTAATTCGAGGAGTTTTTGATCAAAATTAAAATACCGCTTCGCCGCCGCGGTGTCTTCCCCTTGATAACCTGTCACCGCCCACATCCCGAGATGGACGAGCTCAAGGAGTTGCCGATATTCTTTAGGCGTAAAAGAGGCTTTCATCAACCGTCACGGTTACCCGCCCGCTTCACCCCGCAAGCGTGAAGTTAGCCGTGTAACGCGGCATTGACCACCCTCCCTTAGCGTGGCAACGGTTGCCTCTCTCATGTCTAGCTCTGTCGAACCCACTAACCTCATGGAAGCCATCGTCTCGCTCGCGAAACGCCGGGGCTTTATTTATTCGTCCTCCGAAATTTACGGCGGCTTTAACGGTTTCTTCGACTACGGTCCCCTCGGCGCGGAACTTAAGAAAAATATCCGCGACTGCTGGTGGAATGATATGGTGCGGCGGCGAGAAGATATTGTGGGCCTTGAGTCGTCTATTATTATGCACCCCAAGGTTTGGGAAGCCTCTGGCCACGTCGCAGGCTTCACCGATCCGCTCGTTGATTGTAAGGTTTCCAAGATGCGCTACCGGGCGGATCAGCTTTTTTTCTCTCCTGTAATCGTTGATGGAAAAACCGTCGGTTATGTCTCGGCCCTCGAAAGCGAAAAGACCACCGAGGATCTGCAGGCGGCCGCCGAATCCTTTAAACGCAAAAAGGCCCTCCAAGGCACCCTCGCGCCAGTCACCCCCAAGAATTTTACCGAAGCTCAGGAAACCGAAATTGCTTTAATTCCCTCTCCCGCCACTGGCGAGCCCGGGAGCCTAACCGCTCCGCGCGCGTTTAACATGATGTTCCAAACGAATGTTGGCGCGATGAGCGATGCCTCGTCGGTCGCTTACCTGCGGCCCGAGACGGCTCAAGGTATGTTCGTCGATTTTAAGAACGTCGTGGATACGACGCGCGTAAAACTACCTTTCGGTATCGCCCAGATCGGTAAGTCATTCCGCAATGAGATCACCCCGCGTAACTTCATCTTCCGCTCGCGAGAGTTTGAGCAGATGGAAATGGAATATTTTATTCACGAGGATGCGGACTGGGCTAAATGTCACGAAGAGTGGATTGTCTGGTGTGAAACCTGGCTAAAAAGTGTTGGCCTGCCCGATACCCACCTTTCCCGCTACACTCACCCGAAGGAAAAACTGGCGTTCTATTCTCGAGGTACCGTGGATATCATGTTTAAGTATCCCTTCGGGGTGCAGGAGCTTTGGGGGATCGCCGCCCGCGGCAATTACGACCTAACCCAACACGCCACGGCTTCCGGTAAGCCCCAGGAGATTTTTGACGAAACGACGAAGAAAAAATTTGTGCCGCATGTCATTGAACCAGCGGTGGGCGTAGATCGTATCCTCCTTGCCGTGCTTTGCGCCGCCTACGCCGTCGAAGACGTGGCGGATGAAAAGGGTAACGTTGAACAACGAACCGTGCTGCGCCTCTCGCCCCGACTGGCTCCCTTTAAGGTGGCCGTCCTTCCACTCATTAAAAATAAAGAGCTTCTCGTCGGCCGCGCCCGTGCCCTGTACACTAAGTTGAAGCGCAAATATGCGGTTTTCTATGACGATGGGGGTGCCATTGGTAAACGCTACCGGCGCCAAGACGAAGCGGGCACCCCTTGGTGTGTAACGATTGATTTTGATACGATCGAAAAACCGGGCGACACCTTTACCTTACGTGAGCGTGATTCGATGCAGCAAAAGCGCATTACTGAAGCTGAATTATTTGCGCTGCTGGACGAACACGTCTATTAAGCCCGTCGGTTGATATTTTTTATCGGTAGGTGCTGCGGTCATAATGACCCAGCGCAACTTTCTGTAATAATCGCAGGTCAAGCTGGCGCTTTGTCACTTTCTTGTCTTGGTTCTCACCCTTGTCTTCCTCCAGTCATCCTCTTCACTCCACAGATAGTGCAATCGCCCGCCACGCAGACGAATTATCGGCTTGGCTGGGAACCTTTGCTTCCGCCCAACGGCAACGCGGTAAAACTTATCAAAGAGAAGGCCGCGTTCGCGCGCTGCGCATTATTAACACCCGCGCGCTGGCTAAAGTTCAGGGCACTGAGCTGTATTCGATTCGTTTTGATCACGACGCCGCCCATGGCTGGGCTTCGGTTTGCACCTGTACGGTCGAGGTTAATTGTAAGCACGTTTACGCTGCAGGCTTAGCCCTGCTTGATCGCTTACGGGAAGCTCCCGCCGAAGAAGCTTTATCCGCAGCGACCCCCGCCGTCAGCGAATCACTCACGGCCCACGTCGCTAAAACCCTTGGACGCACCCTGAAGCGGACGGAGCAGACTTGGCTGCGCCGGCTCGCAGAAACCCACGCGCTTCTATTGCAAGGCGGCCAGCTTGATCCGTATTCGCTGAGTTGGTTACTGCCCCCTTCGCACCGGCATTTCGCTTATGGGTATAATGAGCAACCCTGGTGTGAAGGTTGGTGGGAACGCGACCAGCCTCCGACCACCCCCTTAGAGTTGTGGTCGTTTCTTGCCGTGGCCTTACAGCGCCGCCAACTGCCCTTACCAGAATTTATTCTCCCTCTAGCTGACCAAGCTGCCACCGAGGCGCGGATTGCCGCGCGTGAAAACGCCCAGAATCGACAGGAATGGACGCGCCGTTTTGAACAACTGCAAGCGGCCTTACCAGCCGCCGTCGCGGCGGATGAATTACCGCGCCCACCCCAACATGAATTACGTTTGCGCTTAAACGATCGCGCTTGGCGTTGGGAAACCCGCATCACCGCGCTGACCGTGTGGGAAGAATTACATCCCGAGACCCTTCGCCAGTGGTTAAGTGATTCTCGGCAACTTCCGTTATTTTTTGCGGAACCTGCGCTGCGGCTCGCTTTAGCTTTTCGGGATGCGGTCTTTCAACACGGCTCCGTTCAACCCACCCCGAAAGCCCGCGAATTTCGCGCCGCGCTCCACGCCGCCCTGACGGATCCTTTAGCTCGCAGTTGCCTCGTGGGCGCCGACCGCGCCGCACTCACGCTCTCCCCGACTGCTTTTGTTTGGACCCTGCGCGCGCGCGCGGGTGAGGCCAATGAACTCGAAGCTATCTTAACCTGCGCTGATGGCTCCCCTACGCCCAGCGCTTTAATTCTCTTAGAGGGATTACCAACCCCGCTCTATTTGCACGACTCGACAGTGTATCGCGGTCCACTGCCGCTCGCGGAGAAAAAAGGCGTCACCGATCCGGATGCGGCCGCCGATCCCACCCTGCCTGTGGCTTTACCGCGCACTTTACTCACTTTGCCGGCCGCCATGAGTTTTTTCCTGCGCTCAGGGACGCGGATTCCAGCAGAATTTCAGCGGCCCGTGCGCGAAGAACCGTTGCGTCCCCACCTCCGTTTGTCTTTGGAATTTCGCCCAGGGGCCGTTGGTAAGTACGACGAGGCTGAATCACAAGAGTTGCTCAACGTTGATTTCACCACCCTCACGTCCGACGGCGCTCACCGCGAACGTTACACCCCGACCGGTTGGCGAGAAATCACGGCCTTGCCGACCCCAACACCAGGCGAAGGAGAATCTCTCGTTAGCTATGACCACGCTCCGGCTCAAGCCGCGGTCGCACCTTTCTTGCACTTCGGTTTACAGTGGTCTGCTGAACACCCTCAGCAACCTTGTTGGCAGCGCCCCGTTACCGCGACGTTTGCCGATGATCTTTCCGATTGGATCGCCACGCTACCCGCTAACACGGTGTTAGAAGCCACCGACGAACTCGCTGGATTGGTCCGCGCGGCTGATGCCGCTATTTTTGCCCTCGAGGTTGAACCTGATAGCCATGCGCGCGACTGGTTCGACGTCCGTTTGGTTGTGCGCGCGGCTGATACCACCCTCACAAAAACTGAAGTAGCTTTACTCCTTGCGGCTCGCGGCGGCTTTGTGCGGCTGGAGGGTAAAGGTTGGCGCCGCCTAGCCATTGGAACTGATGAAGCCCAGCAAGCCCGTCTACTCGCGCTCGGTCTCGCAGAAAACCCGACGGCCGGTGAACATCATCGTTATCACGCCCTTCAGTTAGCTGGTGATGAAAGCCTGCGCCAAGTCTTTGATACCCGGGCATGGGAGCAATTACGGCAGCGGGCGATTGAGTTACGCGCCGTGCCGCCTCCCGCAGTGCCTGCAGCCATCACCGCCACCCTCCGCCCCTATCAACGAGAAGGTTTTGAGTTTCTCGCCTGGCTTTCTGTCCACGGCTTGGGTGGGGTGCTCGCTGATGATATGGGTCTAGGTAAAACGGTCCAGGCCCTCACCTGGCTCGTTTGGCTCGCCGAGCGTAATCCAGAAAAACCCTTTCGGGCGCTCGTTGTGTGTCCAAAATCGGTCACGACTAATTGGCCCCTCGAAGCCGCCCGCTTCGCGCCCACCCTACACCCCACGGTATTCGACCCTGCACTTCCACAGGTTCTAACCAATAAGCAAGGGAGCCAGCTCATCATCGCAAATTACGCTCAATTACGGCTCAACGCAGATAATTTTGCCGCCGGCCATTGGGATGCGGTTATTCTCGATGAAGGCCAAAATATTAAGAATCCCGGAAGTGCTACTGCGCAAGCCGCCCGCGCCCTACGTGCCTCTCATCGGGTGGTCTTAACAGGCACCCCAGTTGAAAATCGGTTGCTCGATCTTTGGAGTTTATTCGCTTTTGCCATGCCGGGATTACTTGGCACCCAGAGCGCCTTTAAACGCCTGTATGATGAACGGGTAGACCCCACCAGCGTGCGCACGCGTCTCGCGGCGCGCGTGCGTCATTTCCTCCTCCGCCGGGCTAAATCTCAAGTGGCCCGCGACCTGCCGCCTCGGATCGAAGAAGAAATTATCTGTGAACTCGAAGGAACTCAGCGGACTTTATATGATGCAGAATTAAAGCGCGCGCGCCAAATCTTGCTGGGCGTTCAAGGGTCGCGCGAGTTCGAGGCCCAACGCTTCAATATTCTTCAATCATTACTCCGCCTTCGCCAAATTTGTTGCGATCCTCGCCTTCTGGCTGGAGGGACCGCGAGCGGGCAAGCTCCCTCGAGCGCTAAACTTGATGCGCTCCTCGAAACATTGGAGCCCCTTGTCGCCGAAGGGCATAAGGTTTTGGTGTTCTCGCAATTTGTCTCTATGCTCGAATTAATTCAGGCCGAGCTCACCACGCGGGAGATTCCTCACCTCATCCTCACTGGACAGACAGAAAACCGCCAAGCGCTCGTCGACCGCTTTCAAACCGATCCCACGATACCGGTATTTTTACTTTCGCTTAAAGCGGCCGGCTCAGGCCTCAACCTTACCGCGGCAAGTTATGTTGTGCTTTACGATCCCTGGTGGAATCCGGCCGTGGAAGCCCAAGCCATTGACCGCACCCATCGAATCGGCCAACGCAATCAGGTGATTGCTTACCGCCTGCTGGCGCGCGGCACCGTAGAAGAAAAAATTCGCGCGCTGCAAAGGGATAAAGCGACAATGGCCGCTGCGGTTATTCAGGAAGAGTCTTTGGCTACCACGCTCGACCTGGAAAGCCTTCGCCAAATTTTAAGTTAATCGGGGGGGCGCTTGCCCCTCGCTAAAATCTCGCTTTGCTTGTGCCTGTGGAAAATGAGTGTCTTTTCTCCCCTGATCGACGGCATCGCTACCGCTTAATTCATCGCTGGAATCCAGGCCCGCAGGAAAAATTAATTTTGTGGATTGGCTTAAACCCGAGCACCGCCGATGAAGCCCGCCTCGATCCCACCTTGACGCGCATTGCCGCTTTCTCCCGCCGGGAGGGATTTGCTGGCTTCTGGATGGCAAATCTTTTTGCCCTGCGGACCCCTCACCCAAAAGTTATGATGGCCTCTTCTAATCCCATTGGTCCAGCCACCGACGCTGAATTATTAATCGCCGCCGCGCGCTGCTCTCAAATTGTCGCCGCTTGGGGGGTGGGTGGAGAATTTGGTGAACGCGGGGCGGCCGTGGCCCGCTTATTTGTCGGGAAAAAACTATGGTGCCTTGGCTCTACCCTGGCCGGTCATCCCCGTCATCCCCTTTATGTCGCTGGAAAACAACCCCTCGTGCGTTGGTCTTCCCCTTAAAAAATTTCTGGTTTTTCTTGGTTCCTAAAGCTTATTTGTAAAAACTGCCGTTAGTCTTTTATGAAAAAACTGCTTTTTCGTTTCGGTATTCTTTTTTGCTTAGCCTTGGGGCTTTTGCAGTTTTGGCGGCCCGCTAGAAATGAATCCCTTGCGCTAAGCCCTTCTGATCTATCGCGGCAACACTCTGTGCCTGCGCCCGTGATAGCCCTCCTGAAACGCGCCTGCTACGATTGTCACTCCAATTACACTTCCTACCCTTGGTATGCCAATATACAGCCCGTAAGCTGGTGGCTTACCCAACACGTTAATGAGGGTAAGCAGCACTTAAACTTCTCTGTTTTTGGTACTTATTCCGCTAAGCGCGCTGGGAAAAAAGCAGAGGAAATTGCAGATGAAGTAATGCATCATGATATGCCTTTACCCTCTTATACTTGGCTCCATCCGGAAGCCCGCCTTACCCCCGCCGAAATTAAAATACTGGTTGATTGGGCGACCGCGTTGACCGATCAATCGGCTGGAAACTGAGCCCTAGGGATAACTCCCTTTTTTTGCTCGGCTGATACCCGAGATAATCGCCGCGCCTGGCCGTTTCAGGTGATTTTTTGGTAACATTCCCGGCCTTTTTGCTCAGGTTATCTAGGAGCCTTCGCCCTTTATCGTGGTGATGTTGCCTAGACATAACATCGGTTTTCCCAATAGTTATCCCGTTGTCCCGCCGCTTCTTTTCGGGCCTCCCTCCTTGTGATTAAAACCCTCGCCGGTATTCCCGCCTAATCGGCTCCCCTCTTCTTTATGTATCAGGTAACTTTTTCCGAGCAAAGCATGTCCGAGCTTAATCGCCTTGATAAATTGGCTCAATTAGCCGCCATTGAGCCTATTTCTCAAATCCAGCCGCGCGATCTCGCTAATCCGCGTGAGCCTCTCGGTTGTTTTCAAAGAGCCGGCAAAAGCCTTTACCGTCTACGGGCGGGCGAATTTCGTTTTTATTTCGAAGTAAAGGGGACCACCCTACACACGCTTTATATCCTCCATAAATCTTCTCTGGAAGATTGGCTTTTTCGGATGAAATTACCGGTTTCGGAACAGCAACTAGTGGAGCAGGATTCTAAGTTTTGGAAATATCTCGAAAGCCTTACTAAATAAACTGGCATGTCTGACCTCGAACAACGCGATAATCCCTACAACGTTACCCAAGCGAGCCGGATCTACTTCCTGCCGAATTTGATGACGGCGGGTAACCTCCTTTGTGGTTTTTTAGCCATCATCCGCTGTATTCAGGCTCGGTTAATTACCGATACCGGTGATTACGCCGCCCTCCACGCCGCTGGTGATGCCTTGCACGCTTCCAGTGCGCTTTATACTCAAGCTGTTTGGCTTATTTTAGCGGCGGTCGTGTTTGATTCTTTGGATGGTCGCTTGGCGCGGATGGGGGGGCGAACCTCTTTATTTGGCGCCGAGTTTGATTCTCTCGCCGATGTTGTTTCTTTCGGCGTCGCGCCGGCTTTAATGGTGTTTTTTTTAATCCTGACGCCTCGCGAAGAGTACCCCTGGTTTCGGGAGCTGGGTTGGATCATCGCCTTTGTTTACTTGTTATGCGGCGCCGTCCGCTTAGCGCGTTTTAATGTCATTACCAATCCCCTCCTCCATCGCGGTGATCCTGAATCTAATAAAGATTTTCTTGGCCTCCCCGTCCCGGCAGCCGCTGGTACTATCGCCTCCTTGGTTCTGCTGCTGCTTAACATGGTCGTTAATGCCCGCGAATTGCGCCAATTAACCATTACGCTACCCTTACTCCTCATTCTCGTTTCTTTCTTGATGGTTAGCACCGTTCGTTATCCCAGTTTTAAACAAATTAACTGGGAGTTGAAGACTCGTTTTCGTACTTTCGTTGGGTTAATTATTGGCGGGGTTATTATTTGGCGGCTTCAAGAAATCGCCTTTTTCTTTCTTTTTCTGGCCTATATTTTTTACGGTCTTTTTTCCCATTATCAAAAAGGTGTTCGCCATGTACAGAGGCGCTCCCTGCGGCGAAAAATAGTGAAGATGAAGCAAGAAACTTCCGAATAACTATTTTTTGTGAACAAACCTCGTCTTATTCGCCTTTATTCAGATAAGGTTCACCTGCCCTTTTGTTTTAGCTTCGGTGGAGAAATTGGTGTTATCACCAAATTCACCCCCCATAATAATACGAATAATTCCTTATTGAATACCTCTCTAATCATCCTTTGTTAGTTAAAAGCCTTTTAACGCCTCCTGCCCGATGAAATTCAAGATTAACCGCGATCATTTTAGCAACGGCCTCGCCCAAGTTCTCAATGTTGTTGGGTCTAAAGCGGCGATGCCTATTTTAAGCAACGTCTTGATCGAAGCAGAAAAAGACTGCATTTCGCTTACGACCACCAATCTAGATTTAGGGATCCGTTGCAAAAT
>Ga0114970_10003245_pt1 | contig 12015 bp, 3 predicted proteins | sample M_140205_XF_Meta_FD_87030 | JGI IMG/M metagenome (GOLD analysis project Ga0114970, IMG submission 87030) | Freshwater microbial communities from Lake Montjoie, Canada to study carbon cycling - M_140205_XF_MetaG | ecosystem: Environmental > Aquatic > Freshwater > Lake | place: Lake Montjoie... | reverse complement strand
TCGATTCGCCGTTGTCCTAGGCAAAGCCCTCGCGCTCGCCGCGCTCCTCCCTGTCGCGCTGACCGCCGCCACCTACACCCATAATTTCAACTCGCTCGCCACCGACACCCCGAATGGCGCGATCAACACCGCGCTCGTGCTCAGCGGGGGCTTGCTCAACGGCGTGGCATCCAATGCCACCCTGATTTCCAATCGGAGGGACACCAATGGGGCCGGCACGATCAATGTGGGCATCGTGAAGACCGGCGTCGGCACCGTCGGCGCCATCGCTCTGCGGCTGGCAGACAAGGCGACGGGCAGCGCCACGGCCGCGCTGGTGCTTCCCGTGCTCGATGCCACTGCCGCGGTGACGGAATTCACAGTCACGTTCAAACTGCTCCTCGATCGAACCGCCGCAGCGGTCCCTGCGGATGGATTTAATATCAGCTTCGGTCCGATGCTGAGTGGTCTGGGCAGCGCGAGCGGACACAGCGCAGCTTATGGGTTGGTCGTGAACTTCGACACCTATGAGAACGCCACCACCGATCCCCGCAGCATCGAGATTTTCGCCGACGCCAACAGCGCGGGCAATTTCCTCGCCACTAATCTCCCCGGCAGAAACTTCACCTACGACCAGACTTTCCGCACCGTGACGCTGCACTGGCACGCGGCCACCGGACTGGACCTCACCTACGATGGTCTCGCGATTTTCACCGCGCTGCCGACACCAGGCTTCATCCCAACCGTCGGCTGCAACTTTGCTTTCAACGCTGCCACCGGTGGTCTCAATCACGATGTGTTTATGGATGATCTCGCGATCACCACCGTCACCGCTCCGGTCGCTCCGGTCACCACGAGTGGAGTCGTCATCGAGGAAATCATGGCGGACAACGCCAGCGGCCTGGAGGATGAGGATCTCGCCAAGCCGGACTGGATCGACCTCTACAATGGCACCGCTTCTCCGGTCAACCTGACCGGGTGGCACCTCGACTACTCCAGCTCAGCCGGCACACCTCCGCCGCTCGCCCGTTACACTCTGCCCAACCTGACCATTGCCGCCTACGGCCATCTGATCATCTTCGCCTCCGGCAAGAATCGTTTCACCAATGTCCGACCGCACACCAATTTCACCCTCCAAAAAGAGCGCGGCACCCTCACACTCTTGCGAACCGATGGCACGACGGTCGCCCATTCCCTGACCTACGGCCCACAGCAGGAGGATGTATCCTTCGGCGGGTTGGGATCGGCGCAGACACGGGGATACTTCGAAGTCCCGTCGCCCGGCGCCACCAATGGCGGTCGCCACGCCGCCGGGCACCGCCTGACCGCGCCCGTCTTCTTCAAGTCGGGCGTCGAGCCGCTCGCCGATCAACCCAGCGCGGTAATCACGTCCGCCCTCACGCTGGGCCTGCAATTGCCGGCCGACGCTCCGGCCGGTGCCGAAATCCGCTACACCTTGACGACCGCGGAGCCGTCCGAGACCTCGCCACTCTACACCACCCCGCTCGAGATCACGACCGGCACCTGCGTCAAGGCCCGCGTCTTTGCGCCCGGCTGGTTGCCGTCAAAAACCGGCAACCGCGCGTTCATCTGGCTCTCCAGCGCAGCAAACACCAACGCCACCACCCTCATTAACGTCGCGACCAATTACAACGCGTCCGGTCAGCCGTTCAGCAGCACCCTGCCGGTCATCGTGCTCGACAGTTTCCTGCGCAACGTCGACGCCCTCACCAATCCTGCCGGCCTGCGCCCGTATCGGTTTTCTCAAGTCGCCGTGTATGATGTGAAACCCGGCACGAATCGCGCCAGCTTCGCGCACCCCCCGGACCAAGTCCTGCGCGGCGGCACCCACGTGCGCGGCCAAAGTTCCTCCGGCCAGCCCGAGCGGCCGTACGCGCTGGAATTCTGGAAAGAAGACGAAGACGAGGATCGCAACGCGCCGCTGCTGGGTATGCCCAGCGACAGCGATTGGATTTTACAAAGCCTGACCTTGGACAAGTCGCTCATGCGAAATTATCTCATGCAGCAGGCCATGCTCGATGCCAACGGCCCGGGCTCCGGCGTGCGCTGCCGTTTCGTCGAGGTGTTTTTCAACCAGGGCAACGGCACCCTCGACTACGCCGACTACCGCGGAGTTTACCTGCTCATGGAAAAACCGAACCGCGGAAAGGAGCGGGTCGATATCGCCAAACTCAACGACAGCATGAGCGACCCGGCGCTGATCAACGGCGGCTTCATTTTCAAAAACGACAAGACGCCCTACGATTACAAAATCAACGCCGCCTCAAACCCCGCCATCCCCGGATCGAGCCGCGACTACGACATTAGCTCTCCCGAACCGGTCACCGCCACTCAGGCCAACGCCCTCGTCGACTGGCTGAATCGCATGACGACTGCTCTCGCCGCGCCCGACTTCAATCAACCCGCCAGTGCGAACTATTATGCAAAATGGATTCATGAGCGCAGCTTCATCGACCGAGCACTCTGGCTCGAGCTGTGCAAGGAGGTCGATGCCTTCACGTTCAGCTACTACTTCGCCAAGGACCGCAACGGACCGCTGACCGCACTCCCGTTCTGGGATGCCGATCGCAGCCTGGGCAATAGCAACTATGGCTATTCAAACTCCACCTTCGGCCTGAAGTCGTGGGTGGTGGGCTCGAACTACACGTATTACACGCGGCTGGACGATGACCCCGAGTTCAACGATCGCTACTGGAATCGCTGGACAGCCTTGCGGCGTTCGCACTTTTCAACCGAGACCTTGTTCGACCGCATCGAGGCCGTTTATGCGCAGCTCACGGAAGGCAGCCGCGCAGATATCGTCAACACCACGAACACCGCCACCCTCGCCATTCAGGTGCCGGTCGCGCGACACTATCGGAAGTATCCCATCCTCGGCAGCAACACCTTCGGCGGCGGCCAGACCGGTCAAGCCAATCGCACGACCTGGCGCCACGAGGTCGATGCCCTCAAATCATGGCTCGCCGAACGCTTGGAGTGGATGGACGGCGCGCCTCAGGCCACCAACCCGACGACCCTCGCGCCGCGACTCAAACCTACAGCCTTGGTCGAAGCCGTCACCGGTCGGCCGCAAGCCGGTGGCAATGTGCCGCTGGGCTTCCAATTCCGCATCAACAATCCGAACCCCGCCGGCGGCACCACCTACTACACGATCGATGGCGCCGATCCGCGGCAGATCGGTGGCTCGCTCGATCCGTCCGCCCTCACCGCCGCCACCGGCACCGTATCCACATCTACGATTCTGGCAGACGGACAACCGTGGAAATGGCTGCTGCCCTCCGCCGCGCCCGCCAACGATGCCGGCGGACTGGCGTGGACGGCCTCGACCTATGCCGACGCCGTCTGGAGCGCAGGCGCTGCCCCCCTCGGCTACGGCGAGACGACTGGCCTCGCCACGAATGTCTCTCCCGTCCCACCCAACTATCCATCGGCTACAGTCGCACCCGGAGCCGCCTACTTCCGCACAACGTTCAACGCCACGGACACCACCGGCCTCACGAGCACCTTTTTTGAAATCATGGCGGACGATGGCGCCGTGATTTACCTGAACGGCGTGGAAGCCGCGCGTATCAACTTTCCCCTCGCACCCACCCCGGCCACTCATGGACAGGAGGCCTTGGGGCCCCTCGATCCAGGTAACAACTACGTGCCCATCGAAACGATGTTCGTCGCCGTGCCCTTTGACCGGACGCTCCTGCAAGAGGGCGTCAACACGTTGGCCGTCGAGGTCCACCAAGCGCTCTACTCCTTCCCGCCGAATCCGACGAACGCCTACCCCCGCAACGACTACTCGGACATGCGCTTCGATCTCCGCATCATCGGTCAGACCGCGTCGGCGCCCGGGCCAACCATCGCGCTGACGACTCCCGGCGCCCGCACCATCCGCACCCGTATCAAACAGGGTGACACCTGGTCGCCGCTCACCGAGGCGACGTTCATCTCGGCGGCCACGGCCGCGAGCGCGGCGAATCTCGTGGTCAGCGAGCTGCATTATCATCCCGCCGACCCGACGCCGACCGAACTGGCGGCCGGACTCAACGATGGCAACGACTTCGAATTTATCGAATTGCTGAACATCTCCCGCACGCAGTCCGTCGATCTCAGCGGCGTGAAGCTCGAAGATGCGGTCTCGTTCGATTTTAGCACCGTGGCACCGGCGTTGCGCATTCTCCCCCCGGGCGGACGGATTATCATCGCGGAGAACCTCGCCGGATTCGCCGCTCGGCTGGAGCCCGGGGCGCAGCCCGTGGTGGCGGGCGCCTTTTCCGGAAACCTCTCCAACAGTTCGGAACAACTCATTGTCCGCGGCGCGAATGGCGCGATCATCAAACAATTCACCTATCGCGATTCCTCCCCTTGGCCCGCCGAGGCCGATGGCTCAGGTCTTAGTCTCGTGCTCAACACTCCGTTCACCAACCCGAATCACACGCTCGCGAGCAGCTGGCACGCGAGTCCGCCGGTCGCGCTGACGAAGGCCGTCCCCGCGCCGCTCACCCCGCTCGTGGCGGCTCAGCCCAAAGCGCAAACCGTCCTCTTGGGGGCCGCCGTCACGCTCGCCGTTTCCGCGAATGGGACCGGGTTTCTCTGGTATCAGTGGTCCAAAGACGGGGTTCCGGTTGAAGGTGCCACCAAGTCTACATTGTCCCTCAACACCACCTCGCCCGCAATCATGGGCAACTACACGGTGACGATTTCAAATGCCGGCGGCTCCGTCGTGAGTGCGCCGACGAGGTTGGACCTCATCTCCGGCAGCGGGCTTTCTAATCTGTCCGTGCGTACCACGCTGAGGGCCGGAGAGGCCCTCACTCTCGGCGCCGTGGTCAGCGGCGGTTCCAAGCACGTGCTCATCCGGGCCGCCGGTCCCGCGTTGTCCGCGTTCGGACTCAACGGTATGGCCGACCCAAAACTGGAGCTCTTCACGCGCGGCAGTACGACTCCGACCGCGACCAACGACGATTGGCCCAGTGCGCTCGCCAGCACCTTCGCATCGGTGGGCGCGTTCGCCTTTACCCCCGGCTCCAAGGATGCGGCCTTGGGCCAAGTGCTCACGGGTGACTTTACCGTGCAAGCCTCAGGCACGGGGGCCGGAGTCATTTTAGTCGAGGCCTATGACACCGCCGGCGGCACCTCAGCGCGTCTCGTCAACCTCTCCGCCCGCAATCGCGTGGGCACCGGCGACGATATTCTCATCGCCGGATTCACGCTGGTCGGCGCCGGCAGTAAACAGGTGCTGATCCGCGCCGTCGGTCCGACACTCACAATTTTCGGCGTCTCCGGCGCGCTCGCCGATCCCACTCTCCGGGTCATTGATGCGACGGGCGTGACCATCGCCTCCAACGACAATTGGGCCGCCACCCTCGCACCCACCTTTGCCCAAATCGGTGCCTTCCCGCTAACCCCCGCGAGCCGCGACGCCGCTCTCCTGCTCACCCTTCCCGCTGGCAGCATCTACACGGTCCAAGTGTCCGGCGTAAACAACACCACGGGCGAAGCGTTGCTCGAAATCTACGAGGTGTTCTGACGGCAACCGCACCAACGCCGCACCCGTTGGCGTCGAGCCCCAAACTCAGCCAACGTTGCCCCGAAAGTAGCAGCACAGACTCAGCCAAAGTTCTATCCGAGCGTAGCGGCCGACGTGAGGAGGCCGTCAGGAAGTGAGCCGAGCAACACCGCCTCGTTTCCACGGCTGCTACGACGCTACGCGGGTTTCGACTGCAACGCTCCACTCAGAACGCCGCCGTCGCCGTGTAGACGAACTGCCTCGGTTCCGTGTAGCGCGGCCAGCGCCAGCTGTTGCCTTGGTTCGAGTGCACGTTGGTGAGGTTGTTCACGTTCACTTGGAACGTCCAATTCGTGCGCCCAATCTTGCGGCGGTAGCTCACAAAGGGATTCACGAGCACGTAATCGGGCGTGGTGATTGCGGGGAGCACCTCGACGTTGGCGATGACGAGGTTGACCAATGGCTTGCCGCGCTGGTAGCGCGCCGCGACGCCCGTGCTCACCCCCTTGAGTTTCCCCTCCGTGAAACTGTAGCGCGACACGAGGCTCGCGTTGCTCTTGGTGTCCGGACCGGTGACGCCCTCTTGGTCCTCGAGATATTGGCGCGTCAGAACCGTAGACGAATCGGGATTGAGACCGCGCGCCTGGGCCGTCGTGCGCGCTTCGGTGAGCAATTGCTGCAGCAGCGGAAAGAAGCGCGTGTATTCGATGTGGCTGCGGGCAAACGAGGCCTGCAGCGTCCAGTTGGGGAGCGGATTCGCGGTCACCGTAAGTTCCCAGCCATCCGACGTGCGATCGCGATAATCCACCAAATTGGTGAACGGCTTCGCCAGCAGGGGAGTGAGTTCGTCTCGCACCGTCGCATCGAGCGTCGAATTCACGTTTTCTTGTTTCGTCCGGAAATACGTCACGGCCGCCTCAATTTTCCTCGGTAGGTGAAAACGCAGGCTCAAGTCCGAGCCCTCGCCCGTGAGCGGCGCGAGTGCGCGCCCGAGCAGATCGAGGCCGTAGTTGTCGCTGAACTGCGACGACTCGAAATACGCGCCGCTGAGCGAAACCCATGGCCGGACATGCCACACTCCACCGTAGGTTTGATTCGTGCTCCACGAGTTGGCGAAGGGCACCACCGGAGCGGAAATTTTCGCAATGCCCTCGTTCGCAATGAGCGTGTTGTCGAGCGCGACGAAGCGCTGCTCGTTGGTCACCGGGTCCGCCCGCGTGGCGAGACTTGCGCTTTGCAGCCAGTGTTCGCGACTCACCCCAATACTGGTGCGGACCTTTTCCTTGAAGTAAGCGCCGAGCAAATTAACCGACCCGGAGGACAGACTCTGGTCGAGGCGGCGATTCACGCCGCTGCCGGCCGTGTTGCGAAACAGCTGCGTGATGCCCGGCCGCACGCTCCAACCGAGCGTCTGGTCGCCGTTGCCGTCCTTCAGGTAGTGCACGGGATAGACCATGTTGTTCGTGAAAAAAGCCGCCGCTCCGCTCGTGAACCCACGGCGCGCGATTTCTGCGGGCGCGAGGCCATAGCCGAAATTATCCTGATAGTTTTCCTCGTGACGATAGGCGCCGCCCACCACCAAGCGCTGCGTGATGCCACACGGCAGCCGCGCGTCGTAGACGCCCTGCGCACGCCAATTGGTAATCTTGTGTCCATCCGGATTGATGAAGGGCGAGTGATAGGTGAAATACTGTTCGTAGTTCGGGTTCGGCACAGTGGTGCCCGATCCGTTCGGATTGGGCAGCACCGGGTTGACGTCAATGAAGAGGCTGCGACCCGCCCCGCCAAATCCGCCGATACTGGAGTAGGTTTGTTTGCGGACCGTTTCGTCGAACTGACCGTTGTGTGCGATGAGCCCGCTCAGCCGGTCGGTGAACGAATGTTTCAACTCGATCGTGTAGGCATAGTATTTTGAATTCATCTTATTATCGGGCCCGGCCCAGTCCTCGCTGAGCGGAATGATGCTCTCGGGCACGCGCAGCAGCGGAAAGCGGTTCGGGTTTTGCGGGTCGGTCGCCACCGTCGCCGCGGCGGTCTCGATGGTGCCGCTGAGTCGAAAGACGTTTGTCGCGGTCGACTGCCAGTTGTTGATCACGCCGCCGAGATCGGCCCAGGCGTGGTTGTTGCCGACCGCCCGGAGTTGCAGCATGCCAACGCCGTTGATCTGCACGCCCGCGCGGTTTGGGTCCGCATCGAGCGCGCTGGTGCCCGTGCCGCGCACGTAGGCGATGCGACTGTCCGTCGGCCCAAGGTGGCTCAAATGATACGTGGCGTTGCCCGTCTCGTAGGCGGCGTCGATTTCCGTGCGGCGGTTCTTAAATGGGACGAAGCGCAGCGCGCCCGCATGGCCTTCGAGATCGCGACCTTGTCGCTGGTGCCACTGCTCCACCTCGGACTTGATCGCGTTGACGCGCAGGCTGAGGCGCTGCGGAACAACGGGAACATTGAAGTCGGTCGAGAAGCGCTGCGTGCCAAAGCTGTCGTAACGCACCTGCATCTCGGCTCGTTTTTGCCACGTCGCGCGTTTGCTCCCGATATTGATGATGCCGCCCGCATCGACATCGCCATAGGCGAGCCCGCCGGGGCCCCGGCTGAATTCGATGCGCTCGGTGTTGAAGGAGTCAGTGGCGAGATACCACGGGAAGCCGTCGCGCAGCTGGCGCACCGAGGCGAGACCGCGGATATTGACCTGATTGCCGCCGCGGTTGCCGACGACTGCGCCCACCGTGCCCAGATCGTTGGCGATGTTCTCCGCGTTGGTGGCGAAATTAACCGCGTCGAAGTAATTGTTGAACGCCAGGTCCGCAATAAACTCGCTCGTCATCACCGAAATCGAGTTGGGCAGATTCTCGAGTTTTTCGTTCGTGCGTGTGCCGGACATCGCCGTCGACGCGGTGTAGCCGGTTTCGGAATCACTGCGCACTTCGAAGACCGAGAGCACGACCGCCTCGCTCGAGACGGGCGGCTCTTTCCCCGCCGGCGCGGGAGCCGGAGCCGTCTGGGCCAAAGTCGGCGTGGTGAGAAAAAGCGGTGGCACGACGGCGCACAGCGACGAGACACGAAGGAAAGCATTCATGATCGGGGATGGAAGAACTCCGGTTCGGAGCCTAGGGTTACCTCGACGAAACGCGATTCAAGCGCCCGCGCAAGCGCGCAGACCAATCAGGGCGAGAGCCCAGTCACAACCTCGCCCACCGGCAGCGCTCGTGCACCCGCTGCGGTATAGAGCCATGCAGCGCCGCTCATGATCACCACCCGCCCACCGTGCAGCCGCGCGATCGACGCGTTACCGAGCGCGAGCACAGTCTCCTCGGGATTAAACTTCAAATACCCCTTCAGTTTTCCTACCCGCGAATCGAAGTCCGCCTTCGTCCCCGGCAAAGGGTGATGCGGATTGATCACCGCCGGAAAAATTCCAAGCGCCGCTCGGCTCACGACGTCAGCGGTAGGAAAATCATTCGTCGTCCCGATCCGCAGACCCGCCACATTCGCCCCCGCACTCGAACCGCCAAACGGCACGCCCGCCAAAACCCTCGCCCGGATCAACTCCAGTTGCCCCGTGCGTTGCAGTTCACCGAGCAACACAAACGTTTCCCCGCCACCCACAAAAAATGCATCGGCTTCACTCAGTAATTTTTTTACTCCCGCCGTATCTCGCCGGTGCAGCGACTCCGCTTTCACGGCATCTCCCAGCAGATGCGTGAACGCTTTCTGCAGCCGACCCTCCATCGCGTCGCGTTCCGTCGGATGCGATGCGTGCAGCACGAGCACCACCCGTCGGCACCCGGCATAGTGCTCCCGCATCACCGGCAAAACGCTGTCGGCAAAATGATCCCCCTTCATCATCGCACCGCCGGACACCAGCACCGACGCCTGCAGCGACGGATGAAACCCCGTCACGACCGCCGCCGCGTCCGCCCCACGCACCGCCACCACCAGTGCAACGAAAAGCGGCAGCAGAATTCTGGTAAGCCTCATCTACTCGTTCTCCTTCGCAGCCTTCTTTTTTCCTTTGCCCTTCTTTTTGCCTGAATCTGGGCCCGCCGCGCCATCGCTCTTCGTCGGCATCGGTGCCTTCACCGCCGCGCGCCACGCCACCAGCTTCGCATGCAACTCTTTCGTCTTGCCCGGCATCGTCGCCGCGAGGTTCTTCGACTCCCCGATGTCCTCGCGCAAATTGTAGAGCTCCAGTCGTCCATCTTCGAGATACTCCATCAGCTTCCAGTCGCCCGCCTGCACGAGGCTCACCGGCGTCGTGCGCCATTGATCCACCCCCATCCCCAAGTAGCCAGGGAAGTGTTGAAAAATCGCGTCGCGCTTGAGCGTCGCGCTGCTCGCACGCAGGAGCGGCACGAGACTCTCGCCATCAAACACCTGCCCCGCCGGCATCGCGCCTCCCGCCAGCGCCACGAGGGTCGGATAAATATCCACGTGAATCGCCGGCACCTCACACACCGTACCCGCGTTCACCTTACCCGGCCACCGCACGATAAACGGCACGCGCGTCCCGCCTTCATAGAGACTGCCCTTGCCGTTCCGCAGTGGCGCATTGTCCGTGATATCGCCGCCGCCTTTCGTCAGCCCTTCGCGCGCGTAGCCTCCGACGCCGCCATTATCGCTCGCGAAAATCAACACCGTGTTCTCCGCCAATTTCAGCTCTTCCAACTTCGCCATCACGCGGCCCACGCTCTCGTCCACGCTCGCGATCATCGCCGCATAGGTCGGATTATTGTGCCCGCCCACGCCAGGCTTGTTCTTGAATTTGGCGATCAGCTCCGGCTTCGCTTGATGCGGCGAATGCACGCCAAAGTGCGGTAGATAGAGGAAAAACGGCGCGTCCTTTTTTCGCGTGATGAAGTCCACCGCCCGATCCGTAAGAAAGTCTGCCAGATACTGCCCCTTGGGATACTCCGTCTTCGGCGTCGTCGGAAAATCGTAATGCACTCCCATACTCACAATCGCCTCGTCGAACCCGCGCTTGCCCGGCGCATGCGGGCCCTGCTGTCCAATGTGCCACTTGCCAAACATCCCCGTCGCATACCCCGCCGTCTTCAAAGTCTGCGGCAAGATCACGCGGTCGAGCGGCAGTTCCGCGACATTGTCCACGGGCCGCAAGGGCCGCTTGCTCCAGTCGAAACGCTCCACGCCTCCCACCGTATAGACGCCCGTGCGCGCGCCGTATTGCCCGCTCATCAACGCCGCGCGCGTCGGCGTGCAGTTCTGACAATGGTGATAGTTCGTGAACTTCATCCCCTGCGACGCCAGCCGGTCGATGTTCGGCGTCTCGTAATATTTACTGCCATACGCCGCCACGTCCGTGTAACCGAGGTCGTCGGCCATGATGAAGATGATATTCGGTTTCGTCGCAGTCGGCGTGGCCGCCGAAGCGACACCGACGAATCCGAGGAGAACGACGAGGAGGCGGAGAGCTGCTTTTTTCATAGGTAATTTTTTTCCGACTGACTTCACTGAGCGTAAACGGCTTGAAGGTAGGAGCCCGCTTGCGGGCGATTTTCCGGGAGCGCGACCGATCGCAATTTGCAGGCCGAACGAGGGTGGTCGTATTCCCCAGCGCCTGCCACCAAGCTTCTCCCAATGGCCGTCTTGCCGCTCATCGTGAATGCGACTGGAGAGGGTTCACTACTTCTGCTTTTTCGTCTTCCGGTTCGGCTGCCCCGGCCGCTCCGCACCAAGGCCGGCGAAAACCGGCTCGATCAACTCACGGTCCCACGCGTCGAGCGCCGTACTCAGGCTAGCCGCCTCGGCGGGATGCTTCGCCGCCAGATCGGTCGTCTCGCTGAGGTCGACGGAAAGATCGTAGAGCTCCGGCGCCTGCTTGGGCAGGTGCACGAGTTTCCATCGTCCCTCGCGCACCGCCCGCAGCTGCCCGCTGCGCCAGAACAGCCGCTCGTGCGGCGCGCCGGGTTTCTCGCCCGAGAGATAGGGGAGCAGATTAACGCTGTCGTATTTTTTGTCCGTCGGCATCGGCGCGCCCGCGACCGCGAGCGCGGTGGCAAACACGTCGATCGAACAAACCGGCCGGTCGTCCGTGCCGCCCGCGGCGATTTTTCCGGGCCACGAAATGAGAAACGGCACGCGCACGCCGCCCTCGTAGACGGTGCCCTTCGCCGCGCGCAACGGAGCGTTGTAGGATCCGTTCGGGGCCAGCGGTCCTCCGTTGTCGCTAAAGAAAAACACCAGCGTCCGCTCCGCTTGTCCCGACTCTCGCAACGCGCCGAGCGCCTCGCCGATCGCGTCATCCATCAGACTCATCTGCGCCGCGTAGGCGCGCCGTTTCGGATCAGCGATGGACGCAAAGCGCGCGAGGCGTTCCGGGGTGGGCTCGTTCGGCGTGTGCGGAGCGTTAAACGCCAGATACAGAAACCACGGCTCACTATGATGCCTCCGCACAAACGCCGCCGCCTCGCGCCCGAAGGCCTCCGTCAGATGCGGCGGGGGCTCCACCGCCACGCCGTTGCGCTCGACCGGCACGGTGTATTCGACCACCGCGTTCG
>Ga0114970_10003244_pt1 | contig 12017 bp, 7 predicted proteins | sample M_140205_XF_Meta_FD_87030 | JGI IMG/M metagenome (GOLD analysis project Ga0114970, IMG submission 87030) | Freshwater microbial communities from Lake Montjoie, Canada to study carbon cycling - M_140205_XF_MetaG | ecosystem: Environmental > Aquatic > Freshwater > Lake | place: Lake Montjoie... | reverse complement strand
TATGATAATTCATCTAGAAATTTTATTCAAGGCAGATATAGAGGAAAAAATATGTTATATTTTGAATCGGAATATAGGTTTGGAATTTTAAAAAATGGATTTCTCAGTGGGGCAGTATATGCTAATGTTTCTAGCTATTCTGAAAGAGTTAAAAATAATGTCATATCAGCAGCTCACAATGTGGGAGTTTCTCTTAGAATAAAAGTAAACAAACATTCAAATACCAACCTTATTGTTTCTTATGGCGTAGGAAAAAACTCGCAAAATGGTTTCTTCTTTAATTTAGGAGAAACGTTTTAAACCGCATAGACAATATAGTTTTTTTTACATACCAATTTAGCATGACGCGAATATGAAAGAGGTCTATTACCTTGGCTGCACAGATGCCCTACTACTAACTACTGTTTACTAACTACTAACCACTGTTTACTAGTCAAACACACTCTGCAATTCATTCACTCTATTACTATCTAGTTTTAATAATATAAACAATAATATAGTAAATCCCAATAGAGAAGACCCACCATAGCTAAAGAACGGCAGCGGTATACCAATTACAGGCATCAAACCTATAGTCATTCCTATATTAATGAGGAAGTGAAAAAACAAAATTGATGCAACAGAATATGCATATACCCTATTGAATTTATTTCGCTGTCGCTCGGCTATCATTACCAGTCGCCATAGGAAATATATAAATGATATCACCAATAATCCTGTACCTGCAAATCCCCATTCTTCTCCCACAGTACAAAATATAAAGTCAGTAGTTTGTTCTGGAACAAAATCTCCTTTTGTTTGCGTGCCTTCCAAATAGCCTTTGCCCAGTAAGCCTCCAGAGCCGATGGTGATTTTACTTTGATGTACATTATAGCCCACCGATTTCAAATCGACGTCGCGGTTTAATAAAACATTGATACGGTCACGTTGGTGGGGTTGTAATACTTTATTAAATACAAAATTGACGGAGAAAACTAAAATGCATGAAGCAGCAACTGTAATTAAAGTAAGATATATAAATGAACTTTGCCTACGGAAAAGATATACAATTGCTAGAGCAATAGTAACCAATATTACACACAATATTATAGGTTTCACCAATAAAGATAATACAGCAAATACTATCATTACTAAAGCCATCATCAGCAAATAACCCGGCAGTCCTTCTCTATATAATACCAAAATAAATGAACCATATACTAATGCCGAGCCTGTATCATTTTGCAGTAAAGTAATAAGCATCGGTAATGCTATAATACCTGCACAATACATTTGCGTTTTTAAATTTTTAAACTTGATATCATATCCCGATAAATATCTGGCCAAGGCCAAACTCACCGCAAACTTACCAAACTCCGACGGCTGAAAACCGAAGCCTCCGTAGCCAAACCATGATTTTGCACCTTTCACTTCTGTACCAATAAATATAACAGAAAATATCAAGAACATAATAAATCCGTATATAAGCCAAGCGAATGTTGGATATATTTCGTACTCACTTAATAATATAATAAATCCCAATACAATTGATACGCCAATAAATATAAGTTGCTTGCCGTGGTTGGTTTTCCAATCGAACAAACTGGCATGCTCAGGTTTATAATCGGCAGCATAAATACAACTGAAACCAAATGCTACAAAAAATAAGTACATACCAATGGTAACCCAGTCATATCCCTGAGTGCTTATTTCTTTTTCTTGTGGGTTTACGTCGAACATATCTTTTTAGGTGTAAGGAGCAAGGGATAAGGAGTAAGGGCCATTCGGCGTCAGCAACTTACCCCTTATTCCTATCTTTAATTTTCAATTTCTGATTTATGATAGCTTGCTTTTTATCTTTATTGTTTGTATTATTTTTAGGATCCTTGTTGGCGTCTTTGGTAATATCTTTTGGTAAGGTATTTTGTATCAGATTTCCTTTCTCCATCCGTTCTTTTAGTGCTTGTCTTTTAACGGTATCTGTTAAGTATTGTTCCATCATCAAGCTGGCGATTGGTGCGGCCCACTCAGCTCCAAAACCAGCGTTTTCTACTACTACAGCTATCGCAATTTTAGGATCATCTTTGGGTGCAAAACATATAAAAACACTATGGTCTTTTCCATGTGGGTTTTGTGCAGTTCCTGTTTTACCGCATATATCAATTCCCGGAATTTGTGCAATAATTCCTGTCCCACCTTTCACCACATCGGCCATACCCTCTATCACCACATCATAATATTCTCTATTAACACTTGTATAGTTTTTCTTGGTGAATTGTTCCAGTGGTTTTCCATCTTTTCCAAAATGTTTTGCAATGTGCGGATCTATATAATAGCCCCTGTTAGCCAATATGGCTGTAACGTTTGCCATCTGCAAAGGTGTAATACCCAACTCACCCTGACCTATCGCCAATGATATAATAGTGCTTGCTTTCCAATGATGTTTACCATAAGTTTTATCGTACATTTCTTGCTTAGGAACCAAGCCCGCACTTACTTGTGGCAACTCAATTCCAAGTCTAATTCCCAATCCAAAACTATTGATATGTTTTCGCCATTGTTTAAAGGCTTCATCTACATAATTATATTTATTATTATCAATCACAGTTTTAAAAACATGACAATAATAACTGTTGCAAGAAATTTGTATAGCACCTCGCAAATCAAGCGGGCCGCCGTGTGCATGGCATCCTACACGGTTGCTTCCATTATTATAACCGCCTGCACAACCATACGTAGTTTGTGGGGTGAGCACACCTTCTTGTTGGCCAATCAAACTCATTACAATTTTAAATATAGAACCCGGAGGATACGGTGCTTGTATCGGTCTGTTGAACAAAGGTTTTGATGGATCCTGTAACAGTTTCATATAGTTATTGCCACGCTCACGGCCAATAAATAAATTTGGGTCATAGCCGGGACTGCTTACCATACTGAGCACTTCGCCAGTACGTGGTTCAATAGCTACTATACTTCCCACTTTGTTTTGCATCAAACTTTCGCCCAGCAATTGTAGTTTCGCATCCAGCGTTGTATATAAATCTTCACCGGTAACTGGAAGTGTATCATACTCTCCATTTTTATAACTGCCCTGTTCACGGTTTAATGCATCAACTAGTACATAACGTACGCCTTTTTTGCCACGCAGTTTTTCTTCATAAGCACGCTCAATGCCACTGATACCAATGAAATCGCCTTGTCTATAATACCCGTTTGAATGCACGATATCCGAATCTGTTACCTCGCCAATATAACCGAGTACATGGGCAGCCGATTTATTTCTATAGTTTCTGTCGGTACGCTTCTCAATAAAAAATCCAGGGAAATCATATAGTTTTTCTTGGAAGGCTGCAAAAGTTTCGGGTGTAATCTGTTTCTCAAAAACCTGACTACGCTGCAAACTAAAACCTTTCGATTTCCGCATTTTATCATAACGATATAGAAACCCTTGCTTGTCAATACTCAACAATCTGCAAAATTCATTGGTATCAATTCCCGCACATTTACCGGGGATTACCATCAAATCATATATGGCATTGTTGAACACCATCAGCTCACCCTTTCGGTCACGTATAAGCCCGCGTGACGGGTATTGTGTAACATTGTGCAGTGTGTTGTTTTTAGCAAATTCCTTATACTCATCAGCCAGAACTTGCAGATAAAACAAGCGTAACAAATATATAAATCCCACTACCGTAAAGATAATAAAGAAAGTAATTTGCTTGTTACTGTTTTGGGTGGACATGGATTTGGGTGGGTGTGCAAAGTTAGTTGTATATATAGGTTTGTTTGTTGGTTATGAAACCCAAATATCCACAGGGTGTTGTTGATAGGAGTAATCAGTAGTCAGTAATCAGTTCGCACTGGGCAGGTACACGGGTTATCTTTTGTCTTTTGTCGGTTATCGGTTATCTGGGGCTTACGTGCTAGCATGTAAGCTGTGAGTCTGATTGGGCTTCCCGCGAAGGATCTATGCAGATTTGTCAGATCTAAGATGATTTTGAAATTTCTTTAAAACCTCTTAACTTTGCATATATAATAATATGTCAATAAAACATGAATTACAAAATATCATTTCAGGAAATGGATCGGTTAGGAACGGAAAAATTATCCAGTCAATCACCGAGCACATTAGAAGAGAAAAAAAAGCAATTTCAAACCCTACAGAAGGGGAGTTCGACAAAATCAAAGAAAAGCAGATCTTAAGAGAATTTATTTCTCATTCTAATTTATGGTATTTGGATATTGACAATACCAAATATATTGGAGAAGGAGCAGAGCAAAAAATATTTGAATTTTCCGACCCCAACTTTGTTCTAAAATTAAACGATACAATTTATTATTCCTTTTGGGAAGAGTACTTCAATAATTTATTACTTCATAATTATTTTTTTCCTCATTTAGCATATGAACTACTTGGCTTTCATGAAATGGAAGATAAACTTTATTCAGTAGTAAAACAACCATTCGTGAAAGCGACAGAAGGGACGAATCTTCAAAACGTAAGCGACTTTTTAAAAGCTAATGCATTTATAAATAAAAAAGGGAATGATTATTTTCATCCAGATTTAGGAATTATTCTTGAAGATTTGCACGACGAAAATGTGTTAACGAGTGAAGGAGTTCTCCAATTTATCGATACCGTTTTTTTTATTACCGATAAATTTTACGAAGATTAATATTAATTGTCTGAATGTTTGGTAGCTAAGACTGAAAGTATGGTAGGAAGATGTGACTGTGCTGTACTGAAAAATTATATGATAGTAACGTATGATTTAATTAATTATTGTATATGACGCCAAATTTTGGAAAAAGGTTGCATGGGGATTGAAAAAAAGTTTTGGCAAGCATTACAAAACGCACAAAGGCCACCCTTTCGGACAGCCTTTGAACGCTATGAAAACAAACTTAAAACCTTTACCCAAAGGTAAAACCTTTATGAGTGGGCAAATGTATGGAAAATTTTGGAATTATAGCATATATCAAAATATAATTTGAGATACTAGTTAGTTAACTTTATTAACTTATAAGTATATTTTTTGTCGGTGGTGGTAATGTGTATTATATACATTGCATCTGCTAAATCACTTGTATTGATTGAGAAAGTGGCAAATTGATTGACAGGAATGCTATTATAACTAGCAACTTGTTTACCTGATATTTCATACAATTGAATATTAATATTTTGTGCTGTTCTTGAATACAGGTTAATATTAAACTGAGCATTAAAAGGATTTGGGGATACTGAGATATTAAATTTGCAAAGTTCATCAAAGTTTTGAGTTATTGTAGTGCTATCAAGAACACTGCAATCTCCATTCATTTCTTTAATCCAATAATTTCCTGCTTTATTTATTATAATATCTTTCGTGGTATCTCCTGTATTCCATAGGTATTTATATGGCCCCGCTGTTGCTGATAATTGCATAACTTCATCACTACATATAAATGTATCGTTAAATAATTTCAGATAAGGGCGAGTATTGAGTTGTATAGAAATACTATCTTGGGTAATGCAACCAGAAGTGCCGACTAAGATTTGTTTTATAGTGATAGAACCTGAATCTTTTTGATTAAGACTGAAACCCGAAGGATACTCTGGGAAGCTAGGCGAATTTGTAAAACTATCTATTAATTTGTTGAAATTATTATATACTTTATATTTCTCAGAAACGATAGAATCTTTGTGAGTTGGGTTAATATGGAAAATTTGCGGAACGCAACCATTACTAGGAGTAATGTCAAAACCTGACTGCGGGGCTGGTGCAATATAGATTGGTTGAGATAAAGTAAATGTATCCTCACATAATCCGTTATAAAAAATAAGTGTTACAATGAAATTTCCACTTTTATTATATATATGTGCGACACTACCTATTCCTATAGAAAATGGTTGAGTATTTGAATATATAATAGTATCAGTACCATCGCCAAAAAACCAATGCCAGCTAGTAGGTATTATAGGAGAATATTTGTAAGCATAAGAAGAATCATTGAATACTATTTTTGTATACTGACAATGTTTTTCGGATAAAGTATAGAAGTTTGCCACGGGTGGACTTTGAGCATACACACTATCGCTATACCATGCAGAATAGCCATCAAAGGTTGTACCTTTAAGTTTATAATAGATACCCGTATCTAAACGGTTTATATAACATGAAGTACCAACGGTGCTATCAAAGTTTTGTGTATTGTTATTCCATACATACCATGTAAAAGTTTTATAAATTGTGTCAGCATCAACATATAGCTTTAAACTATTGCAATGAAATTCTTCTATTGTATTTAGTTTGGGATTGTACTTAACAGGGTATTGAGTTGCCGAAGGAGTAATATATAAAGTATTAGGGTTACTGATGCTTGTGTCGGGTTTTAGAACTACAGGAAAGTTTCTGTAAAATTTCTCAAAACCAAAAGGCATATCAGGCTTATTGACCAAGAAAGTATTATAACTATGGTTATAGAGAAAAATTCTATTGCAGGGGCCGTGATGTAAAATATAATTGTTTATATCATATTTAGAAGATGAGGTATCGGGTGTTTGAATTAATGAATCGAAGAGGGTGTATTTTTTTGCGACTGAATTGGGAGAGGTATTGTAAAGGTCAAATTTTTTAATGGAAAGATTTAGACCAGAGTGTTTAATTGGTCTTCTATCTAATTTATACAAATATCTGCCATTGGGTGAAAACAATGTGGTAAACCCAGTAGTTGTCGTATCATTTATTTGATAAAATGTATTTGTTTCAATATCGACTAGTTTTTTTATTAAGTGTGAAGTGCTGTCTAACAACAGAACTTTTGCAAAATCTTTTCTAAACAAAAGTGAATCGGGATAGTAATTATACAAAGCAAAACCAATATGTGGCGATTGGCTAAAATACTGAGGGTCGAAATTATTTGTTTCGCCGAAATATGGAAGCATTAAGCTATCAGTATATAAGTTATAAGTTGTAGTCTGTTTTAGTTTAACGGTCGTTAAATCTGAAAAATAAACTTCTTGGGTATCTCTGCGAAGTGTATATAAATAAAAACCATCATTTGAGTTTTTAACCTTGACACTATAGTAATTATATAGAGCCCAATTATTAATATTCATTCTGTCAATATCGTTTACTGTGCCGATATATATAGGATAGGGCGTTAGTAAACTTACTCCATATTTTGAGATGCTGAAATCTACCCTGTAAAGAGTCATACCATAGTAGAAAGTATCTTTTATTTTTGCACCAGTGTCTAAATAAAATACAAAATGATATGTAGTATCATTAACCTTATCGGGAATTACAAAAAGTGGCTTCACGTAATATTTGTAATATGCAGAGCTGTAAGCGTATTTGTAAAAATTATCGGGGATTATTTGTAATGTATCTGCGGTTGGTGTGATAATTTTATAGTGCGAGTAAATGATTCCTTTAGTGACATCCTCGTGGTATCCCTCTATTTTACCTGCCAGTTCACCTGTTTTCTTTTGGTAAAAGAAATTAGAGTAAGGGTAAGAAGAAGTCTTTAAATTGCTAGTAAAATCTGACTTCGTACGCTCTATTTGTGCAGGCTCTTTATTAAAGTTAAATAAAAAGTTTGTAACATTACCAGAGTATAGTTTATTATAGACTTGTGCAATTCCTATATTGGGAAAAGTAAATAGTAATAATATGATATATAAGTACCTTTTTTTCATATAAAAGCACCCCGAATAATAATATTCGGGGTGATAATAATTATCATATTAGGAACATAAACAGGGATTTAAAGTTGGGGGACAATGCTGGCCTGGAGGAGGGTTATAGAAATAAGGATTTGTATTATGGAAAACTTTCCCCGACAATTTTAAAGTACTGCCAGGTATTAGAAAAGTTCCATTATCAGGGTCATAAACAGCAGAGCCAGGTTTTGTGCAGGTATAGACTACTGAATGGTCATCAGTATATCGGTAGCCACCAAGATAATATTCGTAGGGCTGCACATAAGCTCCCGCAGAAAATGCTGTGATAGACCAAGTGCCGTACAAAGGGATGCAAGTAGTGTCACATAGATTGCCGAAGCTATCAGTTGTTTTTGTTTTGCAAATTTTTGTTAAACGGGTTGATAAATATGTGTTTTTAGGGCCGTAATTGCCGCCTGTGCATGTAATAGTATCATAAGTGTAAAAATCTATATCATCAAGTCTTACAAAACAAATTTCATAACTGCAAAGAGGCATAAGGCCATAATAGCAGTAGGTATATTTCTCTTTTGGACAAGTTGCGGGTGGCCCTTCGCAACAGATTGGATATGGTGTTGTAAATTGTTTATTGTCAGGTACAGCTTTCAATTGATCACATGTCATATTCTGTCCACAAGTAGTCAGAGAAACTGATGACAAAGTGGGGCAAGCTGTACACTGAGCGTAAGAGGTCTGAGAAGTAAGGAGAGAAATACATAAAAGAATAAAGGTGTTTCTTAGAAAGGTAGTATTGGAACATCGCACTAAACGATGAACCTTGCCTGAAAATATGTGTTTGGTTATTTTTGCAACTGATGCTATCCCTAGCACAATTGCGTGTTTTGTAGTGTTTTTCATCATAAATTTTGCCCAAAGAATTTAGTTCTTGAGGCTGTACAAATATAATATTTGTTGCTTGTAAAAAAAAGTGATTAAAAATAATGCTTTGACTAAGCTAAAAGCACTGCAATTAGAATCATTGCAGGAAAGCTTTGTTCGATAAACTCAATACTTGAGGATATTGGAACGAGTTTTTTTGGTTCACTGTTTTGGTTAAGTTTGGTTTTATAGTGTTTACGTTATATTTTAATACAAAAGGGTGTGAGCCTCCTGCACATGCCTATACCGGGTGCTGCAACGCACCTACCAAGAACAAGACAAGAAAGAACACACCCCATTGCAGGGTGCATCCCCTCATGCTCGCTTACTCTTGGTAATAGGAATTGTTGCAGAATTCGGAATAGAGAAACGACTGAAGAAATGCTATATATAATAGCTTGATATAAGAACTTTGGGATTGCAAACGTGATAGAAAAGGACTGTGATTGCAAATATTTATTTTAAAGGATAGACAAGTTGCTTGAGTTGCTTGGATGCGTCAGCCGCATGAGGGATAGAAGCGGAAAGCCCACAGCGAAGGCTTCCGCAGCGAGGACTTGTAGCGGATTAGCCCGACCCCCGCTTCGGGGGGCATGCCCAAAATAGAATGACCCAAGAATGACGGCTTACATGGGAAATAATCCACACCCTATTGTGAATTCTTAGCCGATAAACAAACGCCTGCGTGCTTTACATTTGCGGCGTTAAATGATAGAGGCAGACAACAAACATAACGACCACGAGGATGTTACGCATATAATCCCAATCACGGGACTCTACGAGAATTGGTTCTTGGACTATGCCTCGTATGTGATACTGGAGCGTGCCGTGCCACATATTAATGACGGGCTGAAGCCGGTGCAACGCCGCATACTGCACGCCATGAAGGAAATGGATGACGGGCGTTACAACAAGGTGGCAAATATTATTGGGCAGAGCATGCAGTATCATCCGCACGGTGATGCAAGTATTGGCGAAGCTATTGTGAATCTCGGTCAAAAAGATTTATTGATTGAAACCCAGGGTAACTGGGGCGATGTGAACACAGGCGACTCAGCCGCTGCCGCACGTTATATAGAAGCACGCTTGAGCAAGTTTGCACTGGAGGTTGCGTTTAATCCGCAAACTACGCAGTGGCAGGCAAGTTATGATGGCCGCAAAAAAGAGCCGATTACTTTGCCGATGAAATTCCCATTGCTACTGGCACAGGGAGTTGAAGGAATTGCCGTAGGATTGAGCACCAAAGTATTGCCCCACAATTTTTGCGAACTGCTGAAAGGCTGTATCGATATTGTAAAAAACAAACGCGTACAATTATATCCCGATTTTAATACAGGTGGATTGATTGATGTAACCAATTATAATGATGGCAAGCGTGGAGGCAAAGTTAGAGTAAGAGCCAAGATAGAAGAGATAGACCAAAAAACTTTGGTGATACGTGAAATTCCTTATGGAACCAACACCACTTCGGTAATTGACAGCATTGTAAAAGCCAACGACAATGGTAAAATAAAAATTAAAAAAGTAACCGACAATACTGCACAAAATGTAGAGATTGTTATACATCTTGCTCCGGGTGTTTCGCCCGATATTACAGTTGATGCTTTATATGCTTTCACCGATTGTGAGGTTTCGATTTCGCCAAACTGTTGTGTGATTGTAGATGAAAAACCACACTTTTTAACGGTAACAGATTTATTAGAACACAGTGCAAAACATACACAAGATTTATTAAAGCGTGAGCTCGATATTAAACTGGGCGAGTTGCAAGATGACTGGCATTACTCATCGCTTGAGAAAGTATTTATTGAGAAACGTATATATAGAGATATAGAAGAATGTAAAACTTGGGAAGCTGTATTAGCCGCTATTGACAAGGGATTGAAGCCTTACAAGAAATTATTCAAACGCGAAATTACACAGGAAGATATTGTTGGGTTGACAGAAATAAAAATCAAACGCATTTCAAAATTCGATGGTTTTAAAGCTAACGAACATATAAAAGCTGTTGAGGAACAAATGAAGCAAGTGAAAACTGATATAGCCAATATCAAAGATTTCACCATTCGCTATTATGAAAATTTATTAAAGAAATATGGCAAAGGCAAAGAACGTAAAACCGAGCTTCGCACTTTCGATATTATAAAAGCACAAGTGGTTGCTATTGCCAATCAAAAACTATATGTAAATCGTGAAGAAGGTTTTGTGGGAACATCATTGAAAAAAGATGAGTTCTTATGCGACTGTTCAGAGTATGATGATATTATAGTTTTCCGTAAGGATGGAAAAATGGTGGTAAGCAAAGTTGCTGAGAAAACTTTCGCAGGGAAAGATATCATACATGTAGATATTTTCCGCAAAAACAATGAGCGTATGGTATATAATTTAATATATCAAGATGGCCAAAGCAATGTAGCAATGGTGAAGCGTTTTAATGTTGCGGGCATCACGCGTGACAAGGAGTACGACCTTACCAAAGGAACCAAAGGTAGCAAAGTATTATACTTTAGTGCCAATGCCAATGCTGAAGCAGAAATTGTAACGGTGTTCCTGCATGCCAATAGTAAAGCCCGCCAAAAAGTATTCGATTATGATTTTGGTTTATTACAAGTAAAGGGCAGAAATGCACTGGGAAATACACTCAGCAAACACTTGGTGAAAGCTGTAAAATTCAAAGAAAAAGGAGCTTCATCTATTGGTGGTGTTGATATATGGTATGATATAAATATTGGCAAACTAAATACCGACGAACGTGGTAGATTCTTGGGTAATTTTGATACCAAAGATCATATATTGGTATTATATAAAGATGGTTCGTATGAGCTCACCAATTTTGAATTGACAAACAGATACGAACCTAAAGATATTATCATATTAGAAAAGTTCGATCCCGACAAAGCGGTTTCTGCTATACATTATGATGGTAGTTCAGGAAATTATTATGTGAAACGTTTCTTGTTGGAAACACTTTCTCAAAATAAAAAGTTCTATTATATATCAGAAGAACCCGGCAGCAAATTATTGATGGTTACCACGCTCGAAGAGCCACTGGTAAAGATTACCAAAGGCCGAAAAAAAACAGAGTCTATTGCAGAAACATTATCACTCAACGATTTTATAGATATTAAAGGTTGGCGTGCGATGGGTAATAGAATTGCCGCAGCCAAACAATATTTCGATTGTGAACTTTTAGTTCCTGTTGAAAAAGCTGAGAAAAAAACAAAAGCTATTTCCAGCAAAGAAGTAGTATTTGAAGTTCCTGCCGATGATGTATATATGAAAATGCCCAAGCTAAAAGAGTTTAAAGAATTTGCCCCCAAGAAGGATGACAAGAACAAAAAAGGAGGCAGGGGTGGTGGCGAGCAGAAGAGCTTGTTTTAATCTATTGATGTTTTTTTGATTTGTTATGCTGAGCGTAGTCGAAGCATGATTTAAGAGCAAGTCTGCCGCG